>Ga0302202_10001947_pt1 | contig 24810 bp, 20 predicted proteins | sample II_Bog_N3_3_FD_194579 | JGI IMG/M metagenome (GOLD analysis project Ga0302202, IMG submission 194579) | Peat permafrost microbial communities from Stordalen Mire near Abisko, Sweden - II_Bog_N3_3 | ecosystem: Environmental > Terrestrial > Soil > Wetlands > Peat | place: Sweden: Abisko...
GACCGCCGCCGGGGCCACCGCCACCTCGCTCAGCGCCGTGTGGTCGGACGGCCTGTCCACCAACGGGACCGTCTCGGTCACCGCCCCGGGCGGCGGCAGCATCCCGGTCACCGTCACCTCGGAGTACGGCGACGCCACCACGGTGTCGGTGGCCTCCGGGGCCACCTACAGCCTCCCCATCTCCGACCAGGTGACCATGCTCTCGTATCCCGAGGGCGACACCCTGTCGCTCGGGCCCACCGAGGCCTACGGCCCGGACCTGGCCGCGGCGTCCGACGGCGGCTCGGCCGCGGCGTCCTCGGGCACGGCCTCGGCGGCCATCGCCGGGCTGGTGACCGGGTACAACCAGGGCTGGAGCTCCGATCAGGGGGACACCGCACCGACCCTCACCGTCACGCTGGCCGCACCGGCCACCGTCAACCGGGTGGTGGTGGACACCCAGTCGGTGGGCAGCACGGCCACCGGCCTGCGCGACTACACCGTGGCGGTGGACGAGCCCGGTGCGGGCTGGACCACCGTGGCCACCGTGGCCGGGCAGTACCGCGCCCACGAGGAGCAGGTGGTGTTCGACCCGGTGACGGCCACCGGCGTCCGGATCGCCGTCTCCGAGATCAACTTCGGGGGCTACTACGGCGGCGGCATCCCTCCGTGGTGGCCGTCGAGCGACAACGGCGTGGCCTTCGTCCACGCCCTCCAGGTCTACGGCGGTTCCGACCTGCCCCCGCAGGTGGCCGGGACCGGCCTGGCGCCGCTGGCCACCGAGGCCCCGGGCAGCCCCATCGTCCCCACCCCTCCGGCACCCCCGTCACCGGGCTCCTCCCCGTCGACCGGGACCACCACCACGACCGTGCCGACCGTGCCGACCACACCGACCACCCCCACCACCACGCCGACGGTCGTGGCACCGCCGGCCGCGGGAGGCCAGGGCGACACCACGCGCACCCCGCTGTCCGACGGCTACCGGTTGGCCACCCGTACCGGCGCCGTCGAGGGGTTCGGGACCGAGGCATCCCCCGGCTCAGCAGGCAGTGACCACCTGAACCAGCCCATCGTGGGCATGGCCGCCACGCCGGACGGACGCGGCTACTGGCTGGTGGCCTCCGACGGCGGCATCTTCTCCTTCGGCGATGCCTCGTTCCACGGATCCACCGGGGCCCTCCACCTCAACCGGCCCATCGTGGGCATGGCCGCCACCCCCGATGGTGGGGGCTACTGGTTGGTGGCCTCCGACGGCGGTGTGTTCGCCTTCGGCGACGCCTCGTTCCACGGATCGACCGGAGCCCTCCGTCTGAACCAGCCCATCGTGGGCATGGCGGCCACGCCGGACGGACGCGGCTACTGGCTGGTGGCCTCCGACGGTGGCATCTTCGCCTTCGGCGACGCCTCGTTCCACGGATCCACCGGGGCGCTGCGCCTGAACCGGCCCATCGTGGGCATGGCGGCCACCGCGGACGGCGGGGGCTACTGGCTGGTGGCCTCCGACGGTGGGATCTTCGCCTTCGGCGACGCCTCGTTCCACGGATCCACCGGGGCCATCCACCTGGACCAGCCCATCGTGGGCATGGCGGCCACGCCCGACGGTGGGGGCTACTGGCTGGTGGCCTCCGACGGCGGCGTGTTCGCCCTCGGTGACGCGCCGTTCCGCGGATCGGCCGGCGGGGGCGCACTGGGCGGTCCCGCCGTGGCCATCACCTGACACCGCCACGCCCCTGGTCCCGGTGGGGCGGAGCCGGTCACCAGGTGATGGTGACCGGCGCCGAGTCGTCGAAGGCGCGCCCGTTGGCCGTCCACTGCTCCACGGGCAGACGCGCCGAGGGCACGAGGGTCATGGAGCCGTGGTCACCGGGCATCACGAAGTGGGTCACCACGGTGGCGGTGGCACCGGGATCGAGGGTGACCGGCGCCCCGATGACCCAGGTGGGGCCCTCGGCACCGTCCACGGCCAGCGGTCCGGCCCCGGTCAGGGTGATGTGGGAGGCGGTGCCCGGGAGGTTGTCCGCCACCACGCCGATGTAGCTCCCGTAGGGGGCGGTATCGCCGGGGAAGGGCCCGGCGATGTACTGCGACTGCCCCGGCGGGGTGGTGTTGGACAGGGCGGTGGTCATGGTCACCGCGGTGTCCGATCCCGAGCGGCGGGTGCTCACGGCGACGTGGATCCCCATGTACTGGTCGAGCTTGTTGCCCCCCACGTTGACCAGCGACACATCGACCGATGCCGGGGTGAGACTGCCGCTCACCCCGCTCACCGCCCACGCCGCCTGGTGGGCCGGGTCACGCGACCAGATCATCAGGTGGCGGCCGGCCACCGCGCTCGACACCGACGAGGCCAGTGACTTGAGGTCGGTGGACTGGCCCTGGAGCTGGCTCAGCACCTCCCGCGCCAGCGCACCCAGCTCGTCGACCCGATCGGAGGTGCCGGCCCCGGCCACATAGGTGACCCCGTCGTACTGGTCGTGCAGCAGGTACTGCTCGACGGTGTCGGCGCTCACCGTGGTGTTCCCCACCGGCACCGGGCCGGTGGCCTCGAGCAGTTGGCGCAGCCCGGCCACGTCGAGGGCGATCACCCCGTCCACCGGCTGGCCGGTGGACGCCGTCCACATGGCCGCGGCCAGGGGGGCGGTGACGTCGAACTGGGGGGTGAGGCCGAGGTTCCTGAAGTCGAGGGAGGGGTGGAGCCAGCCCCAGTTGCGTTGGAGGTCGCCGGTGACGGCCACCTGCCCCTGGGTCAGGGGGAAGTCGGCGGAGGGACCGAACGCGCCCATGTGGATGGCACCGTCGGAGGTCTGGGCCACGCCGACGTCGAGGAACGCCCCCGACCCGGCCCGCATCTCGGCGTTGTTGGACGCCAGCACCAGGTAGTTCTGGGGACCGTTCAGGATGGAGGCGGCCGCGGCCGACACCGCCGCCGCCCGGGTCAACCGCAGCTGTGCGCTGTCGAGTTGGGAGACGAATTCGTTGTACTTCCGGGCCAGGGGCGACACCAGCCCCTGCGAGGGCCCCGTGTCGATGCCGCGCAACTGGGCGGCCGAGGCCGCCGACACCGACGCCAGGGTGTCCAGGGAGGCCACCCGCTCGGGGCCGGCCGCGTGCGGCTGGTTGATCACGGTGTGCACCCGGGCCAGGAAGTCGGAGCCGACGGCCGACACCGTCCCCGCCGCCGTGCTGAGGGCGCGCACCGACCGGAGCTGCCGCCCGACAACCGGAACGATGGTCACCGGGGCGAACAGGGGCGAGGACAGGTCCGACTGCGCGGTGGTGAACTCGGCATGGGCCTCGTCGAGGAGCCGCTCGGAGCCCGACGAGGTCAGATCGTTGGGAGACAGGTGGGCCTTGACCTGCTCCAGGAGGTCCAGACCCTGCTTGTCGTGGTGGTAGGCCGACAACGAGCGGGCGGAGAGGAAGGCCAGCCAGGCCACCAGCACCACGATCACGGCCGACCCGATCAGCCACCTCCGCCGCCGCCGCCGGCCTCGCTCACTCTCGACAACCACTCGGTACTCCAGGCATCGGGTGCGGGGGCACAGGCATCACCGGCCGGGTATACGCCCCCAACTGGGCAGATGGCGGCCGAAGCCCTCAATGGTAACGGAGACCGGCCCCGAAACGGGGTCTCTGCCCGGGGATGCGGTGCCTCCGCCCGGGGCCCGAGGGCGTGTGCCCGGGAACCGGACAGGGGCGCCACTAGCATCGCGTCGTGTCATTCACGACCATCCGAATGACGGTGGGGCGGATTCTGCTGGTCGGCGGCGTCCTCGTCCTGCTGTTCATCCCCTACCTCCTGTGGGGCACCGGGCTGCAGACCGCCCACAGCCAGAGCCTGCTCCGGGCCCAGTTCAAGTCCGAACAGCACCAGGCCGGGGTGACCACGTCCTCCACCATCCCCCCGACGAAGAGCGCGGCGGCGCCCCAGGTGGCGCCCACCGAGCCGCAGCCGGCCATCGGCAGCGCCGTCGGCACCATCGACATCCCCGAGATCGGGCTGCAGATGGTGGTGGTCCAGGGCACCGATGTGGTGCGCCTCCAACAGGGGCCGGGCCACTACCCCACCACCCCGCTGCCGGGAGAGGCGGGCAACTCCGCCATCGCCGGCCACCGCACCACCTACCTCCACCCGTTCTACAACCTCAACGAACTGAACAACGGCAACCCCATCTACATCACCACGACCCAAGGCGTGTTCCAGTACGACGTGATCAGCAGCCAGTCGGTCAGCCCCTCCGACGTCAGCGTGGTGGACACCACCACCAGTCCCGAGATCACCCTGACCACCTGCACCCCGCGCTACAGCGCCGCCCAACGACTGGTCGTCCACGCCGTGCTGGTGGCCAGCATCCTGGCCCACGCCCACACCGGCCCGGCCACGCCCACCACGACGGTGCCGGCGCCGGTGGTCTCCACCGATCGCGCCGCCGTGGCATCGGGACCGGCCCGGAGCTGGCCCACGGCCATCGCCTGGGGGGTGGCTGTGGCCGCCATCATCACGGCGGTGTGGATCGCCGCCCGTCGCATCCGACGCGGCCGTGGTATCACCGCAGTGGTGGTGACGGGTGGGCTCGTGGTGTGGCTGGTGGTGGTGTTCGCCTTCTTCCAGGCGCTCGCACCGCTGCTGCCGGCCAGTTACTGACGGTCACCGAGGCGCACTGCGCTGGCGAGGCGCGGTCGGGGCCGGGCCCGACCGTCGACGCCCACTGCCCGACCCCGGGGTCCCTCGGACAGTGCGCGTCGACGGTGATCCCAGGCAGAGGACGGGCCGCGCCCGGCCGACGTATCGGCCCACGGGTTCCGGCACTGCCTGGTGCGGGGTCCGGCGCGGGTGCCGGACCCGGGAGGATCAGTGGATCAGGCCGCGGTGTGACGGCGACGGCGCATCAGCAGGCCGCCGGCCAGGACGGCCGCACCGCCCACCAGGGCCAGCTCCTCCACGTCCGCACCGGTGAAGGGCAGGCTGGTCGGAGTGGCCGTGGCCGGAGCCGTGCTCGGCGTCCCACCGTCCGCCGGCGTCGTCGGCGCGGCGGGAGTGCCGCTGGTGCCGGCCACGGTCGGTGTGACCGTGCAGGTCGGCTCGTTGAAGGTCTGCGTGGTGACGCACGTGGTCGCCGCGCCGGCGGCACCCGACACCATCAGCAGCGATGCCGCTGCCATGCCGCTGCCGATCAGGATTCGTCTTGCCCACATCATGGTTGCCCTTCTGTTCGTAGAGGCACCGCCTCTGCGCTTCCCCTCGTTCCCACGGACTCCTCGAACTCCTCGAAGACCAGCGGTTACGGATCAATCTTGCCGGTCACTGCGCGTGTTCGCAATGGTCACACACAGTGAGCGGTCGACCCACCACTCCTTGTGGGATTATGGCCACGACCAGGGGTGGTCCGGGCCAGCCGGCAGGGGCGCCCCGGCCTCCTACCCGATGGTCACCTGGCCGAAGACGCTGCACAGGCCGAGGGCCTCGATCACCACGAAGGCCCCCACGATGATCAGCACCACGGGCACACGCCACCCCCGGGCCCTCGGGGCCATCGGCGTCGGCATGTACCACTGCGGCAGCAGGCCACCGGTCTGGGCCAGCGTGCCCAGATAGACCGAGAGGGGTACGGCATCCGCGTCCACGGGTTCAGCCGGCGGCGCAGCCAGGGCCAGGGCCGTGAGCTGCTCGTCGCTGATGCCGCTGGCCGGATCGCCGGCCTCGGAGCCCGTGGGGTCGCCCCACTCCGCCTGCTCCCTGATCAGGTCGTCCATCGTCGCCACCTTCCGACCCGGGGTCGGCACCCGGTGGGCCCAGGCTAATCGGGCCCACCGCTCCCCCCACCGTCACCGCCCACCGGCACCGCCCACCCCGACCCGTCCACCCCGACCCGTCCACCGGGGCCACCCGGAGTGCGCCGGTCACAGCAGATGGACGGCCAACTCGAGCAGCACGATCAGCACGCCCACCAGCACCAGGCCCACCACGTAGAGCAGCCGTCGGCCCAGGGGGCGCTCACTGCCACCCACGGTGCCCACCCCCACCACGGCCAGTGCCAGCACACCGACCACCTCGGCCAGGGTGAATGCCGTGCCGATCGTGAACACATGGGCGCCGGCCAGGACGAAGATGATGCTGGCCGGGATGGCCGCCGACACGATCGACCACGAGCCGCGGAGCTCGGCGACCACGTCGGACGCGGTGAGCTCCAGATGACTCCACGATCGCCGGCTGACCAACTGCGACAGGGCGTGGGCCAGCCAGATGGCCACGGCGCCGACCACCACCACGCCGGCCGTCGTCAGCGCTCCCGGGTACTTCTCGTTGGTCAGCCCGGCGATGGCCACCAGGGTGGCGATGGTCCCGTAGACGTAGTCGGAGAACCAGGTCACCGAGTGCCCGCTCCCGGACGACTCGACCTCGGTGCCGGCCTCGGGGGCCCCGGCAGTTCTTCCGCTGCCATCGCTGCCGCCGTCCTCGGCGGCGGTCCCGGTGGCGTCGCCGGACGGGTCGCCCGGAGTCGGAGCACCGGCGGTCCCGGTCACCGGCCGGTCCGTCCGGGATGGGCCCGTGCCGGTGCCGTCGGGGCGCTCACCCGCGCCAGCCGACCATGGCGCTCGTGGACGTCACCACGTCATCCGGTGGAATGTGCGGTGTCACGTGGTGGACGTGCGGCCGGTCACGTGACGACGGCTCACATCACGAGCAGCCGCTGGTGGTCCCGCAGCTCCCGCAGACGTAACAGGAGCCGGCCCGCTGCATGGCGTTGCCGCACTGGTAGCAGTAGGGGGCGTCTCGTGGCTCGGCCCGGGCCACCACCGGCTCGACCGACGCGGGGGGTGCCACCGGTGCCGCCGGGGCGTCCTCGGTGAAGAGGGCCTGGGGCTCACCGGCGCTTCCGTCGATGACGGTGGCCGTCACCGGATCGATGGGGTCCACCTCGACGATGCCGCTGGACTCGGTGGCGGTCTCCTCGACCCCGGGCAACGTGGGCTGCATCCGCTCGGCCGTGGACAGCACGCCGAGCTCGGCCCGCTCCTCCAACGGCAGGTAGTCGACGGCCAGCCGACGGAAGATGTAGTCGACCAGGCTGGTGGCGATGCGCAGCTCGGGATCGTCGGTGATGCCCGCCGGCTCGAACCGCATGTTGGTGTACTTGCGGACGTAGGTGGCCAGCGGCACGCCGTGCTGGAGGCCGAGGCTCACCGAGATCGAGAAGGCGTCCATGATGCCGGCCAGGGTCGAGCCCTGCTTGGACACCTTCATGAACACCTCGCCGGGACGACCGTCCTCGTACTCGCCGACGGTGACGTACCCCTCGCAGTCGGCCACCCGGAAGGCGAAGGTCGACGACTTGCGGCGGCGGGGCAGGCGCTCGCGCACCGCACCGACCACCAGTGTCTCGGGGGTGCGGCTCTGCTCGTGGGCCAGCGCCGCCTCGAGGCTGGCGACCTTGTCGGTCAGCTCACGGGCGTGGGCCTCGGCCTCGGAGCCGGCCGGCACCAGGTCGGCGGCGTCCTCCGCCCCGGCCTTCTTGGTGGTCGACAGCGGCTGGGCCACCTTGCAGTTGTCACGGTAGATGGCCACTGCCTTGATCCCCATCTTCCAGGCGTCGATGTGGAGCTGCTCGACGTCCTCGACCGTCACGTCCTCGGGCAGGTTGACCGTCTTCGAGATGGCCCCGGAGATGAAGGGCTGGACCGCGCCCATCATGCGCACGTGGCCCAGGTAGTGGATGGTGTTGTCACCCATCGAGCAGGCGAACACCGACAGGTGCTCGGCCGATAGGTAGGGCGCCCCGACGATGGTCTTGTGCTCGTCGATGTAGGCGATGATCTCGTCGACCTGGTCGGGCGAGTACCCGAGCCGGGTGAGGGCCCGGGGCACGGTCTGATTGACGATGGACATGGTGCCGCCACCTACCAGCTTCTTGGTCTTGACCAGGCCCAGGTCGGGCTCGACCCCGGTGGTGTCGCAGTCCATGAGGAGCCCGATGGTGCCGGTGGGGGCCAGGACGCTGGCCTGTGAGTTGCGGACGCCGTACTCCTCCCCCAGCTCGACGGCGAGGTCCCAGGCCTCCTGGGCCGCCGACAGCAGGTCGGTGGGGACGGCCTCCTCGTCGATGCCGGCCACCGCGTCGCGGTGCATGCGGAGCACGTTGAGCATCGGCTCGACGTTCTCGTGGTACCCGGCGAACGGGCCCATCCGGGCCGCCGTGCGGGCCGAGGTGGCGTAGGCGTGCCCGGTCATCAGCGCCGTGATGGCGGCGGCCCAGGCCCGTCCCCGGTCCGAGTCGTAGGCCAGGCCCTGGGCCATGAGCAGGGCGCCCAGGTTGGCGTAGCCGATGCCCAGCTCGCGGAACCGGCGCGAGTTCTCGGCGATCTTCTCCGTGGGGTAGTCGGCGTTGCCCACGATGATCTCCTGGGCGGTGAAGACCACCTCGATGCCCGACCGGAACCCGTCGATGTCGAACGACGAGTCCTCGTGGAGGAACGTCATCAGGTTGAAGCTGGCCAGGTTGCACGCCGAGTTGTCGAGGTGCATGTACTCCGAGCACGGGTTGGAACCGTTGATCCGTCCCGTGTTGGACGCGGTGTTCCACCGGTTGATGGTGGTGTCGAACTGCATCCCGGGATCGGCGCACTCCCAGGCGGCCTTGGCGATCTGACGGAACAGGTCGCGGGCCGGCACCCAACGCACCGGCTCGGGGACGGCGCCCCGTGTGGTCAGGGCCCAGTCCCGCCCGTCGATCACCGCCTCCATGAATTCATCGGTGACCCGCACCGAATTGTTGGCGTTCTGGTACTGCAGGCTGATGGAGTCCTTGCCGTCGAGGTCCATGTCGAAGCCGGCATCCCGCAGCACCCGGGCCTTGCGCTCCTCCACGGCCTTGCACCAGATGAAGTCCTCGATATCGGGGTGGTCCGAATCGAGGATGACCATCTTGGCCGCCCGCCTGGTCTTGCCCCCCGACTTGATGGTGCCGGCCGACGAGTCCGCCCCCCGCATGAAGCTGACCGGACCCGATGCCGTGCCCCCGCCCTTCAAGAGCTCGTGGGAGGAGCGGATGCGGGACAGGTTGACGCCCGCTCCCGAGCCGCCCTTGAAGATCACGCCCTCCTCGGTGTACCAGTTCAGGATGGAGTCCATGGTGTCGTCGACCGACAGGATGAAGCACGCCGAGCCCTGCTGGGGCACGCCGGCCACACCGATGTTGAACCACACCGGCGAGTTGAAGGCGGCCTTTTGGTGGATGATCAGGTACTTCAACTCGTCCCGGAAGATCTCGGCCTCTTCGTCGTCGGCGAAATAGCCGTCCTTGATCCCCCAGGTGGTCACCGTGTCCACCACCCGATCGGTGACCTGACGGAGCGAGTACTCGCGCTCGTCGGTGTTGGGTGTCCCCCGGAAGTACTTCTGGGCCAGGATGTTGGTGGCGTTGAAGCTCCAGAACTCGGGCACCTCCACGTTCAGCTGCTCGAAGGCCACGGTCCCGTCCCGGTAGTTGGTGATCCGGGCGTCGCGTCGTTCCCAGACGACCTGGTCGTAGGGATGGACGCCGGCGGTGGTGAAGTGTCGCCGGAGACCGATTCCGATGCGCTGGGGGGCAATGGCCATGGAATGGACCTCTTTCCTGATGTTCGTGATTGCGATGGTCGTTCGATGCGCTGTCGTCGGTGCTGCGGAAGCGGGTGCTGCGGTCTGATGTGCTGCGGTCTGGTCTGCTGCACTGTCGTGTGCCGGGACGCCGGGTCGAGGGCCCCGCCGGGAGTGAGGAGCCACCGATCCTCCGATCGATGCCGCCTATCCGGATCCGTACCCGTCCCGGGCTCCATCGGACTCGGATCGGAGACCCGCCACGCCGATCCGGACGGACCGGCGTCCCCGGGCTCCTCACACCTCAGGAGTGTGCCGACCCTGTCGGCCGCACGGTGCAACCCCACACCCTGCAGCCCCGCACCGTGTACCACGGTGCGGTTCGATCACACACTCTGAAACAGTCGGAAAATACTCGGAAACACTCCGAAACACTATATGTTGTGGTTGTCCCTCCCCCGAGGTACGAGATAGTGGGTCTATTACAGCAGCGTAGTTACACCCCTGTCAACCCATTCCTCACGTCGGCGGGCCATCCGGCCGGGACGAAGGCCCTGCTCGCCGGGCGTTCGCGAAGAATTGCAAATGATTGCTGTCCGCGAGCACCGAGCGGGCCGGCATGCCGGGCCCCGGGGCGCCGATCCCGGTGTGGCTACAGTCCGGACGTGGCCGCCCGCACTCCCGTCTCGCTCGCCATCGACGCCGGGACCACCGGGGTGCGGGCGCTGGTGGTCGACGAGGCCGCCCGGGTGGTGGACGTCGCCTACCGCGAGCTGGCCCAGTCGTTCCCCCGGCCGGGCTGGGTCGAGCACGACCCCGACGAGATCTGGGGCGCCGTCCGGGACACCCTCGGCGAGGTGGGTGGGCGACTGGCCGATGCCGGCCGGGTCCCGCGGGCGGTGGGCATCACCAACCAGCGCGAGACGGTGGTGGCGTGGGACCGGCGCACCGGGTCGCCCCTCCATCCGGCCATCGTCTGGCAGGACCGGCGCACCGCCGCCCGCTGTCGCCGCCTGGTGGAGGAGGGCCGCCTGCCCCTGGTGCGCGAGCACACCGGCCTGGTCCTCGACCCGTACTTCTCGGCCACCAAGATGGAGTGGCTGCTCCACGAGGGTGGGCTCGCCCGCTCCCCCGGCCTGGCCATGGCCACGGTGGACAGCTGGGTGCTGTGGAACCTCACCGGTGGCGCGGCCGGTGGGGTCTTCGCCACCGACACGACCAACGCCTCGCGCACCATGCTCTTCGACATCGTGGTGCGCCGGTGGTCCGAGGAGCTCGGCTCCCTGTTCGGCGTGCCCGCCGAGGTCCTGCCCGAGGTGCGCCCGTCGTGCGGGCGGTTCGGCCGGGTCGACCCGGGGATCTTCGGATCCGACTCGCCCCTCGCCGGGGTGCCGATCAGCGGGATCGCCGGGGACCAGCACGCCTCGCTGTTCGGCCAGGCCTGTTTCGTGCCCGGCATGACCAAGGTGACCTTCGGCACGGGCAGCTTCATCCTGATGCAGGCCGGACCGGTCTGCCCCCAGCCGGTGGACGGGCTCATCACCACCGTGGCCTGGGACCTGGGCGCCGAAGCCGGCCCTGGGCCGGGAGGGGCCGGGTCCGGTGGCGGACCGGTGGCCTATGCCCTGGAGGGCTCGGTCTTCTCGTCCGGAGCCGGGATCCAGTGGCTGCGCGACGGGCTGGGCATCATCGACGCCGCGTCCGACCTCGAGCCCCTGGCCCGGTCGGTGGAGAGCAGCGAGGGGGTCACCCTGGTGCCGGCCTTCACCGGGCTGGGGAGCCCCCACTGGGACCCCGGGGCACGCGGGACCATCGTGGGCCTCAGCCGGGGCATCGGCCGGGCCCCTCTGGCCCGGGCCATGATCGAGGCCATGAGCTTCCAGGTGCGGGACGTGACCGACGCCATGGGGGCCACGGCCACGGCGCCCACGTCGCTCCGGGTGGACGGCGGCGCCTCGGCCATGGACCTGCTGCTGCAGCTGGTGTCCGACCAGTCCCGTCTCCCGGTGCTGCGTCCCCGCTCCGTGGAGTCGACCGCGCTGGGGGCGGCCACCCTGGCCGGCCTGGCCGAGGGGGTGTGGGGGTCGGTGGACGATCTGGCCGGGTTGTGGCAGGCCGAGTCGTCGTTCGCGCCGCTGGCCTCGGCCGAGGACGCCGACCGGGCCCACGCGGCCTGGCTGCGGGCCGTGGACCGCTCCCGGAACTGGACGGCCGGGGACGAGCCCGCCCCCACCTAGACCAGTTGGCGCCACCCGTGGCCGGCCAGCTCGGCCATGATGGCGATCCACTGGAGCTCCCGCTCCCTCAGGATGGGGTCGGCCCTCCCGACCACCAGGACCAGCCCGTCCTGCGCCATGCCGGCCGCCGCCATGCTCACGTCACCGACCACGACGATCCCGTTGGTCGGCAGCGCGGCGGCCCCGGCCGGGTCGGCACCGGCCGTGGCGGCCAGGACGAGCGAGCTCGAGACGTCGGCCAGGTGGTCGGGCGGCGGGGGCGCTCCGTCCACCGCCACCACCTCGGCGCCCACGCAGTCGTAGATGGCGGCGAAGGTGGCGGCCAGGCTCCGGCGGACCCGGACCACCAGGTGGTCGAGGAGGGCGCTCGACGACACCTGCTTGAACAGCTCGGTGGCCATGCCCAGCAGCTCGGCGTGCCGGTCGGGCATGGCGCCCTCGACCGGTCGCATCGACTCGATCACCACCCCGTCGACCTCCAGGATCTCGTCACGGAGGAGGCCGATCAGGTGGTCGCCGGCCAGCCCGACACCGAGCTCGTCCACGACCACGCCGTGCTCCCGCTCCAGGATGTCGATGGAGATGACGTCCCCGCCCACCGAGCCGATCCGGCTGGCCACGGCGCCGAGGGCACCGGGCCGATCGGGAAGCTGGACCCTGATCAGGTAGTTGGACACCGACTCAGGGTAGGCCGCGACTGTGTACGGACTGTTTCTGATCGGTTACGACATCCGGCGAACTGATCGCCGGTATCCCATCCGCCGATAGCCACCCGCCCACAGGGCCGTCGGCCCACCGCCCGACCCCCGTCACCGGGCTCAGGCGACCCGGGAGCGCGAGGCGTAGAGATCGACGTACTCCTGACCCGAGAGCCGGGAGATCTCCCGCATCAGGGAGTCGGTCAGGTCGCGGAGCTCGTCCTTGTCGCAGTCGGGATTGGGTCCGCCGCAGCGACCGGTGGTGATGACCGTCCCGTCGCGCAGGTAGGTCACCGGCGGCCCGAACCGGATGGTGACCGTGTGGAAGGGACGCATGAAGTTGCTCCCGGGGGGCTGGACGGCGCGCGTGCCCACGATCCCCACCGGGATCACCGGGACGTCGCAGTGGAGGGAGAGCCGGGCCACCCCGGTGTGTCCCTTGTGCAGCCGGTAGTCCGGCGCCCGGGTGCCCTCGGGATAGATGCCGAGCAGCTGGCCGGAGTTGAGGACCTCGATGGCCGTGTCCAGCGCCCGCTGGGACGCGTCGCCGCCGTCGCGGTTCATGGGGATCTGGCCGGCGGCCCGGAAGAACCACGCTGTGCGCCAGTTGTCGAAGTACTCGGCCTTGGCCACGTAGGTGACCTTCCGACGGAGCACCAGGGGCAGGAAGAACGAGTCGCAGAACGACTGGTGGTTGGCGGCCAGTACGGCCGGACCGTGGGCCGGGATGTGCTCACGGCCCTCCACCTTCACCCGCCAGAACAGGTAGAACACCGGGCTCAACAGCACCTTGAAGATCCAGTAGGCCACGGCAAACGGTATCTCCAGATGTGCTGTACTGCACTCCATGTGTGCGGCGATGGCCCGGTCGGGCGAATCGGGGACGGAGACCCTGGTCACAGGGGGCAGTGCGCCTCCCGACGGGTCGGGGCCGGTCACCTCGTGGTCGGTCCTGGGCCGGACGGTCTCCCTCCCGGTGGAGGTGCGCCGGGCCGCCCAGTGGGGCGTGCAGTACCTCGTCAGCGCCGACGCCGCCCAGCGGCTGGTGGCGCCGACCGGGCTCGAGGTGGCCGGTCCGGTCCCGGGTCGGGCCCTGGTGGCGTTGGCCGTCTGCCGCTACGACGACACCGACCTCGACCCGTACCACGAGGTGGCCCTGAGCTTCGTGGTGCGCCTCCACGACGCCCCGGCCGGCGCCACCGCCGCCCAGCGCGTCCGGGAGTTCGCCACCGGTGCCATCGGCGCCTACATCCACCGCCTCCCGGTGGACCAGGAGTTCACCTGCGCGGCCGGCCGCGGCATCTGGGGGTTCCCCAAGTGGGTGACGACCATCGACATCGACGAGCCACCCGCCGGTTCCCGCCGGGCCGGCTCGGGCACCACGGTGCGGCTGGTCGACGGCGGGGCCCACGTGCTGACCCTGACCCTGGCATCGGGTGGGCGGCTCGGCCTCCCGGCCCAGGCGCCGCCCAGCTACTCCTTCGCCGACGGCGTCCTCCGCCGGACCGAGTGGACCACCTCGTCCACGGGGACCACCGGGCGACCGGGAGGGGCCACCCTGGTGCTCGGGGACCATCCCATGGCCGACGAGCTGCGCTCGCTCGGCCTGCCCAAGCGGGCGCTGTTCACATCGTCGGCGACCCACATGCAGGCCTCCTTCGGTGGGGCCCGCGTGGTCACCCCCGGACCCGCGGTGGATTGACCGCGCCCGGTCGCACCCCTAGGTTCGGAGGGCCATGGACCGCCGACTGACACCCCGGGGGGCCCGCCGACGCGCCGAGATCATGGAGACGGCGGCCCTGGGCTTCGCCACCGACGGCTACCACACCACCTCGGTGACCAGCATCGTGGACCGGATCGGCGTGGGCAAGGGCGTCTTCTACTGGTACTTCGATTCGAAGGACCAGCTGTTCACCGAGCTGCTCACCGATGCCCTGCAGTCGATGCGCCTGGCCCAGCGCGAGGCCATCGCCGGTGAGCCCGACCCGGCCCGACGCATCGAGGCGGGCATCCGGTCCTCGCTCCACTGGCTCTCCGACCACCGGCCGCTGTTCACACTGATGGAGTTCGCCCGTACCGAGGAACGGTTCGCCCCGATCATGCGACAGGGCGACCAGCAGACCGTGGCCGACGCCCTCCCCCATGTGAGCGCCGGCATCACCGCCGGGCTGCTGCGGGGCGAGGACCCGGTGGTCCTGACCAACGCCATCCTCGGGGTCACCGGACACCTGGCCCGGGTGATGGTCCTCGAACAGGGCCTCGACGCCGATACCGTGGCCCGGGCGGCCATCGCCTTCTGCCGCAACGGGTACGTGGCCACCGCCGACCCTGTCTTGACCCGGAGGAGTGCATGACCGAGCTGACCAGCCGCGAGACCGCCCCGTTCGTCGACGGCCTCCACTTCGGCGAGAGCCCGCGGTGGCACGACGGGCGGCTGTGGTTCGCCGACTTCTACCAGAGCGCGGTGCTGTCCGCCGGCGAGTCCGGGGACGTCCGGGTGGAGGTGGTCGTCCCGGGCGAGCCGGGCGGGTTCGGGTGGATGCCCGACGGCCGGCTGCTGTCCAGCACCCGCAAGCCCCGCACCGTGGTCCGCCTCGAGCCCGACGGCCGGCTGGTCGAGCACGGTGACCTGAAGCCGACCGCCGCCTTCTACGGGAACGACCTGGTGGTGGACTCGGCCGGGCGCGCCTACGTGGGCAACTTCGGGTTCGACTTCGACGCCTTCGTCGCCGAGCACGGGGAGCTGGCCCTGGTCGAGCCACCCGGCGCCCCCCGCACCCAACTGGTCCGCATCGACCCCGACGGTTCGGCCCATGTGGCCACCGACGACCTCTACTTCCCCAACGGCACCGTGATCACCCCCGACGGGCGGACCCTGATCGTGGCGGAGACGCTGGCCGGCCAGCTCACCGCCTTCGACATCGACGACGAGGGGAATCTGAGCGGGCGTCGGGTCTGGGCCGAGCTGTCCTGGTGCGCCCCCGACGGGATCTGCCTCGACGCCGAGGGCCGGATCTGGGCGGCCAGCGCCATGGCCGCCGAGTGCCAGCTGGTGGCCGAGGGCGGCGAGGTCGTCGACCGGGTGACGACCTCGCAGAACTGCTTCGCCTGCATGCTCGGGGGTGCCGACCGTCGCACCCTCTATCTGATGACGGCCCCCACCAGTGCCGAGGCGGTGGTCAGTGCCACCCGCTCGGCCCGCATCGAGCAGATCCGGGTGTCGGTGCCCGGAGCCGGACTTCCCTGAGCCGGGACTGGGGACTGCCCTGACCCGGGACGGCCTCGGCGCCGTCCCTGATCGGATCGGGACGGGCCGGGCTGGGTCGGGTCAGCCCAGGCGGGTCAGGGCCTTGCGCAGGCTGCGGACGCCCTGGCCGATGCGCTGCTCGTTCTCGATGAGGGCGAACCGCACATGCTCGTCACCACCGGGGCCGAATCCCACTCCGGGCGAGGTGGCCACGTCGGCCTCTTGCACCAGGAACTTGGAGAACTCCAACGACCCCATCTCCCGGTAGGGCTCGGGGATGGGGGCCCACACGAACATGGTCCCCCGGGGCGGGGTGATCTCCCAGCCGATCCGGTTCAGCCCCTCGCACAGGGCGTCCCGACGGGCCTGGTAGGTCTCGTTGATCAGCTTGGGGTAGTCCGGGGCCTCGTTCATGGCCACGATGGCGGCGATCTGGATGGGCTGGAAGGTGCCGTAGTCGAGGTAGCTCTTCAGCTTGGTCAGGGCCTGCACGATGTCGGCGTTCCCCACCAGGAACCCCACCCGCCATCCGGCCATGGAGAAGGACTTGGTCATGGTGTAGAGCTCGACGGCCACATCCTTGGCCCCGGGCACCTGGAGGATGGAGGGCGGGGTGTACCCGTCGAACGCGATGTCGGCGTAGGCGAAGTCGTGGACCAACACGATGTCGTGCTCGCGGGCGAACGCCACCAGCCGGGCCATCCAGGCCAGGTCCACGCACTCGGTGGTGGGGTTGTGCGGGAACGACAGCACCACCACCCGCGGCTTGGGCCATGCCGACTCCCAGGCCTCCATCAGGTTGTCGAAGAACGCCTCACCCGGGCTGCCGGCCGCCTCGGTGCCCGGCGCGTCCAGTCGCACGCGACGAACGTCGGCTCCGGCAAAGAGCGGCGCGTAGATGTGGATGGGGTACGAGGGTGACGGCACCAGCGCGGTGTCACCCGGGCCCACCAGCACCCACATCAGGTGGGACAGCCCCTCCTTGGCGCCGATGGTGGCGACCACCTCGGTGTCGGGGTCCAGCTCGACCTCGAACTTACGCAGGTACAGGTCGGCGATGGCCTGACGGATCTTGGGGATCCCCCGACTGGCCGAGTACCGGTGGTTGCGGGGGTTGTGGACCGATTCGGCCAGCTTCTCCACCGCCACGTCGGGCGAGGGCAGGTCCGGGTTGCCGAATCCGAGGTCGATGACGTCCCGACCCTCGCGGCGGGCCTCGGCCTTCAGGTCGTTGATGGTGGCGAAGACGTACGGCGGCAGGCCGTTGATCCGGCGGAACTCCATGGCACGAGGTTACTGCGCCGTTCCGGCGTTCCCTGACATCGGGTCGTCCCCGGATCGGGCCCGCAGGGCCCCGGCGGCCTCGGCCACCGCCTCCAGCGAGTCCGGCCAGGCGCACACCGACCAGCCGGCCCCGGCCGCGGCCAGCCGGGCCAGGTGCTCCTCGATCCGGCCCGGGTCCCGGCCGACCGGTCCCCCCCAGGTGACCTCCAGCCCGGACGACACCAACTCGGCCACACGGGCCGGATCCGCCTCCCACAGATTGACGGCGGCACCGAGCGAGCGGGCGACCGCCACCATCTCCGGCCGGCCGCCTCCCACCCACACCGGGATGCCGAGCGGCAGGACCGCGCCCGCCACCGCCGCCACCCGCCGTCGGCGCACGTCGGCCGCCTCGAAGGGGACCCCGAACGCCTCGTTCTCCGCCCGGCTCAGGTGGTCACCGGTGCCGATCCCGGCGATGAACCGTCCACCGCTCATGGCCGACAGGCCGGCCAGCATGGAGGCCAGGGTGGCGTCGGGGACCAGCCCGACCCGGGCCACCAGCGCGCCCACGCTGATGGTGGAGGTGGCGGCGGCCAGGGCGCCGAGCAGGGGGGCGGCCGCCAGGGCCGGGCGGCCGGGGTGGCCGATGGGCCACAGGTGGTCGAAGCAGAAGACACCGTCCAGCCCGAGGCGCTCGGCCCGGCGGGCGGCGTCGATGGCCTCGTCCGCACCGTCCTGGAACTGGGGGAGGGTCACCCCGACCCGCATGTCCCGCCTTCCGCGGGGCCGCCCACCGGGAGCGGCCCCTCTGTCGGTCCGCCCCGGGGCGGCCTCACGCCGCCGATTCGACCCGGGCCCTCAGCTCACGCAGGGCGATCGACATGATCCGGCTCTGGGCCCGCATCTTGATGAACCCGGGCAGCGGCACCTTCATCTCGACCTCGAGGTGGTAGGTGACATCGGTCCCACCCCCGGCGGCCGGCGTGAAGATGTACTGGCCGTCCAGCTTGGAGGTGATGTCGCCCTGGGTCTGGACCCAGGAGAGCACGCCGGGGGCCTGGCTGTAGTCGTAGGCCAGGGTGTAGCTGGTGCTGCGGCCGAACGCCGCCGCACGGAATGTGACCAGAACCGGGCGACCCTGGTCGTCCCGTTCATCGATGGTGACGTCCTTGATGTCGGCGGCCCAATCGGGATAGGCCGCGATGTCTGCACTGACTGCGAAGCACCGCTCTGGTGTGGCCGACACGGTCATTCGTTCGGTGGCTTGTTCCGCCACGATCGGCCTCCTCCTCGGATCGGTTGCTGCGGCCGGACGGGCCCTCAGCCTTCCATGTCGGCAAGCGACGCGGCCAGCCTAGGGGCGAGTCTGTCATAGTCGAAGGATGCCTCGACCCGGGCCCGGGAGGCCGCACCCATGGCGGCCCGGAGGCCGGCGTCGTCCAGCAGCCGGGCCATGGCCCGGGTGGCCGAGCCCACGTCGGTGGGACGCCGGACCACCACCCCGGTCCGTCCGTCCTCGACCGCCTCGCCGGCCCCACCCGACGCCCCGGCCACCTGGGGCACCCCGGCCGCCGCCGCCTCGAGGAACACGATGCCGAACCCCTCCTGCTCGAGCCCGAGCCAGCGGTTCCGGCAGAGCATCACGAAGAGGTCGGCGGCGCCCACCAGGCGGGGGATGTCCTCGTCGGGGAGGCCGCCCAGCAGGCGGACCGGTGCGTCCAGCTCGGCGATCCTCCCGGCCAGCCGTTCCGAGTCCCGGCCCCGGCCGGCGATGGCCACGGTCAGCCCGGGGAAGTCGGTCCGGAGCCGGGCGGCCGAGTCGATCAGCACGTCCATCCCCTTGCGGGGCACCAGTCGGCTGACACTCACCAGCAGGGGGCCGTCGGCGGGGAGGCCGAGCTCGGCCCGGGCCTGGAGCCGCTGGTCGCCGTCGAGCGGCACGAAGCGGGCCAGATCGACACCGGGGGGGATCTCGACCACCGGTGGCAGTCCGCCCCGACGGAGGGTGCGGGCCGCGGCGGCGGCCGGATAGCCGCCCGCCGACACGACCAACCGGCTGTGGCGGAGCACATGGGCGAGGACCTGGCGGGAACCGGGGAGACGCCCCGGGATGGCCACCTCGGCACCGTGCAGGAGCACGGCATAGGGCAGCCCCAGTCGGGGCCCGACCGCACCGAGCGGGAAGGCGGGGTCGATGACGACCAGTTCCGCGCCCACGCGCCGGGCCGTCTGGCGGATGCGGCGGACCAGGCCGGGCGTCGGCGCCAGCACCCGGTGGGGCACCCGCTCGATCCGGATGCCGTTGGCGGCCTGCGTCCGGTCGAAGTCCCCGGCGTCGGGGTGGGAGTCGGCCGTCAGGACCACGAACGTGGAGGGGTCCATCCGCCGCCACAGCTCCCAGAGATACGCCTGGATCCCGCCCACCTTGGGTGGGAAGTCGTTGGTCACGAGCAGGTGGGTCATCGACCGTCCGGCCGCGGGGACCCCCCGGCGTCGGGTCCAGGGACGGGTCCGGTGTCCGGGTCGGGGTCGATGCCGAGGGCCCGGGCCGCCCAGCGGGCGTGCTCGGCCAGCAGGTCGTCACCGGACGCGGTCCAGTGGCGGACGCACCGCACGGTGTCCGCATCGCCCGGGTCGCCCACGTTGCCCAGGGCGATCAGGGCGTTGCGCCGCAGGTACCGCGGGTCCCGCGCCGGGACGTACCAGCGTCCGTAGGACCGCATCAGCGCATCGTCGGGTGCGTCCAGCAGGGCGATGAGGTCGACCGTGGAGACGGCGTCGGCCTCGGCCTCGGGAGGAGGAAGGCGCCGGTCGGCCAACCGGTTGATGGGACAGACCTGTTGGCAGTCGTCGCACCCGTAGATCCGTGCCCCCAGCGACCGGCGGTGCTCCTCGGGGAAGGGACCCGGCGCCTGGACCAGCCAGGCCAGGCACCGCCGGGCATCGAGGACGCCGGGCTCCACCAGCGCCCCGGTCGGGCAGGCGGTGCGACACCGGTCACAGCGTCCACACCCGGCACCCGGGGCGGACGGTTCGTCGGTGTGCGTCGGGGCCAGCGGCGCGTCGGTCACCACGCTGCCCAGCACGAACCACGATCCCAGCCCGGGCAGGAGGATCAGTGAGTTCTTGCCGAACCAGCCCACGCCGGCCCGATGGGCGGCGGCCCGGTCGACCAGCGCGTTGTCGTCACAGACCACCACGGCCCGCCAGCCCCCCTCGCGCAGTCTCTGGGCCACCGGCTCGAGGGCGCCGCGCAGCCCGGCGTAGACGTCGCTGCGGGCGTAGCGCGCCACCACGCCGACACTCCCCTCTCTCCCTGCGGGATCGGGCTCATCACGGCGTCGGTACCCCCACGCCCCGACCACCAGCGCCCGCGCTCCGGGCAGGATGCGACCGGGGTCGGTGGAGCGCTCCGGATTCCGGTAGGTGAACTGCATGCCGCCGTGCAGGCCCCGCTGGCGGCGCTCGATGAGGTCGGCTCTGGTCGAGTCGAAGGTCCCGGCCGAGGCGATGCCCACGGCCGCCAGCCCGTGGGAGCGGCCGAGCTCGATCAGCTCGGGGCCGAGCGGCGTGGGGTCCTCCCGCACCGTCGGGGGGTGCACCGCTACGACGGTGGGTCTGGGCACGCCCCATGCTGGCACGGCACCGACCGCCCGACGGGATCAGAGGTTGGACACGCTCCTCGCGTGGCGCATGCCCGGTACCAGCCCGGCGTGCTCGAGGAGTCGGACAGCCCTGGCTTCGTCGGCGTCGACCACGACGGCATCGTCCGGCTCCCTGCCGACGATGAACGAGACCACGCAGTCGTCGCACGTGTCCGTGCCCCGGTGGCGGCAGTCAGCACAGTCGATGGTGAAGGAGTCGTCCGGCCTGTCCGACGGCCGGGCCGGCAGCAGCGTGACCCCGACGGGGACCGGGTCGGGCCCGGCGCCTGCGACCGGTCCGGCACTGGAGCCCGGCGCGGTGGTGTTGGTCGGCGCGGTGGTGTTGGTCGGCGCGGTGGTGCTGGTCGGCGCAGTGGTGCTGGTCGGCGCGGTGGTGAAGTTCGGCACGGTGATGCCTCCTGTTCGTGTCCCCGGACCCCGGGTCGCATCGGTGTCGTCATCATTCGCGATGGGTGTGACACTCGGGGAGAACAGGCGTCCTGAGCTGGGACGTCGGGTGGAGCGTCCCGCCGGCTCAGTACCCGGCGTCGGGGTCGACCAGGCCGACCAGCGTCTCCCCGTCGGCGAACCGCCGCACGTTGGTCCGGATGCGGTCGGCCAGCAGCGGCATGACCATCTCGATGGTGTCCGCCGTGTGGGGCGTGACGATGCAGTTGGGGAGGTCCCACAGCGGGTGCCCGTCCGGCAGCGGCTCGGGATCGGTGACGTCGAGCGCCGCCCCGGCGATGGAGCCGGCCCGCAGGGCCGCCACCAGTGCATCCGTGTCGACGTGGCCGCCCCTGGCCACGTTGACCAGCCAGGCCGTCTCGTCCATCAGCTCCAGCTCGGCGGCGCCGATGATGCCCCGGGTGGCCGGGGTGAGCGCCAGGGCCAGCACCACCAGCAGGGAGCCGCCGAGCACCTCGTGCAGCCGGTCCACCTGCACGGTGCGGGCCGCACCGGCCACCGGGTCGGGATTCCGTCGCACGACGGTCGCCTCCACGCGGAACGGGGCCAGCTGCTCCAGCAGGGAGGTGGTGATGCCCCCACCCCCGAGGATGGTGACCTTCTGGTCGTACAGGCTCGTGCCGGCGGGGATCCCCCACGACCGGGCCGTGATCCGCTCGGGCAGATGCCGCAGCCCGGCCAGCGACAGGGCCAGGGCGTGCTCGGCCACCGGCTCGGCGTAGGAGCCCTTGGCGCAGGTCCAGATCCGCTCGTGGTCGAGGAGGCCCTGTTCGGCGATGCGCTCCACGCCGGCGAAGGGCAGCTGGACCCAGGCCGCCGCCGGTGCCTGCGCCAGGTACCCCCGCAGTCCCTCCACGTCTCCCGGGTCGAGCCAGACGATGGCGTCCGGAGCGTCCTCGACGGGGGCGACCGTGCCGCCGCCCTCCTCGACCGCCTCGGTGGCGAACGGTGACGGGAAGGGTCCGACGGCGACTCGGGGCGGGGTCATGCCCGGGAGACTACCCAACCGGGGCGGGGTGGCACCGTGGACCGGGCCCGGCGCAGCCGCCGCCGCGATTTGCTTCAATGGACCCCCGCGCCGGGTTCGGCCCGAGCCGAGCCGGCCTGCCACGGGCAGCCGGCGCCCCGGGTTCGTCCGTGGCCGGCCCGACCACACCAGGGGGAACCATGATCGTCGACTTCAATGTCCGGGACTTCCTCGACCGGGCCGAGGTGGCCTACGCCGACCGCATCGCCCTGATCGACGAGCCGTCGCAGCCGGCGGCGCCCTGGGCGCCGCTCACGTTCGCCGGCCTGGCCGCCCGGGCCCGGGCCCAGGCGGCGGGACTGGACGGTCTCGGCGTCGGGGTCGGCGACCGGGTGGCCGTGGTGTCCCAGAACTCGGCCCGCCTGCTCACCTCGTTCTTCGGGGTGTGCGGGTGGGGCAGGATCCTGGTGCCGGTGAACTTCAGGCTGGCCGCCGCCGAGGTGCAGTACATCGTCGAGCACTCGGGGGCGTCGGTGGTACTGATCGATCCCGAGCTCGAGGAGGCCCTGTCGGGGATCCGGTGCGAGCGGCGCATCGTCCTCGGCGCCGACAGCGATGACACCCTCTTCCCGTCCGGCGGCGAGCCCCGGCCGTGGGACGGGGACGAAGGGGCCACCGCCACCATCAACTACACCTCGGGGACCACGGCCCGACCCAAGGGCGTCCAGCTCACCCACCGCAACTGCTGGGTCAACGCCGCCGTCTTCGGATGGCACACCCTGCTGTCGGACCGCGATGTCTACCTCCACACGCTGCCGATGTTCCACGCCAACGGGTGGGGCATGCCGTGGGCCACCACGGCTGTCGGCTGCGCCCAGGTGGCCGTGCGCAAGGTCGACGGCGCCGAGATCCTCCGCCGGGTCGCACAGCACGGCGTGACCCTGATGTGCGCCGCCCCGGCTGTCGTCAACGCGGTGCTCGAGGCCGCCGAGACCTGGGACGGGCCCATCCCCGGGAGCGGCCGCACCCGCGTGGTGGTGGCCGGCGCCCCGCCACCCAGTCGGACCATCGAGCGGGTCGAGGTGGAGCTGGGATGGGAGTTCATCCAGATCTACGGGCTCACCGAGACGTCCCCGCTGCTGACCATCAACCGGACCCGCTCCGAGTGGGATGGCCACACTTCGCACGAACGCGCCCGCCGCCTGATGCGGGCCGGAGCACCGGCGGTCGGGACCCGGGTCGACGTGGACGCCGACGGCGAGGTCGTGGTCCGCTCCAACACGGTCATGGAGGGCTACTGGAACCAGCCCGAGGAGACGCGGGCCGCTCTGGCCGGCAACTGGTTCCACACCGGCGACGGGGGCCTCATCGACGCCGAGGGCCACCTGAGCATCGTGGACCGCAAGAAGGACGTGATCATCACCGGCGGCGAGAACGTCTCGTCCATCGAGGTGGAGGACGTCATCTTCTCGTTGGACGGCGTGGCCGAGGTGGCGGTCATCGGCGTGCCCGACGACCGGTGGGGGGAGATGGTGGTGGCCCTGGTCGTCCCGTCGGAGGGCAGTGGCCTGACCGAGGCGTCGGTCACCGAGCACTGCCGGTCGTCACTGGCCGGCTACAAGTGCCCCAAGCGGGTCGAGTTCCGGGAGGTGCTCCCCCGGACGGCCACCGGCAAGCTCCAGAAGTTCAAGCTGCGTGCCCCGTTCTGGGAGGGGAGGGAACGCCAGGTGAACTGACCGGCCTCAGCCGGGCGGCGCCTGCACGGGGGCTCGGTCCTGGTCCGACGTCGAGGCCGGGTCCGACCCTGCGGCCGCCGACGCCGCCGGGGCCCCTTCGTGATCGAGCCAGTCCCCGATGGTGGCCCGGGTCCACTCCGGGGCCTCGAGCATCGGCACGTGACCGATGTCGGGTGCCACCTCGAGCCGCCAGTCGGGGTGGGTGGCGGCCATCCGCCGGGCCGACGCCAGGGGGATCAGCCGGTCACGGGCGCCGTGCAGCAGCAGCGTCGGGGCGTCCAACCGGCCGAGGCGTCGCACCGTCTCGGTGGGTCGTGCCAGCACCATCGACAGCGAACGGGCGGAGCGGAGGTACGCGTCGTCGGCCCTGGCCCGGTCCAGCCGCTCGGTCAGCTCCACGTGGGCCTCGACGATGGCCTCGGGCACCCGCGAGGCGTCGACGCAGCAGATGTCGAGGACCCGGCGCACACTCTGTTCGGCCGTCGTATGCCGGCGCCGCTGGGTCAGATAGCCCTCGCCCAGCCCGGGCACGGCGCACAGCAGGAAGTTGGCGATGACCCTCGGATGGACCAGGGCCGGGCGGCCGGTGGGGAGGGCCGGGTCGACCAGGATGAGCCCGGCCACCGACGCCGGCTCCTCGGCCGCCTGGAGCGCCGCCACCAGGCCCCCCATGGAGTTACCCATCAGGATGGCCGGACCGTCCCCCCAGGCCCGGATCAGGCCGCTCACCAGGCGCCGGTGGCCCTCCATGTCCGCCGTTCGGGAGCCCACCGGGGTGAGGCCGTGGCCCACCTGGTCGAGGGCCAGCACGCGGCAGCGACGGGCCAGGTCCGGTCCGATGGCCGTCCAATTGAGGTGGGATCCGCCCAGGCCGTGCAGTGCGATGAGGAGCGGGCCGTCGGGTGGGCCACCCATGTCCAGCACGTGCGTCGGGCCGTCCACGTCCACCATCAGGGAGCGGGGGGAGGACCCAACCGGTTCGTTCACGAGG
>Ga0302202_10001949_pt1 | contig 24790 bp, 29 predicted proteins | sample II_Bog_N3_3_FD_194579 | JGI IMG/M metagenome (GOLD analysis project Ga0302202, IMG submission 194579) | Peat permafrost microbial communities from Stordalen Mire near Abisko, Sweden - II_Bog_N3_3 | ecosystem: Environmental > Terrestrial > Soil > Wetlands > Peat | place: Sweden: Abisko...
GCAGCGCTGGGCAATGTCGGTGATCGGGCGCCGACGGCAGGCAGCTTCTTGGATCGCACTCTGAGTCCCGCCGCCACCGAAATGATTCGCCAGGCGCTGTTCACGGATGCGCCCCCATCGACCGCCCCCTCAACACGAACAGGTCACAATCATTAGGTCCGTGAGCATGCTCCTCAGCGTGCAATAACCGAGCGGGCAGCAATGGCTGCTCGATGGTGCGAATCACCTCCTCGTGGGATGCACGACGCGAGCCTATTGTGCGAACTCGTCCGTGTCGCGTTGCCGGTGAACTGGGTGCGCCGAACGTCACGCATTGGCCGGGTTGCCTGCGCCCGTGTAAGATTATGAGGTTGTGCTCGCGCCTTGGCGGGAGCACGATCATCCACCGCATCCGACCCGGATGGCGGGAGCGTCGCTTCCACAAACAAAAATGTGTCGCGGCACGAAATGAAAAGAGAAAAAAGTGGCATCGAAAAAGAAGGTCACGGGTCTGATCAAGCTTCAGATCCAGGCCGGCGCCGCCAACCCAGCCCCGCCTATCGGCCCGGCGCTCGGTCAGCACGGCGTCAACATCATGGAGTTCTGCAAGGCCTACAACGCAGCGACCGAGTCGCAGCGTGGCAACGTCATTCCGGTTGAGATCACCGTCTACGAGGACCGCTCGTTCACGTTCATCCTGAAGACCCCGCCTGCCGCGGAGCTCATCAAGAAAGCAGCTGGCGTCCAGAAGGGGTCTGCGACTCCGCACACCGTCAAGGTCGCGAGGCTTTCCAAAGACCAGGTCCGCGCGATTGCGGAGCAAAAGCAGGTCGACCTCAACGCCAACGACCTCGAGGCCGCCATTAAGATCATCGCGGGCACCGCTCGCTCCATGGGAATCACGGTGGACGCATAATGCCTACGAAATCAAAGGCCTACCGCGCCGCAGCCGAGAAGATCGAAGAGGGAAAGTTCTACACGCCCGTCGAGGCGGTGGAGGTCGCTCGCGAGACCGGCTCCAAGAACTTCAACTCCACCGTCGAGGTGGCGCTGAAGCTCGGAGTCGACCCGCGCAAGGCCGACCAGATGGTGCGCGGCACCGTCATCCTGCCGCACGGTACGGGCAAGACCGCCCGCGTGCTCGTGTTTGCGACAGGCCCCGCGGCTGAGGCAGCCATCGCTGCCGGTGCCGACGAGGTCGGTGGCGCGGAGCTCATCGAGAAGGTTGCCGCGGGTTACACCGCATTCGACTCGGCGGTCTCGACTCCCGAACTCATGGGCCAGGTCGGACGCCTCGGTAAGGTGCTCGGCCCGCGTGGCCTCATGCCGAACCCGAAGACGGGCACCGTGACGACGGATGTCGCCAAGGCTGTGACCGACATCAAGGGCGGCAAGATCGAGTTCCGCGTCGACAAGCACTCGAACGTGCATTTCGTCGTGGGCAAGGCGGCGTTCAGCCAGGAGCAGCTGGCGGAGAACATCAAGGCCGCGCTCGATGAGGTGGTTCGCGCTAAGCCTTCCAGTTCGAAGGGTCGCTACATCACCAAGGGCACGGTCTCGACCACGTTCGGTCCTGGCATCCCGTTGGATGTGAACTCGATCTAATCCTGCGAAGCAGAAGCGAGATCTGCAGAGCATCAGGGGGTCCGTCGTGTGCGGGCCCCCTTTGCTTTTCCATGCCCCTGTTTGCGGCAGGTACAGTTTCCTGGGCGACACCGTTTGAGGAGGCACCGTGCAGATCCGACCAGGAGCGCCGGCCGATGCCGCGGTCTTCGCGGAGTTGGCGGCGGCCACTTTCCCACTCGCCTGCCCACCCCACACCACGCCGGATTCGATTGCCGAGTTCATCTCCCGCAACCTTTCGCTCGAAAACTTCGAGGGCTACCTCGCCGACCCCGACAGGGTGCTGTTTCTCGCGCTTGAGAACGATTCAGCGATCGGTTACGCGATGCTCGTACTCGCGGAGCCCACTGATCCCGACGTCGTCCGGTCGGTCGCGACGCACCCGACGTGTGAACTCAGCAAGCTGTATGTTCGACCGGGCCACCACGGCGCAGGGGTATCGGCGGGGCTGGTTGCAGCGTGCGTGGATGCGGCGAGGGCGGCGGGGCGCGCGGGCATCTGGCTGGGCGTCAACCAGCTCAACGCGCGCGCGAACAGGTTCTATGAGAGGAGCGGATTCGCGCTCGTGGGCACGAAGCGGTTCCTGGTCGGCGGCTCCTGGGAAGACGACTTCGTCCGGGAGCTTTCGTTCTAGCGAGCCGCAGCGAGACCCGGCGAGGCGTGCCGGGAGCGCTGCCTGTTCGCGGTGACCGTGAAAGACTGGACCAATGACCTCGCAGGGAGCAGCGGCCACACCCATCGGAATAATTGGTGGATCGGGGCTCTACGGCCTGCTGGATGATGGGTCTGGCCGGTCGATCAAGGTCAGGACACCGTATGGTGCGCCATCCAGCGAGATCACGCTTGGGACGTTCGCCGGACGATCCGTGGCCTTCCTTCCCCGGCACGGGAAGGGCCACACGGTCGCGCCGCATCGCATCAATTACCGGGCCAATATTTGGGCGCTTGCCTCGCTGGGCGTTCGGGCGATCGTCACGTCTTCTGCCGTTGGCGGCCTGAATCCGGACCTGTCGCCGGGAACGTTTGTGCTGCCCGACCAGATCATCGACCGAACCTACGGACGCGCGGACACGTTTTACGATGGCGACTCGGTGCAGCACGTGGCGCTGGCCGACCCGTACTGTCCGGAGCTGCACCGCTTCGCTGCGGCGAGCCTGAGCATCATCGGCGAGACGTTCGTCGGGCACGGCACGACCGTGGTCATCCAGGGCCCGCGTTTCTCAACCCGTGCCGAGTCGCGCTGGTTTCGCGCGGCGGGCGGGGACATCATCAACATGACGCAGTATCCCGAGGCAGCACTCGCGGCCGAGCTGAATGTCGGGCTCGTGAATATCTCGCTGGTGACCGACAGCGATGCGGGCGATGGAGCGTCGGAGGACGCATCATCCGACGAGGTTAGCGCGCAGTTGGTGTTCGAGCGGATGGCCGCCGCACAGCCCAGGCTGCTCAGCATGCTCGGTGCCATCGTCGAGTGCATCCCTGACGGCTATACCCCACGTCAGCTCATCCCCGCGGAAGCCGTTGGCGCGGTGCTGGCAGCGAAGACCGTGCGCTGATGCCGCTGGTGCTGGTGACCGGCGGCGCGGGATTCATTGGGTCCCACATCGTCGATCAGGCCCTCATCGACGGGTGGGAGGTGCGCGTCGCCGATTCGTTTCGAGCGGACGTGCACGTCGAACGCCCGTCGCTGCCGCTGAGCAGGCCCGGCCTCGAGGTGCGCACGGCCGACGTCACCGATGCTGGCCGGATCGACGAGTTGCTCGACGGCGTGGATGTGGTGTGTCACCAGGCCGCGAAGGTGGGGCTGGGTGTCGATTTCGACGACGCCCCCGACTACGTGCACAGTAATGAGACGGGAACCGCAGTGTTGCTCGCGGCGATGACCCGCCGGGGGATCGACCGGCTCGTTCTCGCTTCGTCGATGGTGATCTACGGCGAGGGACGCTATCGCGATTCCCTTGGCACTGTGCACGCTCCGCCGCGTACGGTGGCGGACCTTGAGGCCGGGCAGTTCGAGCCCGTTTCTGGGCGCACCGGTGAGCCGCTCATCCCCGAACTGATCGATGAGGATGCGGTTGCCGATCCCCGCAACGTGTACGCGGCCACCAAGCTTGGCCAGGAGAATCTTGCGACCGCGTGGACGCGGGCGACGGGTGGGCGTGCGGCGCTGCTGCGATACCACAACGTCTACGGACCCCGGATGCCTTTCGGCACGCCGTACGCGGGCGTCGCGTCCCTGTTCCGCACGGCTTTGGAACGCCACCAGGCCCCCCGGGTTTTCGAGGATGGCCGGCAGCGCCGCGACTTCGTACACGTCAGGGATGTCGCCTCCGCCAATCTCGCCGCTCTCGGCTGGACTGCCCGCCAGCCGGCCGGCGCGGCACGCGCCTTCAATGTCGCCAGCGGCGAGGTGCACACCGTCGGCGACGTCGCTCGCGCCCTCAGTGCGGCGGTCGCCGGTCCGGAGCCGGTTGTGACGGGGGAGTTCCGGCTCGGAGACGTGCGGCACATCACGGCGTCGGCGGATCGCATCCGTACTGAGCTGGGGTGGCGTCCGACGGTGCTGTTCGAACAGGGGATCAAGGAGTTCGCAACGGATCCGTTGCGACCGGCGAACTAGGCCTTCGTCACGTCGTGAAGTAGTTTTCGTGCTGGGTGCGCTCGCCACCCGTCAACAAGGCGGAGGTCTCCGAACCAATGGCATGAAGACACCGGATTCGCCCTCGCACGATTCCCGCTGGCTGGTCGACGTGGTTTTTCCGTGCCTGGATGAAGCCGCGGCGCTCCCCTGGGTTCTGTCCCGACTTCCGGTGGGGTACCGGGCGATCGTGGTCGACAACGGGTCGACCGACGGGTCAGGTGAGATCGCCGCTGCGCTGGGCGCGCTGGTGGTCGATGAACCCCGGCGCGGCTTCGGTTCCGCCGCGCATGCCGGCCTGAGCGCCGCGACCGCGCCCATCGTCGCCTTTTGTGATGCCGACGGCTCCATGGATCCGGCAGAGCTGCCGCGGCTGGTCGAGTGGGTCGAGTCGGGAACTGCGGATCTCGTCCTGGGTCGTCGGCGCCCGACCAGCCGGGGGAGCTGGCCGCTGCACGCGCGCCTGGCGAATGTCGCTCTTGCCTGGCTGATGCGCCGGTCGACGGGCTACAACCTGAACGATCTCGGCCCCATGCGCGTAACTCGCCGCGCGGCGATGGTCGACCTTGGGCTCACCGATCGCCGCAGCGGCTATCCACTGGAGCTTGTCCTTCGGGCACGGGAACAGCGGTGGAGTGTGGTCGAACTGGATACCCGCTATTCCCCGCGGGTGGGCAAGTCGAAGGTCACGGGAACGCTTCGCGGCACGCTGACGGCCATCCGGGATATGTCCCGACTGCTCCAGGGAATGGCGGTGGCACAGTGACCACTGTTGTCGTCATCGCGAAAGAAACCATCCCCGGCAAGGTCAAGACGCGTCTCACTCCGACCTTTTCATTCGCCGAGGCAGCGACCCTCGCCGAGGCGTCGCTCGCCGACACGCTCGCGGTGGTTCGAACGCTGGGAGCCCGTGAACGGATCCTCTATTTCGATGGGACGCTACTTCCGGCCGGCAGCGAGGATTTCACGGTCGTGCCGCAGGCGCCCGGACCCCTGGATGAGCGCATTGCCGCACTCTTCGACCGGCTGTCCGGGCCGAGCATCCTGGTCGGGATGGATACGCCTCAACTGAATCGCAGCCACCTGGCCCACGCGGTCGAGAACTGGTCGCCCGAGGTGGATGCCTGGTTCGGCCCGGCGACCGACGGCGGATTCTGGGCACTCGGGCTGCGTGAGCCGTGCGGCGACCTGGTGCGCGGGGTTCCGATGTCTCGCGACGACACCGGGACGCACCAACTGGCACGCCTGGCCGCTGCCGGGCTGCGAGTGTCGCTTCTCCCGCCGCTGACCGACGTCGACACCGCGGACACGGCGGTCGAGGTCGCCGAGCTGGCACCGGACGGCGCGTTCGCCGCAGCTCTCGCCCGCATGCCCATCTTCGAGCCGGTCGGAGCAGTGCGATGAGTGCGCCACTCGTCGAGGAGCGCAGCCGCGCTGCCTCCTTCGGAACTGGTGGGGCCGAGCCCTATGCTCGCGCGCTGCGCGCCGCAGACTCCCACGTGCTGTATCTGGAAGAGCTCCGCGACGACCAGTCGCTCTCGTCATCGTCAATGGATTTCGCTCGCTGGAACGGTGCGGCGGACCGCGTCGACGTCGCGCTCCTCGGGTCTGTGCGAGGCCCGGTGCTTGACGTTGGCTGCGGCCCTGCGCGGATGGTGCGAGCAGCCGTCGCGATGGGACTTACCGTTCTGGGCCTTGACGTGTCGCCGACGGCGGTCGAGCTCGGCCGCGAGGCAGGGCTCCCGATGCACGAGGGATCGGTGTTCGACCCGATTCCCGACGAGGGAGCCTGGCACACTGTCCTCCTGGTCGACGGCAACGTCGGCATCGGCGGGGACGTCGCGCGGCTGCTCAGCCGGTGCGCGGAGCTGCTGGCGCCCGATGGCGAGGTCGTTGTGGAGTTGCATCCCGACCCGTCGCGCGACCACCGGTACACCGGGCGCCTTGTCGACATCCACGGCGGCTACAGCGAGTCATTCCCCTGGGCCGAGGTGGGCATCGCGGGCGTTTCACGTCGCGCCCCGCAGGCTGGCCTGACCCTGCGTCAAGCCTGGTCGGCTGGTGACCGCAGGTTCTGCCGTCTCGCGAAGACCCTGGCATAGAACGCGATCGCGGCTGCGGTCAGCAGCGCGAGCACCACCAGGAACACTCCGAGATGCAGGGCGTAGTCCTGCGGAAGAATCGATGAGCTCGCCGTTCCGATGGCTTTCTTGATCACCTCGGGCAGGATCAGGAGCGCCACGATCCCGCCGACGACGAGCGCGCCGGAGACGAGCGCGATGACGGCTGCGGGGATGCGGCCGCCCAGGCGGCGGCCGAGGAGTGTCGCCAGGAAGACCCCGGGCGCAATAATGCCGTCGTGCACAATGAGTGCGCCGATCAGCCACTCGATCACCCGGGCGTACTGGTTGTGGTTGACCTCGATCCATGCCACATAAGCGCCGATCGCCATCAGGGCCAGCCCGAAGAGGACCAGCACAATCCGAGTGTTTCGTAGTGCCATCAGAACGTCTCCAGTGTGCTCAGCCACTTCGTCTGCAGCACGCCCGGCCGAGCGGGCGCGATGAGGCGGGCGGGATACCCGTGGTTGATGTCAAGCGTCTTGCCGTCGACCTCGAGGGCCACCAGCGTGAGATCATCCTGCACAAAGTTCGGCTCCAGCTCGGTGACCGCGTAGATGCTGCCTTTTTCGAGACTCGTCGCGCGCACCGAGGCACTCTTAGGGGCCTTGACCGTGTTGACGAGGTCGCGCAGCCTGACGCCCTTCCAATGCGCCGTCTGGCTCCAGCCCTCCACGCAGGCGATGGGAAGGTCCACCTCGTACTGGGTCATCGACTCGAGGTCGGCGCGCGTGAACGAGCGGGAATGGCTGCTCGAGCTCACGGTCAGGGTCCAGTCCGGCGACGCTGCGGTTTCGAGCACTTTCGCTGCCGCCGCGGTGCGATTGACGGGAAGGGCGTCAGGGCCGACTCCGGCCTTGCGCGGCCCGAAGATATTGAGAACGTCGAGGGGGCGGAATGACTGGCCGACGGTCAGCGCAACGAGCGTTGCCCCCGCAACGCCCACCGTCGTGAAGAAACCGCGGCGGCTCAGTCTCGGGCTTTTCGGGGCGGGGGTCTTGTCGATCCAGGCGAAGATTCGACTCGTCACGCCGATGCCCACGTCAGGCAGCGGCAGCCTGGCGTTGCGGTCCGGCTCCTCGGGCAGCGGGATGAGCTCGCCCGCGGAGTCGTAGCTGGTGGACTTACGCCAGTAGCGCGTCGTGATCGGCAGCTTGACGGCGATGTGGATGGCCAGCGACCCGATGATGATGAACGCGAGCGCGAAATGGGTGGGACGAAACGAGAATCCGAAGAGCGCGTACCACTGGTAGGTGTTCAGCAGTCCGGTGGTGATTTCGACGAGCGATGACGCGACGAAGACCGCGATGGAGGCGCGCTCCAGGAAGTGAAGGAAGCCCCGCACCGGCGGCGTCTGGAAGAGCAGCGGGAAGATCGAGTACAGCTTCGCGAACAGCAGCGGGAAACACAGGATGCCGGTGGTGATGTGAACACCCTGCGTGAACTGGTAGAGCCAGACCGGGCGCGTGAGGAACTGCATCCCCGGAAGCGGGTTCTGGATGAAGTGGCTGTAGAGACCGGTCAGGAAGCAGATGATGAACGCGGCCGCAAGCAGCCGGCCGATCACCACCGCGGTTCGCGGATTGCGCGACGGCGCGATCAGCGCCTGTCGAAACCGGTAGAGCAGTCGTTGCATGACACGTCCTCCACCACGGATTCCCGGTGCCCGCAGTACCCAGTATTCGGAGCCCTGCGCAGTTTGGGCGGTGCACGCGCCGGGATTTCCCAGCACCTCTATATGCGCCCACCCCGACGGTCGCTGAACCTGAAGATTCGCTGGGGAATCACAACTTTTTTTGGCTCATTTCCAAACCGGATTGCGGATGCCCGCGAACCCCTCCCATCAGCAAGCCCCAACCCAAGCAATCAACCGCAAAGGAAACACATCATGCGCAAGTCCATCAAAGCAACCGTCGGCGTAGCCGCCGCCGCACTGCTCGTTGCCGGTCTCGGCTTCTCTGCTACGACCGCAACCGCGAGCGTTCCGGCCAAGGCGAGCAGCTCCAGCATCCCCGGCCCGGTCGCCGCGGTTCCTGAGCTCAAGGGGGGAAACACCGCCGTCGCACTCGACGCGAACTTCCTCGCCGCGCTCAAGTCGCTGGGCGTCACGCCTGGCGTTCTCGGCTCCGCAACCTTGACCAACGGCTCCGTGCACTTCCCAATCACGGGCGGCGACGTCGTGTACTGGTCGCCGAAGGGCAGCTACCGTCCGTACGTGCAGGGCATCATCCTCCACGCCGGTTCGGGCCTGTCGCTGACCGCCGGTTCGACCGTGGTATCGCTCACCGACTTCAAGGTGAACCCCGGCAACTCGGTTCTGTACGGAAACGTCTCCGTCAACGGAACGCTCGCGGCAGCGGACGCACCGCTGTTCACCCTCGACGGAACCACGTTGAAGCCACTGTCGCTTTCGGGTAACGACGCGATCCTCACCGGAACCACCGTGCACGTCTCCGCTACCGCGGCTGGCCTGCTCGACAAGGTGTTCAACACGACCGGCGTCAAGGGCGGCCTGCTCGTCGGCGTCGCGACCATCACCGCGCAAATCAAGTAATCCCGCACAGCACAGCAGTACCCAGGAGGGCCCGTCGCACACAATGCGGCGGGCCTTCCGCTTGCCCTCCGAGCCGGGACCGCCGGTCGAAGCTACGATGTCTACCGGACGACTGAATGAGGGGATCGGCGCAGTGAACAGTGTGGGATACAGGTACCTGATCGCCGTTGTTCGTGTGCTGGTCGCAGCCCTCGGGATCGCGGCCATCGTTGCCCAGCTTGAGCGGAGCATCCAGGTCTGGCACCAGACCGGTTTGAGCGTTGCGTTCGGGGTGACAAACTTCTTCAGTTTCTTCACCATCGACTCGAATGTCGGAACCATCGTGGTGCTGTTGATCGGCGCCGGCTTCGTGTTCGCGCGCACGGTCGATCCGCACTGGTACACGGTGTTCCGCGTCATCGTGGTGACCTACATGGCCGTCACCGGCATCGTCTACAACCTGCTGCTCCGCGGCGTCGAGCTGCCGCAGGGCACGACAGTGGAGTGGTCCAACGAGGTGTTGCACGTCGTCGCCTGCGCGTACATCGTTCTCGATTGGTTCATCGCACCCGGCCGCACCGCGCTCGCCTGGCGAACGCTTCGCGCGATCGCGATCTTCCCGCTGGTCTGGGTGGTCTACACGATGATCCGCGCGCCCTTCACGGTCAGCGAGACGCTGAACCACAAGGCCTTCTACCCGTACCCGTTCCTTGACCCGTCGCTCGCGCATGAGGGCTGGTTCTCGGTGGCGTTCTACATCGTTCTGATCACCGTGGTCGTGCTGGGCATGGGCGCGGTCTTCGTTCTGGTCTCGCGGCGATGGAAGGGCCCGATCACCGCATGAGCAGGCGCGACGGGTTCGACATCGTTGCCGCGCTCGTCGGGTCGGCGCTCATCGCTGCGGCGCTGGTGCTGATCTGGGTCGCCCGGGTCGAATTCGGTGGCACCGAGGTTTACGTCAGCGAGCTTGGCGGAACGGGTGCGCCCACAGCCCGACAGTTCGAGCTCGCGCTCCTTCTCGTCGTCGCGGGTGGCGCGCTGGTCGCTTTCGCGGGCAGGGATGTGCGCGTGCGCATCCGGCTACTCGCGTTCTGGGCCCCGGCCGTGTCGATCTGGATCGCGTGCGGGTTCTTCCTCGTCGCCTCGCAGGTGACGTGCCGGGCGTTCTGCCCCCTTCCCACCCTTTCGCCCTTCGATGCGCAGGATTTCACCCACATCACCTGCGCGGTGCTCGCGTTCGCGGCGGGCTGCCTCGCCATGCTGCAGACCGCGTTCGCGGTCGGCCACCGCGTGCTTGCACGCTTCTCTCTCGGGATCGCCATTGCGGTCGCGCTGGTCGCGGGCCTCGGCGGCATCCTTTCGCTCGCGAAATTCGATACCGAGGTCGGCGGCTACGCGGAGTTCACGGCGACCACGCTGGCGATCCTCTGGGTCGTCGTCTACGGGATCTCGATCGCGGCGGGCACCATCCGGGGTCAGCGAGCTGGCGCCGATGCAGGCGACGAGGCGGGCGACATCAGGTCGAGCAGCCGATTGGCGAGCCCCACCAGTATGTGAATCTCGTTGTCGTCCCGGTCGACCCACCGCACCTCGGGTTCGGTGCTCACGGGAACGAAGTCGTTGTGCTGCTCCCAGACGACGAGTGTGCGTTCGGCGCCGAGTACATACTGCTGCCACCACACCTGCCGCAGGTAGGACCGGGGGATGCTGCGCCAGGAGTGCGAGGTCGTCTTGATTTCGCACAGCACGACGGTCGATCCGCTCGCGCGAACACCGTCGGGGGTGGCGAGGTGAAGTGGCTGCCCATGCGCGTGGTACAGGTCGGAGCTCGGTGCGATGCCGTGGTTCGCGAGCACCCAGCGTGCGATTTCCGGCTCCCGGGCGCGGCCATGATCGGTGAAGGCGTTACCGCCGAAGCCCGTGCCGCCCAGTTTCTCCAGGGCGACCGACTGCAGCGCTCGTGCACTGGACAGCCGCGCGACATCCGTCGCGGTGACGCCGCGGCTACGCGCCCGGAGCCAGGCGATCCGGTTCTCGGAATTCGCGACGACCCGGGTGCGGTGGTCGGGCGCGGGCTCATCCCAGAGGTCCAGCGTGGGATGGGCGAGGGTCACCACCCCATTCTCCATCGAGTGTGCTCCAGTTGCGGGTCGCACCCCCGGTGAACCCGCAACTGGAGCACACTCGAAGGGGCCGACGAGCCGGCAATCATTCCGACCGGCATGCTCGTTTCGAGCGAACAGCGTAGCTTTGCTTAGGTGAAGCGGAAAAGTGTGCAATCCGCTTTGGTGGTTGGCATTGTCGCGGTGCTCTGCGTCATCGTGGCGGTCGGTGCTGGATTGCAGGGTCGGTTCGCGTTCTCAGGGCCCCGCTGGGTTCCAGGCGTCCCTTCGCTTACTGCGCCAACGCCGCAGCCGACTCCGCTGCCGCAGGGCACCAACACCCCGTCGCAGGCTGTGCCGGTGAGGTCTGGCATCGTGTTCAGCTGGCTTCCGATTGCCATCATCCTTGGATCCCTTCTCATCGCTGCGGTGGCATTGCTTGTCCTTTACTGGCTGCGTCACCGGCAACCCAGAGGAGATAAAAGCCTCGTCCCGCTTGACGGCAGTTTCGAAGGGATCGAGGAGTTTTCGAAGATCGAGCTCGAGGCGGACCTGCCAACGCTGCACCAGGGTTTGGTGCGCGCATCGGCTGCACTCGACGCGTACCGCGAACCGCGGGACGCCATAGTCAGAGCCTGGATCGGCCTGCAGGAAGCGGCCGAGGACTCAGGACTGAGTCGTCGCCCCTCTGAGACCCCAACCGAGTTCACAACTCGCGTGTTCGAATCGGTCGATGCCGATCGGAGTGCGGCCGCGGTGCTCCTCGCGGTCTACCTTCGGGCACGATTCGGTTTGGCGCCTGCGACAGAGTCGGATGTGATTCTCGCTCGAGGTGCCATAGAGCGCCTGCGCCAAACCTGGCCGATAGCGACACCGCAATGAAACAAAAGGTCGGGTATTCGATCGTCGCCGTTATTATCGGCGGGGGCTGCTGGTTCTTTGGCCTCGACATCGTGCCGTCGATCATTGTGGCTGCGGTGGTGGCAGTGCTGCTCTTCGCGTTTCGGGCACTCGTGGGACCGATCGATAACTCCGAATGGCCGCCCGCACCGCCGTCGCTCACCGACGGTGCCCGTCGTGAGGTCACTGAGCTCGACTGGGCGCTTCGCACCCGCCAACGCTTCGTGGATGACCGAATCGTCGAACGGGTCAGAAATATTGCCCTTTCCAGCCTGCACCAACGCCAGCTGAACATCGACGACCCAGCCCACAGGGAGCGGATAGAACGGCTCGTCGGCCCGCCGGTCTATGCCCTGCTGGCCTCCCCTGACCGTGTGCGCTTGAGCGTGCCCGCGTTGCTGTCCGTGCTCGCACGCCTCGACTCACTCGAGCGACCCGGGCCGATCGACCGATCCGAACTGTAGCTTCTCCCAACCCACCAGCCGAAAGGGCAGCCATGCCAGAGAAATCCGACGACATCGTTCCACTCGACGTCCCGACCATCGCGACGTTGAGCGCGCAGATTCTTGAACGTGTAACGACCGTGGTGGTGGGGATGCAGCAGCCGCTGGAGTTGGCGCTCGCGAGCATCCTTGCCGGTGGCCATGTGCTGTTTGAGGATGTTCCCGGGCTTGGCAAGACGCTCGCCGCGCGCAGCCTGGCCGCAGCGATAGGGCTGGACTTCCGTCGCATCCAATGCACCCCAGACCTGCTCCCGTCAGACATCACCGGGTCCTTCGTCTATGCACCGAGCTCGAGCGAGTTCGTTTTCCGGCCCGGCCCAATCTTCACCGGCCTCCTGCTTGCCGATGAAATCAACCGGACGTCGCCCAAAACCCAGTCGGCCCTGCTCGAGGCCATGGCGGAGGGTCAGGTCACCGTGGAGGGCAGCAGTTACCCGCTGCCGGTGCCGTTCCACGTCGTTGCGACCTCCAACCCGATCGAGTTCGAGGGAACTTACGCCCTGCCCGAGGCACAGCTCGACCGTTTCATGGTGCGTCTGGCGCTCGGCTATCCCGACCGAGCCGGCGAACAACAAATTCTGTTGAACCGCGTTCGGCGGCGCCAGGAGGTCGCCGACGTGGAGGCGGTGATCACCGCGGAACAACTTCGAGCAATGCAACGCGGAATCGAGGCGGTCGAGGTTGACGAGGACATTGCGCTGTATTGCGTCGATCTGGCTAACGAGACACGCGAGCACGGTGCCGTGCAGGTCGGAGCCTCACCGCGTGGGGCACAGGGGCTGATGCTGGTGGGTCGCGCGCTCGCCGTCATGGATGGTCGCGACTACATCACGCCGGAGGACATCAAGCGGGTCGCGGTGGCCGTACTCGGACACCGACTCTCCCTCACCCCGCACGCCTGGGCGAACGGGACCGACCCAGCGGAAATCATCCGTGAAGTGCTGGATGAGGTTGCCGGGCCACCGACGGTGGCAGCGGAGCGCGAGCCCGCGGGTGATGGAGGGGCGGCCCGGTGAGCCTGGCCCGGCCGTCGGGATCGGGGCGCCCCGGCACGCAGGATACTACCGCTGGCACCTACGCCTGGATTCGTAGCCCCGTCACCGGCTTTGGGCTGATCGCTGGCATCCTCCTCGCGAGCGCCGGGCTGCTGTTTTCCCGGGCCGAGCTGGTTTTTATCGCGGCGCCGATCCTCGTTTCGTCGGCGTGGGCCCACCAGCGTCGACCGCGGCGCGACGCCGACGTGACGGTGACGACGACAATAGCGGACAGCAACGGCACGAAGATCGTTGGCTTCCGCATCTCGATTGATGCGCCTCCCGAGACGGATGCCGTGGTCGTGCGCCTTTACGAACGCGGCCGCGAACGCGTTGAGCTTGCTGTTGATCGCACCACTGCAGCCGACCTGACGGGCCAGGTCATCGTCGTCCATTCGGGTCAGCAGGAGATTGTCAGGGTGGATTTTGCCCTGGTGGGTCCGCACGGAGCTGTAGTGACTGCTCCCGCGGGGGGTCCGCGAAGCAGCCGAGTCATTGCTCCGCCGATTGGCTCGCTGCGACAAGTCCCGCTCCCGTTTCGGATGTTCGGCCTGTCCGGAGGTCACGACTCTGCGCGTCCGGGCGACGGTGGCGAGTTCCGTGACATCAGCCAGTTCGTGTCCGGCGACCGATTGCGGCGCATCGACTGGAAGGTCACTGCGCGCCGCGCTCAGGTACCCGGCGATCTGTATGTGCGCCGAAGTTTCTCGACCGCCGACGCAACCGTGATCATCGTCATGGACAGCCGGGACGAGGTGTCAGTTCTCGCAGCTGATCAACGGAACGCGAAAAGCGACCTGGCGACCTCGTTGGATGTGGCTCGCGAAGCAGCGTCATCCATTGCGTCTGCCTATGTCGCAACCGGCGATCGGGTCGGTTTCCGTGATTTGGCCAGCAGCGCGCGATCGATCATTCCCGCTGGAGGCTCGCGCCAGTTGCAGCGCGTCTTGTCGGCGATCGCCCGGACCCGTCCGATTGGTGCCCCGCAGCGTCGACTTCGCGCCCCCGTCATCCCAGCGGGTGTGCTGGTTTATGTGCTGTCGACAATGCTCGACGGTGAGGCAGCACGCATGGCGAGGTTGTGGCGTGTTGCCGGTCACCGCGTGGTCGTGGTGGACACTCTTCCGCCGACGCCGATGCAAAAGCTGCGGCGGGAGCAGCAGGCTGCGGTGTGGATCGTTCAGCTCGAACGGGAAGCGCGGATTGGTCGGCTTTCCGCTCTCGGGTGCGACATCATTCGTTGGCAACCCACAGATGGTCGGTCTCCTGAGGTGCAGCTCAGCGCTCGCACTCGACAGAACCGGCGACCGCGATGAGCGTGGCCGAACGGCACGATTCGGGCGAGGCCGCACCGCGCTTCCGTCCGGCGATCGGTCGGGCGATTCCGGCGTCCGTCGTGCGCCTGGTCGTCGTGCTCGTGATTCTCGCCCTGTCATTCGGAATTGTCGGGATCCAGCCGTTACTGGCGGTGGCGCTCCTGTTGTCGCTCGTGACTATGGTCTTTCCGCGGGCTCCGGGGGCCTGGTTGCTCGCAGGGTTTTTGGCGCTGTTCTCACTCAGTCCGGTGGGTGCATCGCCGGGTTGGAAGTTCTTTGTTGCACTCGCCGGAGTGCACCTCCTGCATGTGATCGGTACGACCCTGACGTGGCTGCCTTTGGGCGGCCCGGTGCAGCTGAGGATTCTGGGCCGAATTCTGCGTCGCTTCCTGCTGATCCAGGTGCCAGCACAGGTCGTTGCCTATCTCGTGTTGAACATCCTCGCGGGCTCATCCGGGCACGCCGCGCTCATTTCGCCGTTCTTCGGGCTGGCCGCAGTGCTGGCGCTGGCAGGGCTGGCCATATTGATCAGCAGCAGCCGCGTCTAACCGTCGCGTCAAGGCCTCAGCCAGGTCTCCCTGAACCCGACGGTTTGGTGCACCTCCGGGTGGCGGGCTGGTGGCGGCAAAGTGGCGGGCTTGTGGCGTGGTGCCCGAGCGCCGGAGTCGACAGGATGAGGACATGAACAAGATACGTATCGCTGAACTGCGTCAGGAGCATGGCTGGACGCAGGAACGATTGGCCACCGAAAGTGGTGTGAGCCTCCGAACGGTGCAGCGGATCGAATCGGGCAACGATGCCAGCCTCGAGACCCTTTCGCTCATTGCCGACTCGTTTCGAGTCCCCGTGCGCGACCTCTTCAGCGTGTTGGATGACTCAGACCTCGACAGCCGCGTTGAATCGCTCGACGCTCGCATTGAGCAGCAACAGTCTGCTCGCGATCGAACTGTGAGCGCCTGGCGGTGGCTTTTCGTCGGGGTGGGAATCTTGGTTTCGCTGGTGAGCTTGACGCTTCCGTCGGTGGGCCCGACGGTGCTGGTCGCGTATTGGGGTGCAGGCTATGTGATTTTGATGGCTCTTCGCCGGTTGTTCCTCGAGCCTGTGCTGGATCGCAGATATCCTCTGTCGCGCAGCAAGCGGGACCTGAAGTCGAGGAAGATTTCTGGCGAGAAGGCATCTCCGGCTCCCCGCCCTTTTGCGGATTCGACACAGGACTAACCTCGGGGCGCCGGCCTGCCAGCGGCGCAGTCGAGCGATTCAGCCGGCATGAAGAATTCCGAAGCTGTCCAAGGCGACGCAAATTTCCACGGTCACTGACTACCGGGGTGTCCGATGATAGACACGACGTGTCGACACATTCAGTGCCGGCCGTCGTGGAGGGAGTGCCCAGTGGGCATCATCGTCGCGAATGTGTTCATCACTCTGGATGGGGTCTACCAGGCTCCCGGCGGAAAAGACGAGGATCCGTCAGGGGGCTTTGAGTTCGGAGGATGGCAGGCGCCCGTCTCCGACGCCGAGGCCGGCGCGGTCATCGGGGCCGAGATTGAGCGCATGGACGCCCTGCTCCTTGGCCGCAAGACCTACGATATTTTTTCCGCCTACTGGCCGCAGCACTCCGACAGCATCGGCGAGGTGCTCAACCGTGTGCCCAAGTTCGTCGTTTCCCGCACCCTGACGGAGCCGAACTGGGCAGGGACGACCGTGCTTCAGGATGCCGCTGCCGCCGGCCAGCTGCGGGAGCAGTATGACGAGGTGCACATGTTCGGTAGCGGCGCCCTCATCCGTTCGTTGCTCGCGGCCGACGTGCTTGACAGGCTCCACCTTTACCTCTACCCGGTCACGCTCGGGCACGGGAAGCGCCTCTTCGACGAGGGAACCGTCCCGGCCAGCTTCCGGTTGGTCGAGCTGGCACGTTCTTTCCCTCAGGGCGGAGTGTCACTCGTCTACGAGCGCGCGGGCAAGGTTCAACTTCAGGACATGTAGCGCCGATCACCGGGCCGTTTGGCCAGCTGACGGCACAGGAAGCCGCGTTGAGGGCCGTGTTCTGTATCCCGCATAGACCGCGAACCAGAGGTACGCGGGGACGAACCCAGCGACAAACACAATCGGATAGGCCGGCAGGCTGTCCAGCCATGGGTTACTCGGGTGGCCATTGATGGTCTCCGACACGAACGAGCCCATTGCGATTGCCGTGAAAAAGACGATCACCAGGTCCATCATGAGGCCAGAGCCGAATGCCACAACTGCGGCAAATAGCCATCGCGAGCGGAGCCTGCCGGCACGAGCGGAACGATAGCCCAGGTATCCACCCACGGCGGCGAGTGGGCCAAGGACAAGCCCGAGGATGGCTGCGACGAGCGCAAATGACCACTGTAGTGGCGAGGCAATCGACGTGAGTGCCCCGACCGCCGCGGCCGCGATGGCTCCGATAGCGATCGAAGCCAAGAAGGTGAATACAACATCCCTCTCTCGGAAAGTGACGTCACGCATGTTCACGAGCATCGTGCCAGTGGTGAAGACACGACGTTGTGCTCAGGCGTCGGCTCTCCTGCCGTAATCGCCGCGGAGGCTTGGGGAACGGCGACCGCGCGGCGCCGAGTTCGCGCAAACCAGCGGGAAGCGCGCAGGTCGTGCCATCCGAACGGTCCCGCATCCGGAAGCGCCGCACGGATGCTTTGGTCGGTGAATGGATGCGACGGCCGGAGGTCCGCGGGTGCCTCTGGCGCCCACGGAGCTGCCTCGCTCACACCCTCAGCCAGCATCTTCGCCTGGGCCTTGGCTACCAGCGGCACGATCATCAGCCACTCGGTGACCTGGGCGAGAACTGTGATCGACCAGACCGGCACGGCGATGAACAGCGGCTTGCGTCCCACGACCTGCGCAATTCGACGAACCGCTTCGCGCAGCGGCAGCTCCTCCGCGCCCATCACCGCGATGGTTGGCTCGGGGATCCGCCCGTCTGCCGCGGCTACCAGCACGTCCACGAAGTCCTCGATCGGAATCGGTCGCACCGTGCGGTCGCGGTACCCGACCGTCGCGAACACGGGCCAGGTCTTAACTGCGCGGCTGACGTGGTCCACCATGTGGTCGCCGCGGCCATAGATCATCGACGCCTTCAGGATGGTGTGGTCGATTCTCGAGTTGCGCACCAGCTCTTCGGCAGCCCACTTCGTTTCGTGGTACCCCGATCCGCAGCCCGGGCGGGCGCGCAGGAAGCTGACCATGACGATGCGCCCCACGCCAGCGAGTTTCGCGGCCTCAACGACCGCCCGCGTTCCCTCGACGTGCACCCGTTGAAAGGTTTGATCGCCGATCTCACGGTTGATCCCGGCGGCGTGGACGACCACGTCGCATCCGGCGAATGCCTTCGAGAGCGCGTCGACGTCCTGCACATCGATGCCCATCCGTCGTGAGATCACGACAGTGTTGGTGGGGCCGAGCCGGGCGGCAAGGTGGCCGCCGACAAATCCTGTTCCACCGGTGATCGCAATACGCATGTGAGGCTCCTTCGTTGTGTCGATGCCAGTATGAACCACTTTTTGAACATGTTCAAGAAATATTTTGAACAGGTTCAAAAAAGGTTAGGATGGTCACGCGAACCGACGACCGAAGAGCAGGGATGCCGAGATGGCAAAGAGCGATGACACTCGCGCGAAGATCACCGAAACAGCGATCGAATCATTCCGCGAGCGCGGATATGACCAGACCACCATCCGCCTCATCGCCGACGAGGCCGGCATCTCGGTCGGAAACGCCTACTACTATTTCCCGACCAAGAATCATCTGGTGCAGGAGTTGTACCTGCGCGTGCAGGGCGATCATCTCAGGCGGGTGCACGAGGCATTCGGCTCATCCACGGATGTCGCAAAACGCCTCGAGATCGCGCTGCTCTGCGGACTGGATGCGACAGGTCCATACCATGACTCTGCACCCGGATTCCTGGCTGCGGCAATCGCGCCGACCTCCGCGGTCAGCCCGTTCGGAGCCGATGCGGCAGAGCCGCGGCAGATGGCCATCCAGGTTTTCCAGGAAGTCGTCGACGGTTGCACCAACACGATCCCGGCGGATCTGAAAAGGCAACTCCCCGAACTGTTGTGGCTCGCCTACATGGGGCTCACGCTGTTCTGGGTTTACGACACCTCCGAGGGCCAGGCCAAAAGCCGCTCGCTGGCTCGGGCCGGTGCGAAGCTATTCGGCACGGTGCTTCCGCTCGCGCGTCTCCCGTTTGCACGAGGGCCGCTCAACCAGCTGCTCGAGCTGATCCGCGAAGCCCGCGCGTGAAGTCGAATGTCCGATAGCGGGCGCGATGGTGAGCGATCGGGCCAATCTAAGGTGGGAGTGTGATGCCGGTCATCCGAGTTGCCGAGCCTCGAGATCTCGCCGCGCTTGAGGAGATCGAGAATCTTGCGGACGCCCCTCTCGCCCAGCACCTGAAAGCCGCCGATTGGGCGCAAGCACCCAGTGGCGAGACGAGAGCAGCAATGCCAGGCTTCGTGCTGGTCGCCGCAGAATCGATCGGCGGCACGGCAGTCGGGTTCGTGCAGGTGCTCGAAGCGGATGGACATTGCGGACCTACGCTGATGTTGCCTGGAATGCCCCGTTTTATGCCACGTGCGGCTTTGTGGTTAGCGAGCCGCAGACGAAATTTCAGCGAGAACTAGTGGAGATCGAGGAAGGCTCGCGGCTCGCTCGGTACGGCACCCGCGTTCAGATGACGGTCAAACTTTCGGGCTAGTCGTCTGGGTCCGAGGTCGGCTGCCGTGCATCATGCGTGCTCGGGCAGTTGCGGTGCTGACCAGCCCGGATCGTGGCCGAGTTGCGCGGCCCGCGCGATCGAAGTCGCTCCGAATCGGTCCCGCACAGCGTCGAGCACCGTGTCAAGTTGTGCTTGCTCGTTCCAGTCGATCGGGAGCTCCGGGTGGTGGCTGTCGGTTCTGCAGAGGTTCGACAGCGAGACGCCAACGAGTGTGACTCCTCGGTTCGCGATCTCCGGACCCGCGGCGGCGAGAAGCCCCTGGGCGACGGCGAGCAGAACAATGGTTCGGTCGGTCGCCGAGCCCACCGTGTGTGATCGGGTGGCCTGAGAGAAATCACCGAATCGTAGTCTCAGCACGACGGTGCGACATGCCCGATCACCGTCACGCAGGCGGCGGGCCAGTCGGTCAACGATCTGAGTGAGAATGTCATCGAGCATGTCGGGTGGATGCGGGCCGCGCCCGAGTGCCCGTTGGGACCCGAGTGAACTTCGCCGCCGCGTGGTATTGACCGGGCGAGGATCGCGCAAGCGGGCCAGCGCGTGCAGATGTGCACCGGCCGCTCGGCCGAGCATCCTTTCTGCGGTTTCGGCTTCGAGCTCTGCCAGCTCACCGACCGTGTGCACACCGTATCGACGCAGCCTTTCGGCCGTCACCGCGCCGACGCCCCACAACGCTTCCACCGGTAACGGGAGCAGGAAGCTGCGCTCCTGGTCGGGCTCTACGATGAGTAATCCATTGGGTTTACTCACCGCGCTCGCAACCTTGGCGAGGAACTTGGTCCGAGCCACACCGACCGAGATGGCCAGCCCGACTTCGGTTCGAACCCGCTCCCGAAGTCGCACCGCGACCTGTTCCGGCGTTCCCGCGATGTATCGCAGGCCGCCAACCTCGAGAAACGCTTCGTCGATCGAGATCCCCTCGACCAGCGGTGTCGTATCCCGAAAAATTGCGAACACATCGCGGCTGGCCGCCGAGTAGGCGTCCATTCGTGGCGGGACGACCACAGCATCCGGGCACAGCTCCCGCGCCTGCCGGCCACCCATCGCTTTGCGTATCCCGCGCGCCTTCGCTTCATAGCTCGCCGCGAGAACGACCCCGCCGCCCACAATGATCGGCCTGCCACGTAACTCCGGTGAATCGCGTTGCTCCACGGACGCGTAGAAGGCATCGAGGTCAGCGTGCAGCACCGTCGCCTCGCCTCGCATTGCGCCTCCGTCCCTGCCTTTGCCGAATATTCGCATATGCCGGTGACGTCAGTCGCAGAAAGCAACTCCCAACGATCACCAATCCAAAGACTGGGCGAACAGCGAGCCCAACCCGGACGCTCCGTTGGCCGCGCGCACGGCGTTTGAGTGCCGCCCTTCCCTACTTCTCGTCGACTCGGCAGATCCTTTTCGCGCGGTCGTCCGCGAGGCGCTATGAACGCCACCCTCGGAGCCGAGGGCGCCAGCCTGCGTAGACCGCCCGGGTGTTGCGCTCTCCCGACTTCACTGAATATGCTTCAACTACGGGGCAGCCCCGCCAGCCGTCTAACGACTTCTGTCGTTGGTTTCTCGTGATCGCTTTCGCAAGGTGGGCCTGTTCAATGCCTCGTTTCCTGTCCTTTTCTCCTCGCCGCGAGCGTCACTCGGTTGTGGCTCTGATCGCTGTGCTCGCGTTGCTCGGAGCACTCTTGTCGGTTCTTGGCCAGGCATCCAGCGCACACGCCGCCGGGGGATCGGCGAGCGTCAGCGGCGTGGTTACGGACGCGTCGACGTCATCGCCAATCGGTGGCATTGTCGTGTCAATCAACTCGTCGGATTACTCCTACTACGACTCGACCATCACGGCTGGCGATGGCACCTACAGTCTTGGCGCGCTCCCGGCAGGCTCCTACACGCTGCAGTTCCAGGCCGGCAACGGGGCTGACTATGTGCAGCAGTGCTGGCAGGGAGATTCGTGCACGGATGGAAAGCAGACGTACTTCGCCGTCGCTGATGGACAAACGCTCACCGGATACAACGTGGCCCTCGCCCCCGGAGCAACAATCACCGGCACGGTGACGGATGTCTCCGGCGATCCGGTGCCCAACGTCAACGTGCTGGTGGACTCCGCGAACGGGTACGGCGGCGGAGCCACCACGAACGCCGCGGGTACCTACTCCATCGACCAACTTGCAGCGGGATCGTATTCCGTCAGCTTCAGCCCGACCACAGGTAACTATCTCGAGCAATGGTGGAAGAACCAACCCTCACAAGCCACCGCCAATGCGGTCACGCTGGCGGCTGGTTCTGCCGCATCCGGGATCGATGCACAGCTTGCGACGGGCGCGACGATCAGCGGCACGGTGTCCAGCGCTGCGGGTCCCCTGGCGGGCGTGACAGTTGCGGCCCTCGGGGCCTCCGACGACGGGATCACGGGACAGGAACCGGTCACCGACGCGAACGGCGACTACACGATCACTGGCCTCTCATCCGGCTCATACAAGGTGCTGTTCTCTGCACCGATGGGGCAAAACTTCGCGACCCAGTGGTGGAAGGATGTGAGCACCTTCGCAGCCGCGACAGCCGTCACCGCGAGCCCCGCCAAGCCGGTCACCGGAATTGACGCGACGCTCGCCACAGGAGCTTCGATCAGTGGCACCATCTTCGCTCCCGGAACTCCCGAGGTGGGACTCGCGAATGCAGCCGTCAGCATCTACCCGGCGAGCGGCGGGCCAGCAATCACGGGAACTGCTACTGATGCCAACGGGCTCTACACGGTCGACGATCTTCCCGCCGGCAGCTACACGGTCGGAATCACCACGAACTACAATTCGGGAGTCGTGGCCGCAGAGTGGTGGGGTGGCACCTTTATCCAGTCCGGGGCGAAGACTCTCACGCTGACCCAAGGCGAGGCAGCGACCAGCATCAGCCAGCAATTGATCGTCGGTTCACCGATATCGGGCACGATCACGGCGGGCGGAGTCGCTGCCGTTGGTGCGGCGGTCGACCTCTGGAGTTCTGACGCCATCATCGGCCAGAGTGTCAATCCGCCGCTCGAGGTCATCACGGACAGCTCGGGACACTACACACTCCCCAACGTGGGCCCTGGCAAGTACACGATCGAATTCTCGTCATCCGACCCTCACTTCTCAGGGCAGTGGTGGAACAACAAGCCGAGCCAGGCGAAGGCAACCAAGCTGACGGTCACGAAAAATGTCGCTGTGACAGGCATCGATGCGACGCTGGCTCCACTGGTGATAACCCCGGGGCATCCCACTGTGGCTGGAACCGCTCGCGTTGGGAGCACCCTCACGGCGCATCCCGGCACGTGGAAACCGAAAGGCATACTGCTCACCTACCAGTGGCTCGCGGATGGCCAGGCGGTTGCGGGTGCGACGTCGGCGACCTATGCGCCGACGACAACCCAGCTCGGTGAGACAATCTCCGTGGCCGTCACTGGCACAACCACCGCGTTCGAATCGCAAGGGCTGAGCCAGACCGTGACAAGCGCCGCAACTGCACCAGTCAAACCGGCCAAGTAGGGGTGGCGACGTTTGAGTGAGGCGCACAGCGTTGTGACGCCAACCGGCTCCGAATTATCTGGTCTGAGACTCGCTCGAATCTCGTGGGTGATTGGTCTGGCTCTCACGGCCGTGTTCCTGAGCTACAAGGTCGTTCAGCTGCTCCTCACCCCGGCAGTGATTGATGGCGCAAGCGGAATTACCGGCCCGGAAATGCTGGTCGCACTCGTCAGCCTGTTTTCGGTGGTGCCCATCGCGGCGGGGATCGTTCTTGCGCACGTGGCCATATCGCGCGGCGCGCTGGCGGACCTTCGCGCGCGCACCCACGCATTGTTCGGACTGGTCGCAGGCTACTTCTTTCTCGCGTGCCTGATCCTCAATGTCGCTTTCGGTCTGCTCGGCAGCGCTGTGGAACCCGCGACGGTTCATAGCTCGTTCCTCGTGCAACTTTTTTACGCCCTCGGTTAGCGTGAAGATACGCGGAACATGCGATTCGCGGCACGTTTTCGAACACACTCTCGGGTGTCGGCGGCGGATCGCAGAATCCTTCGGACGCGGTTGAGCGCGGTGCTTTGCTTCTCGAGTTGGGCAATGAGTTCGCTGTCGATGACCATTCCAGCCCACTGCACGGTGCTGAGTCCCTTGGGGTAGAGACGGTGTCCGTTGACTTGCAGCACGGCGGGTGCATTCGGGTCCCACGTCACGCCGAGGTCGACCGCGACCACTCTCTCGTGCACGCTACAACGATAGTTGGGCCCCTACCGCGGTGCGTCGAAGCGGGCACCGGCGGGGTCGGACGCGCTGGCCAGCAGGACGATGAGGATGATTCCTCCCACGAAGGGGATGAAGCCAAGGAAGTAGTAGCCACCGCTGCGGTTCGTGTCATGCAGCCGACGCCAGCAGATCGCGAGCGATGGCACCAGAATGGCCAGCGATACAGCCCACACAATCGCCAGGACGACCCAGTAGCCGGCCCCGAAGCTCACCGAATTGGTGACCGGATTGATAGATGTGCCTACTGCGCCGACGCTGATGGCGACGACCTCGAGGACGAGGCCAAAGATGAAGGCGATGAGGGCCCACCACCAGTACTCGCTGCGGCTCGCCCGTCCGCTGAACGTCGCGTACTTACGGAAGAACCGGGAGAAAGCAATGCCGATCGACGCACCGTAATAGGGCGCCCATAGCGGTACTTCGCCGGGGGCTGAAAGCGCGGACGGCGGCGGTGGCGCGGGTGGGTAAGACATTGGGCTCCTTGTGACAAGCGTGAGGGGTGGTGAGGGATAGTCAACTGGACATGGCATGAGATTTGTCCAGCAACACACCCTCAGGCGCTCATGTTTGCGCGACTTTCTCGGACTTCGAGTCACCCGATACCGCCCCTGTGCGACGGGATAGGCGCCGTCTCAGGGCACCAGCACCACTTTCCCGTGCGGGTTGCCCGAGACGCTCAGTTCCATGGCCTCGCGCCATTCGTCGAGCGGGTAGACCCCGGCTATGGGAAGTCGGAATTCCCCGGCGGCGGTGGGGCGATGGACGTGCTCCGCGAGGCGGGTCGCCGTGTACCCAGCGACGTCGGCATCGTCGGATTCGATGACAGTTCATGGGCGCTGCGGTGTTCTCCCAGGTTGTCGACCGTGCGCCAGCCCTCGGAAACGCTAGGCCGGCGAGCCGCAGAGCAGGTGCTCAGCCAGCTCCGGGGTGAAGAACCCGTCGCGAACCTCATGCTCGAGACCGAGGTCGTTTGGCGCGACTCGGCTTAGCCATTCCGTGAGGGGCGTCATTCTGGTCTCTGGCCGCC
>Ga0302202_10001951_pt1 | contig 24776 bp, 16 predicted proteins | sample II_Bog_N3_3_FD_194579 | JGI IMG/M metagenome (GOLD analysis project Ga0302202, IMG submission 194579) | Peat permafrost microbial communities from Stordalen Mire near Abisko, Sweden - II_Bog_N3_3 | ecosystem: Environmental > Terrestrial > Soil > Wetlands > Peat | place: Sweden: Abisko...
ACAAGAAATATAGAACTAAGAAACGGAGTCTCCACCCCGCTATCTTGCATCTATCTAGCTTGGGTAAAGGTCGCAGCTAGTACCATACGGCACCCATCCGCAGCACTAAGCTGCTTAGATTCAAGACCAAATAAGTCTAGCCATTTGAAGGGGAACCCACTAGCCGCTTGCGGCCCCTGATGAAGCTGAGACGATGCCTCCCCCGACGCAGCAAACGAAAGGAAGATACTATGCGCTCAGACCTCATTTTTGGAGCTCTCACCCACGTCACAAACCGCTACGAACTCTGCCAACTGGCCTCCAAGGCGACCCGCAAGCTGCACAAGCCCAATACCCGCCTGCAGGACACCACTAACGAAGTTCTCGACCGCTTCAAGGACACCATCCCCAAGGATGCTGGCTCTGCCCCGGCCGTGCAAAGCGTAGGTCTTGAGCAACGCCGCGCGGCTTAACCCGCGCGGCTTCCCCTTATTCGGCTCTTCCGCTCTTAGTAGTTGTATCCCCAAAACCGAGTCCAACCGCAACAACCCCTCCCGCATCTGTATAATCCATTGCATCCGGTAGTTGCTCCGAAACTCCGCGCGTCCCCTTTCTCAAGGTAAATCCAGGGACGCGCTCCCGCTAGGCAATTCCCCTCCTCATTTCCAAATCCCCCCGAAAATCCAGGTAAATCATGACAATTTCCGAACTCAAAGAGCACAATATCGCGGAACTTACCAAGCTCGCACGCGGTTTCGACATCGCCGGCACCTCCGCTCTCCGCAAGCAGGACCTCATCTTCAAGATCCTCCAGGCCCAGAGTGAAAAAGAGGGCCACATCTTCGCCGAGGGTGTGCTGGAAATCCTCCCCGACGGCTACGGCTTCCTCCGATCCCCCGACTACAACTACCTCCCCGGCCCCGACGACATCTACGTCTCGCCCTCCCAGATCCGCAAATTCGATCTTAAGACCGGCGACACTATCAGCGGCAACGTCCGCCCGCCGCATGAAGGCGAGAAGTACTTCGCCCTGGTCAAGATCGAGGCCATCAACTTCGAGTCGCCCGAAGAGACCAAGAACAAAATCCTCTTCGACAACCTCACCCCCCTCTACGCCGAAGAGCGCGTCAAGATGGAGACGGTCCGCGAGCACATCTCGGGTCGCGTCATGGATCTGCTTACCCCGGTCGGCAAAGGCCAGCGCGGGTTGATCGTCGCTCCGCCCCGCACGGGCAAGACCATGCTGCTGCAGTCCATCGCCAACAGTATCACCACCAACCATCCCGAGATCGTCCTCATCGTTCTCCTCATCGACGAACGTCCGGAAGAAGTCACCGACATGCAGCGCAGCGTCAAGGGCGAAGTCATCAGCTCCACCTTCGACGAGCCCGCCGCCCGCCACGTTCAGGTGGCCGAGATGGTCATCGAGAAGGCCAAGCGCCTGGTCGAACACAAGCGCGACGTAGTCATCCTGCTCGACTCCATCACCCGTCTCGCGCGTGCCTACAACACCATCGTGCCGCCCTCGGGCAAAGTTCTCTCAGGCGGCGTCGACTCCAATGCGCTGCAAAGGCCGAAGCGCTTCTTCGGCGCGGCCCGCAACATCGAGGAAGGCGGCTCGCTCACCATCATCGCCACCGCGCTGGTCGACACTGGCTCCCGCATGGACGAGGTCATCTTCGAAGAATTCAAGGGCACCGGCAACATGGAAGTCATCCTCGACCGCAAGTTGGTCGACAAGCGCGTCTTCCCGGCGATCGACATCCAGCGCTCCGGCACCCGCAAAGAAGAGCTGCTCATCCCCAAGGACGAACTCCAGCGCACCTGGATACTGCGCAAGGTCCTCAACCCGCTCTCCCCGGTCGAAGCTATGGAACTCCTCACCGACAAGCTCTCCAAAACCCGCAACAACCAGGAATTCCTCCACAACATGAGCTCCATCTAAACCAGATTTGCGCCGAACGCGGTCAGACGACCCAGGACATCATCTTCCGCACCCGTGCAAACCAAAGGGACGCTGCCACTGGCCGCGTCCCTTTTCGTTTGTCGCGCACAACTAATCTCCCTCGCCGCGCCGCCGATACAACCAGCATGGCTCTCTACAGTTGGAAACCCAGCTACAGCGTAAAGGTGAGAAGTTGCGATGCGGAGCACCTAAAGCTCTTCGCCCTCATCAACGACCTGCATGAAGCAATGCAATCCGGAAAAGGCTCGCAGGTCATTCAAAGAGTTGTCGGCGAACTAGAGCTCTACACCAAGACCCACTTCTCGGCGGAGGAGGCTCTCATGGCAAAGGCAAAGTACCCTGCCTTGGCCGCCCACTGCGTCGAGCACCAGAGGTTCATCGAAAGTATCGCCAACCTTCGCAAACAGGGAATCGCCGGCCAGTCAATCGCCACTCTCTCCTTCCTGAACGACTGGCTGGTTAGCCACATCATGCGCACCGACCAACAGTACTCTGCCCACCTCAACGCCAACGGCATCTCCTAAGCGATCGCGAACCGAACCCCGCGATCCTTGCAAGTGGAATCGCCGCACTGTGGGAGAATCGATAGGTTGTCGCCCCCCGAGCCACAACTTGAAGCCCCCATGCCTTACCTTCTCTTCATCTACGGCACTCTCCACCCCGGCCGCGCCCCACGCGAAATCGCCGCAGCCGTCCGCCGCCTCACACCGGTCGGTCCCGCCACCATCCGCGCCCGCCTCTACAATCTCGGCGCCTATCCCGGAGCCATTCTCGACCCAACCGCCCCGCCCATCTCCGGCCATCTCTTCACCGTCCCCGACGCAGCCACCCTAGCCGCCCTCGACGCCTACGAAGACTTCCGGCCCACCGACCCCGCCGCCAGCCTCTTCCTCCGCGTCGAAACTACCGCAACCCTGCCCGACGGCTCCCACCACCCCTGCTGGGTCTACGTGTACAACCGCTAAGTGCAAGGTTCGAGGTGCTAGAGGCGAAGCAGTCCGGCCTCGCCTCCGTTAAGACAACAAAGGCGACGCAACCAGCCTCGCCTTGCCACATCGCATCTTCTCGAACCTCGAACCTCGAACCTCGAACCTCGAACCTCGAACCTCGAACCTCGAACCTCGAACTACAGCGCGGCCTGCATCTCCTGCCTCGGCCGCACGGTCAGCACGGTCAGGTTCCGCTGTGCCGGCGTCACCACGATGCCAAGCTGCTCGTGCAGCAGACTGAACAGTTCGCCCTCGTTGCGATAGGTCCCAATCTGGAAGTCGTAGCTCCCCTTCAGTCCGGTCTCGTCAATCAGCAGCCGGTCAAGGTCGGGTTCCAGCGTCCGCCGAAACTCCCCTAGGGTTCCAGCGGACGCCGAGATCCCGCCTGAGGAGACGCCGTCGCAGTTCTTCCCCAGGAACGTAATCTGTGTCTCATCATCCGTTGCCTGATCCGCCGAGCTCTGTGCCGGCATCGCCGCTCCACCCACCCGGTGACGATGCAGCCCAGCTCCAGCTCCATTCGGCGCGGTCAGGACATACACATCCACGGACCGGCTCTCGGGCGTAATGGTCAGCCCGAACTTCTGCTCGAGCGCCGTCTCCAGCATCCGCTGCATCACATCCTCATCCACCTCGTGCGGCAGCGCCAGGGTCACGTCATAGCGCGCATCCCCGGTGCCGTCTTCGGCCAGGTCGACTCGCCGGATGTCGATGTCGTAGATCTGCGAGACCAGTGTCTTCAAGTCGAATCCGCGGGCGTTCCAATGGTCGCCGGCGATATCGATCGACGTGCTGTTCGCTGCCAGTGTTGTTGGGGTAATGCGGACTCCGCTCGAGGAGATTCCCCGCTCCGTACTCGCCGCCCGCCGGACTGCCGGGTGGGTTCTGTTTTGGGCCGCGGCGGTCGTGGCAATTCCACAAACAAGTACAAATCCCAAATACGCGAAGCTAGGGGCCCGTTTCATGCTTCTCTATATTCCACACTGCCGAACCATGGGAGCCATCCCACTTTCGGACTATCCCGCGCGCTGGTAACGCCCGAAAACTCCGGCGTGTAACCCTTTAGTGGTATGCCGAACCCGCTCGGCCGCCGGATGAGCCATTCCTAACACCGTCACCGCTCGTCGCCGGGTCGCACAAGCTTCCCCAGACTACGCAGCCCGCGCATCCTCCCCGGTGACCGCCAGCACACATGAAAATGGCCCCGGAAGACCTTGTTTCAGGTCCTTCCGGGGCCGCTTCAGTTTGGTTCTGCAGGTGCCCCGTCCTAGCTCAGCTAGGGCGGGATCACTCAGAGGGTTAGAAGAACAGCTTCGCCGAAACCTGCAGTTGCCGTGCCGTATACAGGTTGCTGCTGCTGGTGTTGGAGGTTACGTCGAACGCCGAGAGGCCCGTGCCCGTGTAGGGTACAAAGCATCCCGTCTCGCGGGAACCCGCAGGCGGCGCTACCGTCTGGCAGGTGTAGCTCAGTGTCGAGGTAACCTTGCCAACGGCTGCTGGTGCCAGGAACGATGAGTAGGTGCTGGTCACACCGGTCACGATCTGGTGGTTCAGGATGTTGAACGCGTCGGCCGCGAACTGCATATACATCGCGTCATGGATTGGAACATTCCGCGACACACGCAGGTCGAAGTCGTTGAAGCCCGGCATATTGATGCTGTTTCTTCCGATCTGCGGAGGCCGCCCGCTGGTCGCACCGCCCGAGCTGGAACTCATAGCGCCACCAAAGATGCCGCTCAGGTCCGCATAGCTGCTCGAGTTGGTATTGCCGGGATAGATCGTGCCCGAGACACCCAGGAAGATCGGCTCACCGCTGGAAGCAATCTCTTCAGCGGAGAACTGGAAGTCGTCAAGAATATGCTTCACCCATGGATTGTCCTCCATGATCTTCGGCTGGTACACAAAGCTAAGTGTCATGCGGTTGGTTACGTTGATGTCTGACTTCCCGTTGTCGAACCGGATGTTGTTCGGATCCGATGGAACGTCACCGCCATAGAAGGTTCCGTTGGCGCCTTGAACTTGCCCGGTATCCGTCGCCTTCGCCCAGGTATAGTTCAGCAGCACTTCCAGCCCGTTAGTGAAAGGACGCCGCACCGTAACTGCCATCGAGTTGTACCAGGTGTTGGCTACGCTCTCGCCGGTGTTGAAGCTTGACAGCGCGGTGTTGCGCCGGTCGGTCGGCAGATACACCGGCACCGTGATTGAGTTGGTGATGTTGTTGTTGGCGTCCTGCACCTCGTAGGTAGCCAGCCCGTGGGGAGTCTGACCCAGCAGGTTAGCGTCCACAAATACCGGTAGCCGCATGCCGCGCGTGCCCACATAGCCCACCTGCAGGCTCATCTTGCCCGGCATCGCCTGCTCCACGCTCAGGTTCATCTCGTGCGCCAATGGCGGAACAAAATTGGGATCCAGACCATGGAAGCTGTAGGAGGGTGTCACAGTAACGGCGCTTACCCCAGGTGCGTTTCCGCCAGTCGGATAGAGCGCTGCCGACAACGGCGGCCCCGAGGGTGTGAACGGCAGGTTGGGAAACATTACATTGGTCGCGGTCGTCGGCGGGGTCGCGCATCGGGTGCTCTTAACCGCGCCCACCAACTGTTCGCATCCCGAGTAGCTGTAGTTCAGCTGGACCACGCCGTTTTCTACCCGCATAGCGTAGTAAGTGCTGCCTTGGTTCAACGCCGAGAATAACCCGTACCCGCCGCGGACAACAGTGCCTGTCCACGGTGCCCAGCTGAAGGCTACACGCGGCTGCACACGATCTGTCACGTTCTTGATCGAGCTCGTATACTCCGACGAGATCGGGTCAAACAGGTGATTGACCAAGCCCGGAGCCGGTGTCAACTGGATGTCGTACCGCACACCCGCCGTAAGCGTGAACTTCGGCGTCACCTTCCACGTGTCTTCCGCGAAGCCATCAAACATCTTCATCCAGAAGTCGTCCTTACCCTGCGTTCCCGCGGCCTTATTCACCTGGTCGACCGTCTGCACCAGGCTGTTGTAGTGGTACCCGGCATAGGGATCGGTATCGCCCGTCTGGCCGGCAAAGGAGTCCTCGAGCCAGTCCACAAAGTTTCCCTGGGTGGTGGATTCGCCGTAGCTGTAGATGCCGCCACCCTGGAACAGGTTGATCATCACCTCATGCACCAGATTGACGTCTCCGCCAAACTTGAGCGTCTCATTCCCCTTGGTCATGGAAAACACATCCGATAGCTGGGTGCGGTGCTCGTCCGGCTCAGCGATGCGCGGCAGAGCGTTGGGCATGCCATAGGTGTCCACGCCCATACCCACGCTCGGACCCGAAGCATACGCGCCCGCCGTCTCCAGGTCGCGGCCCCACTGTCCATGGAAATTGTTCACCGACGCTTTGCCGATCTGCGTGGTCAAACCGCCCACCAGAAACCGCTCATGGTAGTAGGTCGGGCCGTTGGTCGAGGGCGAGCTATTGCTGAACGTTACACCCGAGCTATACCCATAGGCCGACTGGTAGTTGGCGAAATTGAAATCAACAAACGCGTCGTTCTTGCTGTTGATGTGCACGTCAATTTTCGGGAAGAACAGGTCTTCCTTCTGGGCGCGCGTCGGTGCAGCGGTCGATTCGTTCATCAGAAACTGGATGCCGGCTGTGCACTGTGCTGCGCTAATGTAGGCATTTGGATCGGTCGCTGGTGGGGTGTAGGCCGTATTCCCGACGGTCGGGCACTGGGTCGGCGTAATCGAACTGGAGGTACAGCCCGATCCCGTGCACGGCGTCAGCGAAATCGCGTTCGAGTCCGTGTACAGCGCCTTGCCAACCTTGCGGAACCCGTCATAGGTAAAGAAGTAGAAGAGTCGGTCCTTGAAAATCGGACCACCCACTTTGCCGCCAAACTGCTGCTGTTGGTGCGTCGGCTGAGTCAGAAGAAACGCCGCAATCGCCGGATTCGGCTGGTTGTACAGCGCGCCGTACTTCGTGTACGGGTCCAGCGCGTTCAGTGTCGGGTAACGCAGAAAGTAAAATAGATCACCGTGGGTCGCGTTCGTACCGCTCCTCGTGATTGCGTTCACCTGACCGCCCGCCGCCTGGCCGAACTCCACCGAGTAGTTCGACGCATCCGCCTGGAACTCCTTGATCGCTTCCACCGAATAGACATACGGAGCGCCCGAAGCGCGTCCGCGTGCTTCCGAGAACAGCATCTGGTTGTTGTTCGCGCCATCGACGTAATTCTCGTTGTACAGGCCGCTGATGCCATGGAAGCTCACCAGTCCCGACCCGCCGTCCTGCGTCACGTTCGGGGTCAGCAGCACAAAGTCGCTCCAGTTACGTGCATTCACCGGGAGGTTCGCCACCAGGTTCGTGTCCAGCGTCTGCTCAACCTCCGTCTTCTGCGTATCCAGGATGGGCGAATCGCTGGTCACCGTCACCTCGGTCGCAGCGGCGCCGATGGTCAGCACCGCGTCTACCGTCAGTGTCTGACCTACGGTCAGCACCAGGTTCTTGCGGTCCACCTTGCCAAACCCGGCCCCACCCAGCACTACCTCATAGTGGCCCGGCTGCAGGAACGCAGCCACATACGTGCCCCCGCCTGTGGTCGCGGTCGTGCGCACAACATCGGTGTCGGTATCAGTAATCAGCACCGGCGCATTGGGTACAACTGCGCCCGCGGTATCCGTGACGGTCCCGGTGATAGTGCCGCTCCCGCTGGACTGGGCGCTCGATGGCATGGCCGGACACAGCAGCAGTGCCACGGCAGATGCAAGGGCAAGAAGCCGTTTCGACGATAAGGTTAGGATCATTGTGCTTTGGAACTCCTTGTGCGGATCTTCTGAATATGCTCTATCGTTGACGAAAACTTGATGAATTAAGAACTACTTACACCCTGCCGAAGGGGGTGTTGGAAAACGGAATCGAGCGCCTTAAAGAAATAACCGGCGCATCCGAACGCGCAAACTCAGGAATGTTTGAATAGTTCAAGCTTCTAGGACTCAGGCCGCGAAGTCAAGCGAAAAGCGCTCAGCCCGCCCGTATCCTGTCCGGTATCCGCCCCAATCACCCGCCGTCTCCGCCCAACCTCACATTCCCGCGCCGTCCACCCCAACTTGCCGTAGCCTAGAGGGCAGCATGCCTCGCAAACCGCCGCTCCCCGAACTCGATATCCCCGCCTGGCTCCGCGCCCTCCCCAAGGTCGAGCTCCACCTCCACCTCGAGGGCACCATCGAGCCCGAAACCCTCGTCGCCCTCTCCCAGCGCCACGACGCCCACCCCCTCACCCTCGCCGCCGCCCGTAAGCTTTACATCTACCCGGACTTCCTCGGCTTCCTGCAGGCCTTCAAAGCCGTCACCGAACGACTTCGCACTCCCGCTGACTACGAGCTGATCACCTACAACATGGTCCGAGCCCTCGCCGCCCAGGGCATCGTTCATGCCGAGGCCTACATCTCCTTCGGTATCATCTACTTTTGGAAGAAGGAAGAAGTCGAGCCGTACGTCGCCGCCATCGAACGCGGCCGCATCCGCGCCGAGCAGGAATTCGGCACCACCATCTATTGGCTCATCGACGCCGTCCGCAACTTCGGCCCCGAAGAAGCCACCCGCGTCTTCCGCAAGGCCGCCGAACTCCGCGCGCAGTATCCCTCCATCGTCGGCATCGGCATCGGTGGCGACGAAGCCCGCGGCCCCGCCCACCTCTTCAAGGAGCATTACGCCGAAGCTGCCGCCGCCGGCCTCCGCCTCACCGCCCACGCCGGCGAATCAGGCGGCCCCATCGACGGCCCCGCCAGCATCTGGTCCGCCATCAACATCGGTGCCGAACGCATCGGCCACGGCCTCGCCGCCCAGTACGACCCCCAACTCCTCGAAGTCCTCGCCCACAAGCAGATCCCCATCGAGATCAACGTCACCTCCAACATCCGCACTGGCTGTTGCCCGTCCTTCGACGCTCACCCCCTCCGCCAATATTTCGACGCCGGCCTCATGGTCACCCTCAACTCCGATGACCCACCCATGTTCGGCGCCAACCTCCTCGACGAGTACATCCTCGCCCACGAGCGCTACGGCTTCACCCCCGACCAACTCCGCGAACTAGCCGCCAACGCCGTAGAAGCCAGCTTCCTCCCGCCCACCCAAAAACTCAACCTACTATCCCGCATCGAACAATACCGCTAACCGCCCCGATCCTGGGCGCCCTGTCCTAACTCGTTAGGGCGGGATCCCCTCAATCTCACAGCGTCTTAGAACGTAAACCGCGCCGCCACCTGCATCAGCCGCGGGGCCGACGCCGTCTGAATCCGTCCGAAGTTCGCGCTCGAAATATTCCCATTTACCGCATTCGCCCCGAAGAACTGCCCATGGTTGAACACATTGAATGCTTCCGCCCGAATCTCCACCGCTTTCCCTTCCCGCAGCGTAGTCTTCTTCGCAATCGCCAGCGCCGTATCGTCCTCGCCCGGCCCGTAGAAGAACCGCCGCCGCGCATTCCCCAGAGTCCCCAACTCCGGCAGCGCGAACAGCGCCGTATTGAACGCGTTCCCGCCCGGCCTGTGGTTGATCGCGAGATTCCCCGGCGTAAACTCCGGCTCATCCACACCGTTATTGTTGATCCCGTTCGGCGCCGTCCCCAGCAGGGAAGTGTCATTGTTATTCACCAGCGTCACCGGGAGCCCCGTCCCCAACCGCGTCAGCCCCGAAACCTGCCAGCCATCGCTCCATCCCGGCCGTCCGTGCAACCACCGCGCCACCGGCAGTTCATACCTGTAGGTAGCCGAAAAGTTATGTGTCATATCGAACGCCGACAGCGCACGGCTCAGCCCCGCATCCCCAGGCTCGACCGCATCCGCCAGGCTCGACGCCTCATCAATCGATCGGCTCCACGTGTACGCCAGTTGCACATATAAACTCGGGCTCGCATGACGCACATTCAGCTCCAGGGCATTGTCGTGTGAGTTCGCAATCGTCTTCTGCAAATTCACGCTCCCGAAGGCGCTGTTGTATGCCGTTCGCGTACCGTTCACCGTCTGCCCGGCTGCCGTCACAAACGTGCTGCTCTCGTTGAACGGCCCGCACGTCGCCGATCCCGCCGCCACATCCGCAGGTTGGCTCAACGCCAGGCACAGCGCCGGATTCCCCGGGTTCACCTCCTGGACCACCAGCAGATGGTGTGCTTGCGTTCCCACATAGCTCGCCCTCGCCGTCGTATTCACGCCGATCTGCCGTTCCACCGACACCGTATAGTTCTCCGCATACGGCGGCACATTATTCCTCGCAAACGCCGGAATCCCCGTCAGCGGCTCAAATTCCGCCCAATCCACATTCGCCACCGGATGCGAAGCCGACGCGCCAAACGGCACCGCCGGCAGCGGAAACCTTTGCCCAACGCTCACCCCCGTAGCCGCCGTGATGAACGGCTGATCGAACAGCGTCGGCGCGGCGCTCGTATCCGTAAACCCGTACGGCGGATTCCCGCTCATAATCCCCGCCGACAATCCCTCAAACGCACTCGCATACATGCCATACCCGGCTCGCACTACCGTACGGCCCGTCCCGCCCGGGGACCACGCCAGCGCCATACGCGGCCCAAAGTTCGTATACTTCGTCGGCGAGAGTGTCGAAGGCACACCCGGATCGCCCGGGAACAGAATCCCCTTCGGCGCTGTCGGAAACACCACCGACTCCTCATCCGCATCCAGCGACAACAACTGGTTGTACTTCTCCCGCCACGGAGGCAGCAGATCCCAGCGCACGCCGTAGTTCAGCGTCAGCGATGGCGTTGCCTTCCAGCTATCCTGCGCATACGCCCCGATGTAGTGGTTGCGGTTGTAGAAATTCCGCCCCTCGCCCTGCGTGTAGCTCGAATCGATTCCCAGTAGAAAGTCCGCAAAGTCCAGCCCCGTCTCGCTGCCCGAAAAGCTGAAGCTACCGTTGTCATACACATCCGGATGCGTATTGATCTGGTCCGCATGGAAGCTCGCACCGAACGCCAGCGTGTGTGTCCCCAGCGTCCTGCTGAAGTCGTCCGTCCCCTCCGAAATGTTCTCCGCCTGCCACAACCCCGTCACCGGCGTCCCCATCGTAAAGTCGTTGAAGACCACATTCTCCACGCCCTCAATCTGCGGCATCAGCGGCACAATCCCCGAAGCAGTCTCGCCCGTAACAAACCCCTGCTGCGCCAGCATCGTGCCCAGCCCGCCCAGCGGCTGCCCAACTGTTGCGGCGTTGCGCATGTAGCTTACATGCGCCTGATTCACCGCAGCCGCTCCCAGCGTCGTCGTCAGGTTTGCCGCATAAAGCTGCGCGCGCCCGTTATTGCGTGCGTTGAACCCCGGCACGCTCGCCCCTCCCTGCCCCGTCGGGTACGGGTCTACCAGCGAGTAGTCGTCAAAAAACCCATACAGCGCCAGCGCTCCGGGAGGCGTATGCAGATCCAACCGTAGCGCACCCTTATCGTCTCGTATCGCCTGCGCGTAGCCCGACGCAGAAAACGCGCTCGCCCCCTGATTCGGTAGCGGAATGTATTCGAGTAGCGCCCGCGCCGGAGCCGACCACGCGCTCACCGGAATCTGCCCATTCGGAAACACTTGCGCGTACGGTTCGCCCGCCGTCACGGTCGTTCCCAGCCGAGAACTCAACTGCTGCGCCCAGTTTGCGCCACTCACCGTGCCCGTCAGTTCTTGCGCAACTCCGCTCAGGTTTCCACCGCGCTCCGCCAGCGTCGGCACCGCAATCAGTCCTGTATCCAACCCCTGCGTCTGCCGCGTCCCTTGGTAATCCGCAAAGAAGAACACGCGCCTGCCAAACCGTGTCCCGAGTGACGCCGGACCACCCAACGTTCCCCCAAACTGGTTCTGATGGAACCCCGCCCGCGTCGACGAGAAGTAGCTGTGCGCATCCAGCGCCGTATTGCGAAAGTAGTCGTACCCGCTCCCGTGTAGCCGGTCCGTCCCGCTGTTCGTCGTCACCTGGATCTGCCCGCCGCTCTGGTTGCCCAGCTTCGCGTCGAAGTTATCCGTCAATACGTTCAACTCGCCAATCGAGTCCAGTGTCGGCACAATCGCCACACCCATATTCACATCTTCCTGCGCATTCGAGCCGTTCACCCGAAACGCGTTCGCCGTCTCTCGCTGCCCGCTCACCGAGAGCGCCCCAATATCCAGATCGCCCGATGGCGGCGTGCTCGCCACCCCACTCATCACCACCGCATTCGGCTGGGACGAGCCCACCGGGACCACGCCGCTGCTGATCGCCAGCAGGTCGGTAAAGCTGCGCCCGTTCAGCGGCACGCTCGCCACCTGGGTCCCGCTCAGGGTTAGCCCACTCTGCGTCTCCTGCGGGTCGATCGTCGCGGACCCCGTCGCCTCCACTGTTACCGCCTCCGCCGCGCCCTGCACCTTCAAGCGGATTGGCGCCACCGCCTGCCCGCCGACCACCGTCTCGGTAAAAAGAACAAATCCGTCCGCATGCACCGTCAGCCGGTAGCTGTGGCCAGTCTCCAACGAGAACTGGAAGCCGCCAGCATCGTCGCTCTGACTCTCCTGATGCGTGCCGCCCACCCCGGCCTCCTCCACCACAATCTCCGCGTGCGCCAGAGCCGCCCCCTCCGGATCAAGCACGATCGAAGTAGCAGTCGTACCGCTCACTTGAGCATTGGCCTCGCATAAGGGCAAAAACATCGAGGTGAGCAGTGTCCAGCAGGCAAAATGAAAACGGATTCGCAACACGTCCTCGATCCAATATCGATATAAGACTTACTCAGTCCTCAATCAATATAAGACCGTACATGTCTTGATTCCGGTGATCGCCGTCACATTATCCGCGAAGGATTCCGTCCTGACCCACCGAGTCACGCCCTAACCCACCGAGCTGGGTGCCCCGTCCTAACTTGTTAGAGGATGTGCAACCTCATAGCGTACGGGTCGACGTTCTGAACGTATCGCCGCCGCTGTCGACACGTGTATGCCGCGTATGCGGAAGTATTCATCCATTCAATTAATGGGTAACCCGCTACCCCTCCGCCTCCACCCGCCTCACATACCAATCCGCCCCCACCACCGCTCCCAACCATACCGTACCGACAAAGTATCCAGCCGCCACGTCGCTCGGATAGTGCACCCCCAGGTAAATCCGGCTGATCCCAATTCCCAGGATCAGCGCGCCCGCAACTACGCACACCGTGAGCCGTTCCCAATCCCGCTGCAAGTGCCGCATCCCCAGGAAGATCAGCGAGCCATACACCACCACTGCCAGCACCGAGTGGCCGCTTGGAAACGAGTAGCTCGGCTCATGCACGAAAGCCCACGGCAGGTCTGGCCTCACCCGCCGGAAGTGCAGCTTCAGCAGCAGCACCAGCACGCCCGCACCCCCTGTCGCCGCCAGCCACACCACAGGAGCGCGTCGCAATCCTCTCCACCACAGCACCGCCGCCAGCAGTGGGATCACCGGCCCCAGCACCTCCGGCGACCCGATCCGCGTCAGCGCAAACATCACCCGCGTCAGCCCCGGCGTCGTGTCCCCATGCACATCGCCCTGAATACGCCCGTCCAGCCGCATCAGGCGAGAGCCGTAAATATGCTCATGCACCTCCGCGATCGTCAGCATCATCACGCTGGTAGCGACCAGCCCCACCAGCAGCAGCCCACCAAACAGCTTCAGCTTCTTCCACGTCAAGGCCATCGCGTCGAAAGGTATCACACTGCTGGTGCCGGGTGCCCCGTTCTAACTTGTTAGGGCGGGATGTGCAACCCCCAACCCGAGTGCGTAAACCTAAGTCAGCTCACTTGATTCCGTCGGGCAAGGCAGTCGCCCATTCCCTCTCCAAAATCACTGTCAAGCCCCAAAATCAGGCAAAATCAGCCCAACCCACACTACTTCAACCACTTACTTGGAAAAGATAGATAGCAGATGAGTTATGGTCAACAATTTATACTTAATACAGTGGCCAATATACTCAATCGCGCACCCAAGCCTGCCTTTCCCAACTTCAGGAGGTCGCAGTTACCCCTGCCGCTCCAGGAAGACTCAGAATCGCCCTAACCCAGCCCTTACGCCGCTTGAAGTTGGTCGTTTCTGCCGTCCCTCCAGGAAGCGTCATTCTGATTCGAAGAATCAAGAATCTCAGTCGTTGCCATCGTCGCACTCCGGCTAAGCCATTGATTCTGGCTATTTTGCGCGTAACCCCTTTGAATGGAGGATTTTACAGCCACATGAGCCGGCCAAGTGACACATTCCAGATGTTTTCCGCAAAATACCCCCTTTGGGGGTGGGGGGGTACCCCATGGCTCAATCCGCTCAAATCGTTTCTCCCAAACTTCCTGGCGACAAATCCCGGGTACGGAACGGAGAACTAAAGCCAACTCGCAAATTCGCAGGGCCGTTGCCCGGGGCCGATATGATATCGTCGCATTCATCCTGCATCGCACAGTCCGCTCGAACCGTTACAACTGCACACCTTGCGCCACACTTCTCTGCACTCCCTGGTTGAGATCGGGGCAAAGCTGTCGATGAAGTCTTTCGCAAGTCAACCGCAAGCCGAGGATAGAGGATAACTGCATGGCCGAGACCAACGCAGCAACCAGCGCCCATCATGTCTTGACGATAGAGGAGATCAGCGCCCTCACGCGCGAGGGTGGCAGGCCCGCCGACACCTTGATGAACGTCGTCGCCCTCATCGCCATGCGCTTCCGCACCGATGTCTGCTCGGCGTACCTGCTGGAGCCCGACCGCTCCAACCTCGTGCTTGCCGCAACCCTCGGCCTGCACCCAAGCTGCATTGGCAAGTTGCGCATGCCCATCCACGAGGGCCTCGCCGGCCTGGTCGCCGAGCAAGTGGTGCCTATCGCCGTCGACGACGTGAAGAAGCATCCCCGCTTCAAGTACTTCAAGGAGTCCGGCGAGGAGTCGTACCACTCCTTCCTCGGCGTGCCGCTCATCGACCGCGGCATCCTGCAGGGCGTCCTCGTCGTGCAGACCAAGGACCCGCGCGTCTTCCGCGAGGACGAGATTCGCATGCTGGTCGATACCGCCAGCGAGGTCGCCCCCGTGGTCAGCGAGGCCCGCACCCTCGATCGCTTCATTGGCCCCGCGCAGGAGCGCCTATGGTCCCTCGCGCGCAACCTCTGGTGGAGTTGGGACCAGGACACGGTCAGCCTCTTCCGCGACCTCAATCCCGTGCGTTGGCGTGAGCTTAACCAGAATCCCATCTCGCTGCTCAGCGAGATGTCGCTGGAACAGCTCGAACATCGCGCCACCGAACTCGTCCTGCACAGCCGGATCAACTACTGTTACCGCCGTCAGCGCGAGTATCTCAACGCCGACCGCACCTGGGGCGCTGCCCACGCAGGCGTGCTGCGTCCGCGCCCGGTCGGCTACTTCTCCGCCGAGTTCGGCCTGCACGAGTCCCTGCCCATCTACTCGGGCGGTCTCGGCGTCCTCGCCGGCGACCACGTCAAGAGCGCCTCCGACCTCGATATTCCGCTGGTCGGCGTCGGCTTGTTTTACGGGCAGGGATACTTCCTGCAGCGGCTCGACAAGACCGGTTTTCAAAAAGAAGAGTACATCCGCACCGACATCAATCAACTGCCCATGCAGCCCGCCATCGGTGCCAACGGCGAGCCGGTTGTCGTGGAGATCCACACTCGCGGCGGTTCCATCAAGGCCAAGGTCTGGCGCGTCAATGTCGGTCGCATCGATCTGTTGCTGCTCGACTCCAATGTCGAGGGCAATGCGCCCGAGGACCGCGAACTTACCTCCCGTCTCTACGGCGGCGATGGCCGCACCCGCATTCGCCAGGAACTGCTCCTCGGCGTCGGCGGGCTCCGCGCGCTCAAGGCTATGGGCATCTCGCCCGGCGTGCTGCACCTGAACGAAGGCCACAGCGGCTTCGCCGTCTTCGAGGCCATTCGCAACCGCATGGAGGAGGAAGGCGTCGACTTCACCACCGCCGCCATGCAGATTCCTCGGGAAGTCATCTTCACCACGCACACACCCGTCCCCGCCGGCCACGACCGCTTCTCCGCCGACCTCATCGAGGAGCACCTCGGCCCCATGCGCGACCAACTCGGCATCTCCCACGAGAACCTGATGGGCTTCGGCCGCGTGCATCCCACCGACTACCAGGAAACGTTCTGCATGACCGTGCTCGGCCTCAAGCTCTCCCGCCGCGCCAACGCCGTATCGTCGCTGCATGGCGAGGTCTCGCGCGAGATGTGGTGGTCGCTCTATCCCGGCAAGCCCGTCGACGCAGTCCCCATCGGCCACATCACCAATGGAGTGCATGTCCCCTCGTGGCTCGCGCCGCAGATGAAGCGTCTGTACGATCGTCACCTCGGCGTGAACTGGAACTTCAGCGGAACCGGCACCGGGCGCAAGATGGACGAGGTCGAAAATATCGACGATGGCGAGCTCTGGGAGACCCACCTCAGCCTCAAATCGCAGATGCTCGACTTCGTCCGCCGCCGTGCGCGCGAGCAGTCGGATCGCCGCGGCGAGTCGCCCGAAGTGCTGTTGCGCCTCAGCAAGGTGCTCTCGCCCGACGCGCTCACCATCGGCTTCGCCCGCCGCTTCGCCACCTACAAACGCGCCAACCTGCTGCTGGCGGACATGCAGCGCCTCGCCGCCATGGTCAATGACCCCAAGCGCCCGGTGCAGTTCCTCTTCGCCGGCAAAGCCCATCCGCACGATGAGCCCGGCAAGCGCGTGCTGCAGCAGATCGCCGAAATGATGCACGACACCGAACTCGGCGACAAGTTCGTCTTCGTCGAGGACTATGACATCAATGTCGGCCGCCATCTTGTCCAGGGCGTCGACGTCTGGCTCAACAATCCGCGCCGGCCACTCGAGGCCTCAGGCACCAGCGGGCAAAAGGTCATCTTGAATGGCGGACTCAACTTCTCCGTGCTCGACGGCTGGTGGGCCGAGGCCTACGACGGCGTCAACGGCTTCGCGATCGGTACAGGCCGTATCCACTCCAACCACGACGTCCACGACAGCCGCGACGGTGAAGATCTATACAGAGTGCTGCACGATGACCTAATTCCCCTCTACTATCAGCGCGACAAGGACGGCCTGCCGCGCGGCTGGATCAAACGCATGAAGCGCACCATCCGCACCTTGGGCTGGCGCTTCTCCGCCGACCGCATGGTGATGGATTACACGCAGAAATGCTACATCCCCGCCGCCGGCGGAACCTCCAGCGAGATCCGCCCGCCCTGCTAGGGCGTTCACACGCCTGCTTAAAGCTTCGCGTGGTCCTCCCCTTGGTCGGCACCGAGTCTTGTTTGCGACCATCGGGAGGACTACGCGAAGCAGGAAAAAGGCGTGCGAACGCCCGCAGCGGCGCCCGTCTGGCAGGACAGTATTACAAGGCGAGGGTTTGGTAGATTTGCCGCGTAGCATCCGACTTGTTCAGCGTGTAGAAGTGGATGCCTCGAACCTGGTTATCCAGCAGATCGCGGCACTGTTCGGTCGCCCAGTGAACGCCGACGCGCTTCACCGCCTCAGGGTCGCCTTCGGCCCGCGCGAGTGCCCGCAGCAGCTTCGCTGGAACGCGCGCGCCGAGCGCAAGCTGCGCCATGCGCTTCATGCCGCCCAGCGTCGTAATCGGCATGATGCCGGCGATGATTGGCACGTGAATACCTGCGATCTCGCAGCGTTCGCGGAAGTCGAAGAAGTCGTGGTTGTCGAAGAAGAGTTGGGTGCAGATGTAGTCCGCCCCTGCGTCGACCTTGGCCTTCAGGAAGTCCATCTCGTCCAGCCGGTTTGGCGTGGCTGGATGGCCTTCCGGAAACCCAGCGACTCCAATGCCAAAGCCTCGGCTGTCGGGATGCACGCCGCTCTCGTTGAAGCGGCGAATGAAGCGCACCAACTCTGCGGCGTGCTGGAAGGCGTCAGCTTTGCGGTCATAGTTCTGGACATTGAGCGGCGGATCGCCACCCAGCGCGAGTGTGTTGCTGACTCCAGCCTGAGCGTACTTGGTAAGAATCTCATCGATCTCCCGCTCGCTTTGGCAGACGCAGGTCAGGTGCGGGATCGGGTCGAGCGTGGTCGTCTGCTTCAGCCGGACCACCAGATCATGCGTCAATTGCCGCGTAGAGCCGCCCGCTCCGTAGGTCACGGAAACGAAGGACGGCTTCAGTGTTTCCAGCCGGGCGATGTTCTCGTAGAGCGTCTCGGCATCGGCCGCCGTCTTGGGCGGAAAGAACTCAAAAGAAAGGGTCGTCTGGTTCGACGCGAAGATATCGCGGATGTGCATTTGAGCCAACTATACCCGAACCTCACGAACACTTCACTCACGTTGCGACGGCTGGCTGAACTGGGAGTTTACCCTCTCTGCGTCAGCAGGCCGATCAACTGCTCTTCAAACTCGTCGAGGTCGGCGCCCAGGTCGCGCGTGGCTCCCGTAAATACCAGCTTGCCCTTTGAAATGACGCTAATCTCATCGCACAGGCTGCGAATCTCGTGGGAGTCGTGACTGCTCAGAAAAGTCGTGACGTTTTCGTCGACGGCCAGCCGCCGCAGCAGGTTCCACATCTCACGCTTCGCCGGCAGGTCAAGGCCACGCGTCGGTTCGTCGAGAAACAGCACCTTGGGCTGACCCATCAGAGCGCGGGCAATCTCCACGCGCCGCTTCATGCCGGTGCTGTACGTGCCCATCATTTTTCCGCGAAACGCGACGTTCAGGCCAACGTCATCAAGCAGTCGCTCGACGTGATCGCGAGCGTCCGGCAGGTGACGCAGGCGTGCAAAGTATTCCAGGTACTCGCGCGCGGTCCAGGTCGATTGGCTCTCGCTGGTCTCGTCGCTCACCAGACCGACCAGCCTGCGCACGGCGAGCGGGTCCTTCCTCACGTCGTGCCCCCACAGCGTGGCCGAGCCCGCGCTCGGCGGCAGCAATGTGGTCAGCATGCGGATGGTGGTCGTCTTGCCCGCGCCGTTCAACCCGAGGAATCCGTAGAGGTGGCCCTTGGGAATTCTAAGCGTCACGCCATCGACGGCGGTGAAGTCGCCAAAACGTCGCGTCAGGCCGTCCATCTCGACGGCGAAGTCGGTGGCAGCGGTCATCGTGTCCGCCTCCAGCGCCTGAAGCCGGCCCCGAGGCAGAGGAGGGGAAAAAGGCTCGCCGCCGCGCCCATCTGGTAGATCGCGTCCCCCACCTGCGCATCTATCGCCGCGTGTGCGTTTAGTGTGCGCGGCTGGCTCTCGCCCGCCACCTGGTACGTCGCAGCGATGGTCAGCGGATAGCGATCGCCGCCGATGTCCCATGGCTTGGTCGGGTTCAGTGTGATTGGCAACCGGGCGATCCAGCCGGTTGCGACGTGGTGGCCATCCGCAGTGGTTGGCCCCGAGTCGTTCGAATATGCGTGCGTCTCAAGGCGCGGCGTCGGCTGTGCGAGTACGTCAGGATCGGCCGCAATCTCAAGCCCATCGTCACCGGTGATCTTGGTATTCAGATTTGTGACCTGCGCGCTTGCCTCCACCGGCAGCAGAAGAAGAAGCTCGCGCTGCGACAGTTGATCGGTGCCCAGCGGCCACTCCTCGCGGTTCAGCACGGCGCCGCAACATCGGCCCGGTACGCGGCCTCCCGGCCTAACCAGCGCAGCGTTGATTCCCGCCCGCCCTAACCCGCGAATCGCCGGCGCATTATTCGCCTTGGGCGCTGGATTGTCGTAGTTGGTATCCGCTACGAACATGGGAAACAGAACCAGAGCCATCATCACCAGCGCAATCGTACCCCTCTGCCGCCGCGTGGCCTCCCACGTCTCCACGCCCTGTGCCTGCAGAAAAACCCACGCTGCCAGCACCAGCGCGCCCACCACAACCACTGCCAGGCTGATCCAGGTCCGCGCCGTCGTCGCCGGAATGCGGTTGGTCACCAGCGCGAATCCCAGCGCATTTTTCAGTAACACCGCGGGACTTGCCAGTGTGAGGTGTCCGGTGCGCGTCGCGCCATTGCCCAGCGATACCATCAGCTCCTGTAATGGCATCAGACCGACACACGCAAGTAGTATGCCCATGCCCGCCCCAATTGGCGCGGCCAGGCTGCGCCCGATAAACAGCACGCCGATCAGCGTCCCGATCGCGATGCTGGCGAGCAGCAACCCCGGCGTCCACAGCAGAAATTTGTGCAGCAGCAGAGGCAGTCCCACGTGGCTCACGTACACCAGCATCATCGGGACCAGCGCGATGTAATAGGCGATGGCCAGCGTCATCAGCACCAGGAATTTCGCCGCCAGCCAGTCCCTGCGGTTCACCGGCGCCGTAAACACGCACTCGACGAACCGGTTCACTCGCGGGCCCGCAATCATCCCCGCTGCTACCGGGATGAACGCGAGCGGCACCAGTCCGTACGCAATTATGCCGTAGCCATCGAGCCACGTATCCTGCGTGCCAACTGTCGCCAGCCCACCCACCGCCAGCAGGACGACCGCCGCACCCAACCACGCGAACCGGCCGCGCATGGTTGCCTTAAATTCCTCGATATAGATTGTTGCGACTGACTGAACCATGGGCATGCGTAAGCCGAACCAACGTAACGCTACCCTACGCGGCGATTCTGAAGCCCAGCTTAAGGTTGAGGTGGAACTCGGTTAGCGACCGTCTGGCGCCGGAACCATCACCGCATTCGGATCGACCTTGGGAATGCCGAAGTGTCCGCTCAGGTGGATCAAGTCCAGTGGCCGCAGGTCGCCGGCCACCTGCACCAGGCTCATCTCGCGCGTCGCCCTCACCAGCACAGTCACCTGGTCGATGTCCGTCCCCGTAAAGTGCAGCCACACGTCGGTGATCGTGGTGCGCGGCTGGGCCATGTTCGCCGGCGTCTGGTTCCCGTTTACCAGGTGTTTCCAACCAGCCCGGTGAAAGCCCTGAATGATCGCCGCCATCGTCTCTGGCGTATAAAACGCTGGCTCCTTGTAGCGGTAGGTGTCGAAGCTGATGCTGCTCAGCGCCGCCGTTGCGTGGTCCGCGTCCAAGCCGCCTTGCTGCAGCAAGCCCTGTGCCATCTGCATCATGGAGCGATCGAAGCTGACACCGGTGTGGGTCGCTGGCTGGTCGGCCAAGGTGCTCAGGCTCGCCGAAATTCCAGGCGGCATCTGAGTATCAGGTCCCGCTGCCAGCGCAGATGGGGCAAGGTAGCACAGGGCAGCCGCCGACAGTACGACAGAGAAAGTGCGCAAGCGCAGAGGAAAATGCATGGGGAGAGATCTCCTTCCCTCTATTTGACACGGACCGCACGCAGGAGTTGCACTTCGTGCCGTTCTCGAGCACTTCGTGCTGTTCTCGACGCTTCGCGTAAGGACAGATTGTTTATTCCGCTATCGCTTATTCCGCAGCCTTGGGGGCGAAGTACCCGGTGTGGGCACGTACGTGATAGCGGCGGTCGTTTGCCTGCAGATAGATCGTCCGGAAGGCACCATCCTGCTTGAAGTCCGCCGGGCGGTATTCAAGGAGATACTGACTGCGGAGTTCTTCCTCGATGCTCGCGAAGCCCCCGGCTACGTCCTCGATGCGGGTGGGGAAGAAAGACCGTCCGCCGGTCGCTGCCGCAATCGCACTCAGCACATCGTCGCCTTTATCTTTGCTGGGGCTTACGTTGGTGCTGATCGTGTACACGGTAGTCTCGGAACGCTGGCATTCCTTGATGGCGTCGGACTCCAGTGCGTGGCTGTAGTTGTCGTCGCCATCGGAGACGAGGATAATCGTCTTCCGGACTGCGTTGGCTTCGCGCAGAGTCAGCATCTGGTCCTTGCAGGTCGAATAGAGGGCGTCAAACATCGCTGTACCGCCGCCCGGCCGCAACTTGTGGATTCCCTGGTCTAGCAGATCGACGTTATTCGTAAATCCCTGCGCCACGTCCGTCTCGATATCGAAGCCTTCCACGAACGCGCGGTCGTTCCGGTGCAGCACCTGCAGCAGGAAGTCGATCGCCGACTGCTGCTCGAACTGGAAACGCTGCCGGATGGAGCTGCTGGTGTCCAGCATGATGCCCACGCGCAGCGGCAGGTTCGTTTCCTGCATAAAGCGAAAGACTTGCTCGGGAGGCCGTCCATTGTCCAGCAGCCCAAAGGCCGACTGGTCAAGGTGCGGGACAAAATGACCCTTGCCGTCCGTCACCGTAAACACCAGGTCGACCTCGTTCACCTGGATCTTGATGGTCGGGGCTTCCAGGTCCTGCGCCGTCGAAGTGCTCTGCTGCGTACCCTGCGCCGGCGGTTGCGGAGCGGCGGTCTGAGGAACGGCGGCCTGAGGAACCGCCTGGGCCGTTCCGCCAGCGGGGCTCGCAGCCGGCTGGGCCTGCGTCGTTGCGGGCGCTGTAGATTGCCCATGCGCGACCGGCGCTGGAACAGCCAGAAAAATCAGGGATAATGCGGCAGCGACTCCAGCCATGCGGAGTGCAACCATGCGGGAAGTTCGAAACAGTTCAATCACTCTCATGATTCTACCCAACCGGCACGCACTCCGCCCGTATCCACGCGAGAAACTCGTCGAGTTCCGCAGGCAGTGGTGCATTGATCGCCAATACCTTGCCGGTCTGCGGGTGCGCGAACTCGAGATGCGCGGCGTGGAGAAAGTTTCGCTCCAGCCCCGCAACCGGCTCCTCAGTTGGATGCTCGATTTCCCCCTTGCGCGCCACTGCCACGATCGCTCGCGGCGCGCCGTACAGCGTATCTCCCACCACCGGATGTCCCAGTGACTGCAGATGCACACGAATCTGGTGCGTCCGCCCGGTCTCAATCCGCACCTCGACCAGGGTGAACGCGCCATACCGCGTCGCCAGCCGCTCCAGCACTTTGATGTGCGACACGGCGGTGCGCCCGTCCGGCCGGCGGGTCGTCATCCGCGTCCGCCGGACAAGATCGCGCGCGATGGGCAGGTTCACCGTTACGTTATCCTGCTTCAGCGCCCCATGCACCAGCGCGATGTAAGTCTTCGCGATGCGCCGCGTGGAGAACATCTCGCCCAGCTTGCGGTGCGTGACGTCGTCCTTGGCCACCACAATCGCGCCGCTGGTCTGCTTGTCCAGGCGGTGCACGATTCCCGGCCGCAGCTCGCCACCCACCGCTGACAAGTTGTCGGAGAGCTTCGCCATGTGGTGTAGCAGAGCGTTCACAAGCGTTCCGCGATTGCGCGCGTCGTCGGTATTGCCCGCTCCAGCATGCACCATCATTCCTGCCGGCTTGTTCACCACGGCAAGGTATTTGTCCTCGTAAAGGATGTCCAGCGGAATGTCTTCGGGCGTCGCATGCAGCGGCTCCGGGTGCGGCTCGCCCTCAATCTCGATCGCCTCACCGCCGCGAAGCTTCTGCTTCCCCTTTACCGCGACGCCGTCCACGCGCACCTGTCCGGCTTCGATCAGCAACTGCACCCGCGCCCGGCTGATTTCGGGCAGAGCTTGTGCCAGATATGCGTCCAATCGCTTTCCTGCCGCAGCCGCATCGGCCACAAACGTCCGCACACCGTCCTCAAGCTCGGTATCTTCGTCGAGGTCAAGCACTGGCACGGCAATCTCGGGCTCGGGCTCGACGCCCCGCGTTGCACGGTACTCGGCGCGCACCGACTGGCGCCGGTGGCCTTTGGGCAGCATGTTTTTAGATGGCATGGCTATGCGCCTGAAGAAAGGCAAAAACCGACCCGCGGGGCCGTGGGATGAGGCGCTGGTGAACCCGTCCTAAGACGGCGGGACCCGGCCGTGGCTCTTTAGGCGTTCCTGACTGGAGGACTGCACACCGAGCCATATATACGAGCTAGGTCCCTGTTCAATGAATGTTGGTTCAACCAGCGTTATTCTCCCCACCTGCTTAGCAGGCCGGTTCTTAGGTTGGATGCTAACCGCGTTGCTCTGGATTGGCAAGGGGCGTAAGGTAAGCTCCTGATTCGCAGGCGACTCACTTGGTGCCGTGGTAGCCCTTGGCGGGATCGTAGACGACATGGACCAGATTGTCCCGATAGTCGATCGAGATCACCAATTCGCGAAGTGTGGGAAATCCAATGAATCCGGAGATATCGACGCCAATACTGCGGGACACTGAGGAGGTGTCCTCCGAGGTCATCTGGCTCACCACCTGACGCACGCCAGCGAAGCCCAGGGTCACCTTGTCGGCCACCAGCACCTTTTGAACCTCGCCGTTCATGCCTCTCGACGTGGGCGCGTCAAAGCCCGAGAGTTGAGCCACCTCGCGCGCAGCGTCCAGTGAGATCAAGCTCTGGGATGCGCCCGTATCCATGATGAATAACTTCACAGGGGCTTTGCCTATGTAGGTTGGGAAAATAAGCGATTGCTCCGAACGGAAGACCGGCGTCCAGTCCTTCATCTCCGGCGCAATGTAGCGGTCGCGGGCGCTGTCCGCAAGGCTCATGCCGGCCTGCGCGTCTTCCGATGTTGCCAGGGAAGTGACCGTCGGAGATGAATCGCCAGGACGCGGCGGAAGCGGCTCGAGCCGCATCTGCCGCTCGGGAAAATCCAGCGTGACCACGTAGTCACTGAAAACGTCGGGTCCGATGAGCCCATCGATGTCGTCCGGGAGCCTCCCCGCGATTTTTCCAGGTTCGAGCACCTGCACCCTGCAGTTTTTGAACCTCATACTGCCGATCTTGATGTCGTCGACATGGGTGATGAACGTACTGGCGAGTCCCTCGTCGCCCATGCCGCCGGTCTTGGCCTCAAGCTCCGGGATCAGGCCCGCCGCTTTGGCCACGTCGCTGGTCAGCATCAAACCGGACGCGCCAGTGTCAATCTCCAATCGCCGTTTCCTGCCGTTGATCTGGACTTCGAGGCCGGCTTCGTACATGACGTCGGGCTGTGCGACGGTGGAGATCGGAATGATGGGGAATTTTGCTTCAGTAACTGGAGCGACCAACTCGCAGGTACCCTTTT
>Ga0302202_10001965_pt1 | contig 24634 bp, 22 predicted proteins | sample II_Bog_N3_3_FD_194579 | JGI IMG/M metagenome (GOLD analysis project Ga0302202, IMG submission 194579) | Peat permafrost microbial communities from Stordalen Mire near Abisko, Sweden - II_Bog_N3_3 | ecosystem: Environmental > Terrestrial > Soil > Wetlands > Peat | place: Sweden: Abisko...
GAAGTGCTGGTACAGCGTGCGCTTGGACACCTCGGCCACCGCGCAGATCTGATCCATGCCGGTGTTGTTGATGCCCTGATCGCGGAAAAGCTGTTGTGAAGCGCTGACGATCCGCTCCCGTGCACCCCTGCCGCGGCGCAGTCCTCGTGGCCCCTTTTCCAACTCCGTCATACGCCTACCCTAGCCCAGTCGGGTACAGAGCGGTTTACATAGCCAACTTCCCGTGTTACGTTAAGCACACAGGTCGGTGTATCTAGCATCGGCGACGCACAGGAACGGAGCACTCATGGGAAAGCTCGATGGCAAGGTCGCAGTGATCACCGGCGGGACGAGAGGCATGGCGCTGGCCGGTGCCAAGTTGTTCGTCGACGAAGGAGCGCATGTCTTCATCTCGGGCCGGCGCAAGGACGCTCTGGACGAAGCCGTCGAGCTGATCGGCCGGAACGTGACCGGCGTACAGGCCGATTCGGCCGACCTCGACGATCTGGACCGCCTGTTCGAGACGGTCAAGCAGGAGAAGGGAACGGTCGACGTGTTGTGGGCAAGTGCCGGCACGGGTCAGCAGGGCAGGCTCGGCGAGATCACCGAGGAGCAGTTCGATGCCGCCTTTTCGCTGAACGCCCGGGGCACACTGTTCACCGTCCAGAAGGCGCTGCCGCTGTTCAACAACGGGGGCTCGATCTTCATGACCGGCTCCAACGCGTCGCTCCGGGGCTTCCCCGACTGGAGCGTGTACGCCGCGAGCAAGGCCGTGCTGCCCGCCTACGCGCGGGTGTGGGTGTCCGAACTGAGGGACAGGAAGATCCGGGTGAACGTGCTGACCCCCGGCCAGGTCGCCTCGCCCATGATGGAGCAGGTGCTGTCCCCGGAGATGAAGGTGCAGTTCGAGTCCGTGATCCCGCGGCGGGAGATGGGCCACCCGGAGGAGATCGCGTCGGTCGCCTTGTTCCTCGCCTCGGACGACTCGAGCTACGTCAACGGGATGGAGTTGGTCGTCGACGGTGGCACCACGGTGATCTGAGCGAAGACGCCGGCAGGACGGTCAAGACCGACTCATCCAGACACCACGAAGGAGCATGCATCATGACCACCATCAGCATCATCGGTTCGGGCAACATGGCCGACACCATCGGGACCCGGGCGGCGAAACACGGCCACGCCGTCGAATTCATGAGCCGCAACACCGCCAAGGCCGAGGAACTTGCCGACCGGATCGGCGACGGAGCCACCGTCGGCACGTTCGGCGCGACGCCTTCGGGCGACATCGTCATCGTCGCCGTGCTGTACGCCGCCGCAGTCGACGTGGTCGCACACTACGGCGATGCGCTGTCCGGCAGGATCGTCGTCGACATCACCAACCCGTTCAACGACGACGTCACCGGACTCATGACCACCCCCGGCGATTCGATGTCCGAGCGGATCGCCGCGGCCGCCCCCGAGGACACGCACGTCGTGAAGGCGTTCAATACGATCCTCCAGGGCGTGCTCGCTGAAGACAAGCCGGTGGACGTGTTCTTCGCCGGTGACAGCGCCGAGGCCAAAGAACGAGTGGCGGCATTCCTGGAGAGTCTGGGCACTCGGCCGCTCGACGCCGGAGGTCTCGACATGGCTCACGTCCTCGAATGGGCCGGCGTGCTCCTGGTCGGCGTGGCCCGCAGCGGTGCAGGCTTCGACATCGCTCTGGGGGCCAGTGCGCTCTGAACGCATGCTCGAGGCGTGACCTCGTCCGCGGTCGTCCCCATCGACCGACTCGGGCCGGCAGGCGCCAAGGGCACTGTCACCCTGTCACCCCGCAAGGGACAGTCGTTCCCTGGGCTGAGCGGGCCCCCGGACCGGATTCCCGTTTCCGCACTCGGCCCGGACGCGAAACCGCTGGTCGGGCGCCCGTGCTCGACGCACAGGACACACCGACCAGCGTTTCAGTGGTGGCGGGGGGAGGATTTGAACCTCCGACCTTCGGGTTATGAGCCCGACGAGCTACCAGACTGCTCCACCCCGCGTCGTGGAGGAACACAGTACCACTCCTCCGGGACGACCCGTCCGCCGCCCCCGAGGTCGGGTGCGACCACGCCCGTCAGTTGCTCAGCGCGTCGGCGGCCGCCTGGTTGGGGTTGGTCGTCGTCGTGGTCGTGCTGGCCACCGGACCGCCGGTCAGCGCCTGGACGGCCTGCAGGGCCGCTTCCAGGGCGTTGATGTCGTTCTGGTAGTTGCCCAGGTTGCCGGCCTTCAGGTCGGCCTGGGCCTGCGTGTAGGAGGCCTGGGCCTGGGCCAGCAGGGCACGCGCCTGGGGTGACAGCGACGACGTCGTCTCCCCGCCGCTGCTCGGTGTGGCCTGGATCGGCGCCCCGAAGAGCGACGTCAGTGCGGCCGACACCGAGTTGGCGATCGTCGCCGACTGATTGCCGTACTGGGCGATCACCCGCTGCAGCGTCGGGAAGCTGTTCCTCGACGACTCGACGTACAGGGGTTGGATGTACAGCAACGACCCCGCTACCGGTATCTGCAGGAGGTCGCCCAGCAACACCGAGGACCCGTTCTGGTTGAGCAGCGAGATCTGACTCGAGATGCTCGGTTGCGCGTCGATCTTGGCGGCCACGATGGCGGGGCCGTTCGGCGGGTTGTCGCGTGGGGTCACGTACATCTTGAGCTCGCCGTACTGTCCGGGGTCCGAGCCGGCGATCATGAACCCCGACAGGTTCTGGATCTGACTGCTCGACGACACCGGAACGAAGGCGTCGAGCAGGGTGAAGGACTGCTGGGTGTCGCCGGGTAAGCGCATCACCTGGTAGATCGGCGACATCCGCACGAGTTGGCCGGTCGACACCACCTCGCCCTGGGCGTTGACCGTCTGGGTGGTGGCGAGGGCCTGGGACGGCGAGCCGGCCCCGGGGTCGGGGGACAGGGTCCACGCGTCGGCGGCGTTGTAGAAGCTCGACGCATTGGTGATGTGGTACTTGCCGTACATGGTGGCCTGGACGGTGAAGATGTCCTCGGGATAACGGATGTGGGTTTTGAGATCGGACGGCATCTTCGAGGCGGGGGTGAACATCCCCGGGAAGGCCTTCTCGTAGGTCTGGATGATCGGATCACTCGGGTCCATCACGTAGAAGGTCATCATGCCCGTGTAGGCGTCGATGACCACCTTGACCGAATTGCGCACGTAGTTGAAATTGCCCGACAGCCCGCTGCCCGACGCCACCGCGCTGGTGTCGGCGTCCTGGGAGTAGGGGTAGTTGGCCGTGGTCGTGTAGGCGTCCTGGATCCAGTCGATGTGTCCGTCGACGATGGCCGGATAGGGGTCGGCGTCGAGATTGAGGAACGGCGCCGCCTTCGACACGCGGGCCTGGACACCACGATCGAACATCAGGCGGGACTTGTTGGTGATCTGGCTCGAGATGAGCAGGTTGATGTCGTTGAACCGGACGGCGAACATGACCTGCTTGAAGAACGAGGACAGCTGCACCCCACCGTCCCCCGAGTAGTGGCTCTCGATGTTGGCGCCGTTGGCGGCCTGGTAGTCGATCTCGAGCTGCTTGGTGTTCGCCACCACGTAGCCCGAGTTGCTCAGACCGAAGTAGACGGACGGCTGGGTGATGGTGGGCAGACCGTCCGTCGACACCGAGGGAACCGAGCCCACGGCGAACGACGGGGCGCCCGTGGACGAGGCGCTGTTGGCCGGCGACACGATCATGCCGTAGCCGTGGGTGAACTGGAGTGTCGTGTTGACCCAGGAGGTCGACGGCAGGTCCTGCGGATTGACCTCCCGGACACCCACCACCGTGGGCGTCTCGACACCGTTGACGTTGTAGCGGTCGATCGGGAGGCTGTTGAACTGGTAGTACGACTTGAGGTCCTGCAGCTTGTCGTAGGTGGGCTGGGTCTGGAGCGGGTCCCACAACCGGATGTTGGCCAGGGTGTCACTGTTGGCCGAGACCTCGGTCGCCGACAGGTTGTTCGACGCCGGGTAGTTCGTGCTGACCACCTTGTTGAGGCCGTAGGCCGTGCGGGTGGCGTCGATGTTGCGCTGGATGTAGGGATGTTCGAGGGTGTTCTGCGCCGGATTCACCTTGAGTGCCTGCACGGCCGCGGGGTAGATCGTTCCGGCGGTCAGCGCGACGAGGAACCACAGGCCGACGCCCAGGATGGGGAGGGCCCAGCCCTGTCGGCGGATGTTGTAGATCAGCAGTGCGGCGGCGGCCAGCGACACCAGGATGAGGAGCTCGAGGGCGGGAAGTCGGGCGTGTACGTCGGTGTAGCCCGCCCCCTGGACGTAGCCGTTGGAGGAGAGGTCGAGGTTGAACCGGGCCAGGTAGTAGCCGACCGCCTTGGTGAGGGCGATCAGGCCCAGGATGACCGACAGGTGCGCCTTGACCGCCGGCCGGACCCGGGGCCTCTGACCCTGCATCCGGATGCCGCCGTTCAGGTAGTGGCTGAGCGTGGTGACCAGTAGCACGACGATGAACGCCACCAGGGTCCAGTGGATCACGAATTGCTGGAACGGAAGGGTGAAGACGAAGTAGGCGACGTTCTTGTGGAACTGCGGATCGGTGGCGTTGAACGGTGTGCTGTTCCGGAAGAGCAGCCAGTTCTGCCATTGACCGAGGGCCTGGGAGCCGACGATGAGCGACAGCGCCACCACGACGACCGCCCGCAGCCACCGCGAGTAGGGCCCGATGACCTCCCGGTACCGCTTGACGAACTCGTCCTCGGCATCCACCGACGGACCCTTGGGGGCGAGGCGCTCGGCGACCAGGAGGCTGATCAGCAGGATGACGGCGAAGATGGCGCTGAACACCAGCATGAGGCCGGCCTTCACCTCGAAGAGCTTCAGCCAGACGGAGTGGAGGTTGACCGAGGAGAACCAGAGGGCGTCGGTGTAGAAGACCGCGAACGTGTGCAGCGAGAGGACGAGGACCACCAGGATGACCGCGGCCAGGATGATCCAGCGGCGTCCCCGGTGGCTCGTCGAGCCGGAGGTCGCGGCGGGCGCGGGCATATCACTGGGTGTGCGCACGGCAGCAGCCTAGGGGGCGCCGGGCGCGAGCAGGCATCGACACCCGGGGTGGGCCGGCGGATGCGCGTGTCCCGTGGGGAAGTCCTCGCCTGCAGCTTGGGCCCCGTTGAGACCGTTGTCCTCGCAATCCGGGCACGGGGACTCGCCGGGCATCGCTACCGACACCCACTCGACCCCCCCTTTCCCGGCCACGGCGATCGTCCCGAGCGACAGGGCGGCCACCACGTGGTCACCGGCCAGACGCTCGATCCGCTCGCCCTTCCACTCCCGGAAGGCCGAACCGACGTGCTCGGTCACGACCGACTCCTCCGCTCCGGTGAGTCCCTCCCCGTCGGCCAGGCGCTTGCGGAGCGGGGCGACGATGGTCTCGGCCAGCTCGTGGGCGACGGCGAGGAGCGAGTCCGTCGACGGGCGCTTCTTCGAATTGCCGACCAGTGCCGAACCGGCGTCGGCGGCCTCTTCCAGGAATGGGAGCGTCGACGTGACCAACGCGTCGACCTGCTCGGTCTCGTCCGGCAGCAGATCGGCCGACCAGGTCGTCCCCTTCGCCCGCAACCGGTCGAGCAGGTCGTTCTGGTTGTCCTGCAACGACCGCTTGAGCCTCCGGGACAGCGCCGTCACGATCGGGGCAATCAGCTCGTCGCGCTGGACGGCCAGTGGGTGCCGGGCTTCGGGCGGACCGTCCGGCTCTGGACCGTCCGACTCAGCTCCGTCCGACTCCACGTCCTCGGTGGCCACCTGTTCGCTGACCACCTCGGTCGCCGCGGTGTCCTCGTCGGACGTCGCCACCGCGTCGGGTGACGGGCCGTCGGTGGCCACGTCGACGACCCCGGTCACGTCGACGCCCTCGGTCGCCCCCGTGTCGGGCGTCTCGTCCTGGGCGGCCCGCAGCTTGGCGAACAGGGCGTCGACCTTCTCGACCGGTGCGGGCGTGGTCGAGGCCGGGTCGAGCGCCTCGGCATCAGCGGCCTCCTCGGCCAACAGGGTGGCAGCCAACTCCTCGGGCGTGCCTTCGTCGGGTCGACTGGCCGCCTCGCGCCCGGCCACCTCGGCGGCCAGGCGGGCCTCGTTCTCGGCGTTGAACAGCTCCTCGGCGATGGTGTCGACCGACCGACGCACATCGGTGATGGTTTCGGCGAGACGCTCGCGTCCGGCGCGCAGCTGCTCGATCTGGGCGTGGAGCACCTTGCGCCGCCGCGACAGGTCGGCCAGTACGCGGGCCCGGAGCTGCTGGGCCTCCTCCACCATGACCCGACCTTCGGCGCGGGCACGCTCGGTCAGCTCCTCGGCATCGAGCCGCACCTTGTCGAGGGCGGCGGCCACCTGCTGCTCGGTCCGTTCCTGGAGCGATGCCGCCGCCGCTTCGGCTTCGGCCGTCCGTTCGGCCAGCAGGGCGTCGGCCCTGGCCCGGGCCTGCCCGTTGACCTCGGTGGCCTCGGCCAGCAGGCGCTCCGACTCGGCCTGGGCCTCGGCCAGCGTACGGGCCGCCTCGGCTTCGGCATTGGCCACCATCTCGGCCGCGGCGTCGTGCGCGCTCTGGAGGACCCGGGCCGTCTCCTTGCCGACCGCCGCGGTGAGCATGGCGTCGTCGATGACCGGGTTGGCCGCCCGCTCCTCGGCCGCGGCCAGCGCCGCGAGCAGCTCCTGTTCGCGTTCGGACTGCCCTCGCAGCCCGTTGGCCAGGGACTCGAGGTAGTCCCGCACTTCGGCGGGATCGAACCCGCGACGGACCGAGGCGAACGTGTGCCGGGCCACGTCGTCCGGGGCCAGGTGGGATGAGGAGGTGATGGTCATCCGGCGTTCCTCAGGCATGCCGAGAGCCTACGACCGACCGTCGGGCGAGCGGCTCATCCCGCGCCGTTGCTCACCGCAGCCGTCAACGTGGTGGTGGGGACGTGCCCGCCGTTCTCGGCCAGCACGTGGAGGGCCTGGCTCAGGGTCGACACCTTGTAGATGGCCAGGCCGGGCTTCTGCTTCGACTTGGCGTCGGCGTACTCGTCCGGCGGGACCATGAAGATGGTGGCGCCCGCGTTCTCGACGGCCACGGTCTTCTGGGGCACACCACCCACGTCTCCCACGTTGCCCGAGGCGTCCATGGTGCCGGTGGCCGCCACCGTGTGACCGCCCGTCAGCTGGCCGCCGCTCAACGCGTCGATCACCCCGAGGGTCATGGCCAGGCCGGCCGACGGGCCGCCGATGTCCTGCACGTCGATCGAGACGGGGAAGGGATAGGTGTAGTCCACCTGGTCCTGGGGCATGATCCCGACGTCGAGGGTGACCTTCTCGTAGCCCAGGTTGACGACGGTCCGTTTCAGCGTGAGCGGCACCGCCACCGGGTTCCCCGTGCCGCCCCGACGGACCGAGAACGTCACCGTCTCGCCCGAATGGTGGGGGGCGAGCGCCCGGGTCAGCGCCAGCGCCGTGGGGGTCGCCTTGCCGTCGAGGGCCGTCACCACGTCACCGACGTTCAGTACCCCGTAGGCCGGTGTCCCCACGAACGTCCCGGCGATCACCGCTCCCGCCGGTGTGGCGGTCACCGTGTACCCCAGGTAGCGCAGGGCGGACGTCTTGGCCGCCGACTCGGCCTGGGACATCTGCAGGGCGCCCTGGGCGTCCAGTTCGGAGGGCGCCGTGCCCCCGGTGACGGCCGGCACCGAGTACAGCGCCGTGTTCGACTGGAGTTTGAAGAGCAGGTAACTGAGCGCGGTCACGCGAGCCTCGCGGACGTCGGTCAACAGGATCGGTCGAACCACCGGATGGGCCTTGTCCGCCGGCACGGTGATGAAGGTCTGCACCGACTGCGCCGTGCCCGGTTGGATGGCGTAGTAGTCGAGGTTGATCCGCGACGCCACGAAGACGCCCGCCACGACGAGGAGCAGTACTGACCAGACGATCCGTCGCCCCCAGGAGGGTCGCCCCGCCTCGGTGTGTCCCGGTGGGCCCGCGGGGCCGGTCGTGCCGTCCCCACCACCCGGTGGAGCCGCGGGCGGCGGTGCGCTGGTCGGAGGGACCGGGGCCGGAGTGGTCGCCGGGGGCTCTGCGGGTGTCGCCTCGGCGGGCGCCGAGTCCAGCCCGCCGCCCGCGTCCGGCGTGGTCGGGTGGTCGTCGTCGGTCATAGTGGTGCCGTGCAGCCTGCCACGGAACCCGAGGACCAGGGCGTCACCGCCCGTCGTCGCGACGTGGCCCGCGCCGGCCACGTCGGGGACGGGGCCACCGCCCGGTCCGGGCTCACCGATCCCGCTCCGTCCGTGCGGTCCACCGCCCTTGGCGCGCTGGAACGGTTGGGCGCGTTGACCGACGCCGAACTGGTCGCCGCCCTCACCGACGAGGCGCCCGCGGTCCGGCGTCGGGCCGTCGAACTGGCCGCGACCCATGGCGAAGTGGACATCGTCACCCTCCTCGACGACCCCGACCCCTCGGTGGTGGAGATGGCGGCCTGGTCGGCCGGCGAGCGGGGGGCCGACCGTGCACGCGCGGCCGACGACACCGTCGGTCGGTTGGCCCGATTGGCGACCGGCGACCGGCGCCACGGTGACCCACTGTGCCGCGAGGCGGCCGTCGCCGCACTCGGGGCCATCGGCGACCCGACCGGACTCCCGGCCGTGCTGGCGGCACTCGACGACAAGCCGGCCATCCGGCGTCGGGCGGCCGTCGCCCTGGCCGCCTTCGAGGGTCCCGAAGTCGAGGCTGCCCTGCAGCGGTGCCTCGACGACCGGGACTGGCAGGTCCGCCAAGTCGCCGAGGACCTGCTGGCGGTGAACTGACGAGCCGTCCCGCCCGGCCGGCTCAGGACTCGGCGGCGGCGAAGATCGGGCGGAGGCTGTCGAACGAGTCGAGGCACAACCCCGCACCGCGGACCACGCACTCGAGCGGGTCGGGCACCACGTAGACGGGGACGTCCGTCTCCTCGGCCAGCCGATCGGCCAGGCCACGGAGGTTGGCTCCGCCCCCCAGGAGGTGGATGCCCTCGTAGATGATGTCCTGCGCCAGTTCGGGAGGCGCGTCGGCCAGGCAGCCGAGCACCGTGTCGACGATGAGGTCCACCTGCTCGCTCAAGGCGAACCGGATCTCCTCGGGGGTGAGGACGACGGTCCGGGGCTCCCCGGTGGTGACCTCCCGGCCGTGCACCTCGGCCCGCATCTCGCCTTCGTAGGGGCGGGCCGAGCCGATGGTGATCTTGAGCTCCTCGCCCGTGCGTTCGCTGATGGCGACCCCGTACTTCTGGCGCACGTACTCCTGGATGGCCGCATCCATGTCGAACCCGCCGCACCGGACGGCCCGGTAGGCCACGATCCCGCCCAGCGAGATGACCGCCGTCTCCGTGGTGCCCCCACCCACGTCGACCACCATGTTGCCGACCGGTTCGTGGATGTCGAGGCCCGCCCCGATGGCGGCGGCCATCGGCTGCTCGATCAGGTGTGCCGCCGAGGCACCGGCCCGGCGCGCCGCCTCCTTGACGGCCCGGCGCTCCACCGAGGTGATGGCCGACGGGACGCACAGCAGGACGCGGGGGCGGGTGAGCTTGGTGACCCCGGACCGACGGAGGAGCAGGCGGATCGTCCGCTCGGTGATGCCGAAATCGGTGATGGCCCCTTCGCGCAGGGGACGGACGGCCACGATGGATCCGGGGGTCCGGCCGATCAGCTGCCAGACCTCATCACCCACGGCCAGGACCTCGTGGGTCCGCGTGTTGAGGGCGATCACGGTCGGCTCCTCGAGGATGACCCCCTTGCCCTGGGCGAAGACCTGGGTATTGGAGGTCCCGAGGTCGATCGCGAGGTCCCGGGCCACCCCGTCATCGTAGGGCGGCCGGGAGGGGGCACGGGCCGGGCGCACCGCCGGGTCGTCCTCCGCCAGCCGCCGTCCCTTGGCACCCCGTGATCGGTAACCTTCGATCCGTGCACGGAGACCCACCAGACGACTTCGACGCGCACCACCCGGACCTACCGGACGACGGCCTCCCCGACGACGGACCGGACGAGGACGGCCCGCTCCGCGGGTGGGTGCCGCCCGACGACCGCCTGTGGCTCCACCCGTCCGAACGGGCGGCGGCCACGACGGCCACCCAGGCCGTCCCGCCGCCCGGCCGCACCCCCAACGGCCGGTGGGTGGCCGGCGGGATGGTCGCCTGCGTGGCGCTCACGATGGTGGTCGTCGTCCTCGTCCTGACCACGGCGGACAGCACCCGCGACGCCAGCACACCGGCGACGACCTGGGTGTCCGGCGTGCCCACCACCGAGGCGGGGCACAGCCAGATCATGGATCTCCGCCGGATGACGTCCGTCGCGACACCGGCCCACGACTCGACGGTGGCCCTCCTGGTGAACCGGGCCTCCGGCACGAGCATCGCCACCGGGATCGTGGCCGAGGCCGGAGGCATCATCGTGGCGCTGCGTCCGGTGGTGGAGGGGGCTCGCTCGATCACCGTGGTCGAACCCGACGGCACCCGTGACACCACCTCACCGGTGGGCAGTGATCCCATCACCGGCATCACCGTGCTGCGGATCGACGACGACCTGCCGGCCGCGGACTTCGCCGACGACGATCCGACCACGGGTTCGATGGTGGTCGCCATGTCGATGGAGCCGCGCGCCGAGGGCCACGAGGACCCGGCCACCCGCCTCTACGCCGGTACGGTGCTCTACGCCGGCGTCGGACAGGACGACGGCTTCTGCGCCACGGGCGTGGCCGCCCCGATGTCGTCCGCGGACATCGGGAGCCCTCTGGTCGACGACTCCGGAGCGGTGGTCGGCGTCCTCGACGCCGTCATCGGGACCGGAAGCCAGCGGACGTCGGTCTTCCTCCCCGCCGAACTCATCCGCGACGTCGTCGCCCAGATCGTCAGCCACGGATCGGTGGACCACGGGACCCTCGGGGTCCAACTGACCGACGCCAGCGTGTCCGGGGTCGGCGGCGCGCTGCTCGCATCGGTGGACTCCTACGGGGCGGCGGCCGACGCCGGTCTGCGGGTCGGCGACGTGGTCGTCGGGGTGGACGGCGAGGAGATCCGGTCGGTCGCCGAGCTGTCGACCCGGATCTACGGCGATCCCCCCGGGTCCGAGGTGCGGTTCACCGTGATCCGCGACGGCTACACGCTGAACACCACGGTCGTGCTCGACCAGGGGTAGCAGGCGTGCTCGACCAGGGGTAGCAGGCGTGCTCGACCAGACGTAGCCGGGCGCCCGCCGTCCCGGCACCCGGGGAGGGGCCGTAGCATGGAGTCATGACACCGCCCGATTCCGGGGACGCCTCCAACCCCTTCCAATCGCTGCTCGGCGACCTGATGAACATGCTCGGGTCGAACGGGCCCGACCACTGGGAGATGACCCGTTCGTTCGCGCTCAACGTCGCCACCGGTGGCACCCCCGAGGGCAACGTCGATCCCGTGCAGCGGATCACGGTCGAGCAGCTGACCCGGGTGGCCGAGCTGAACGTCATCGAGGCCACCGGGATGCCCGTCACCCCGGACGGGCGCCGACTCACCTGCGTGCCCGTGGGCCGCGGCGACTGGACGGTCCGGGCCCTCGAATCGTGGAAGTCGGTCCTCCAGGCCATGGCCGCACCGCCGCCGGGCGGCCAGCCACCGGTACCCGGCGCGGAGGGCTTCGGCCTCGACCCGGCGGACGACCCGACCGGTGGCATGGCGGCGATGCTCGGCCAGATGGCCTCGACCATGGGACCCATGTTCTTCGGTCTGCAGGTCGGATCGGTGGTGGGTCACCTGGCGCAGCGCACGCTGGGCCAGTACCCGCTCGCCCTCCCCTGGTCCCCGTCCGAGGAGCTGCTCCTCGTCACGGCCAACATCAGCGAGTTCGCCTCGGACTGGAGCCTGCCCGAGGAGGAGGCGCTCCTCTGGGTGAGCGCCCGGGAGCTGGCTTCCAACTCGGTGCTGAGCCGGCCGGCCGTGCGCAGCCGGTTCGAGGAGCTGTTGCTGGCCCTGGCCACTTCGCAGGCCGAAGCCCAGCAGGACCTCGCCGGCCGCCTGCGCGGGATGATGGGCGGTGACGGAACGGACCCGGCCCTCGGAGCGGGGATGGACCTCGAATCCCTCCAGGGGATGTTCGGCGATCCCGAGGCGCTGCTGGGCGACCTGCTCACCCCGGAGTCACGGCGCTCCTCCGACCAGCTGACCTCCCTGGCCGTCGTCGTCGACGCCTACGCCGACCACATCGCCACCGTCGTCGGGGCCAAGCTCGTGGGCGCCCATTCGCAGTTGGCCGAGGCCTGGTACCGCCGGCGCACCGAGCGGGGCAAGGGCGAAGAGGCGGCGGGTGCGCTCTTCGGACTCGATCTGGAGCAGACCCAGGTGGACCGGGGGCGGGCCTTCGTCGCCGGTGTGATCGAACGGGCCGGTGAGGACGGACTCCGTCGGCTGTGGGAGCCGGCCCGCAATCTCCCGACGCCGGCCGAGGTCGACGCCCCCGGGCTGTGGCTCGAACGGATCGACCTTCCGGAGCTGGACCCACCCGCCAGCTGAGTCAGGTCGGTCCACCCCGACGGTACGGCCCCGACGGTACGACCCCGACGGTACGAACCGGCAGGTACGACTCAGGCGGTCGGCGCCACCGTCGTGTCGTCGGCGGCCGGCGCGGCAGCCGCGGTCTCCCTGACCGGAGCTGCCGGCTCCTCCTCGGGAACACCGAGGTCCCACTCGATGAGGATGTTCTCACGCTCGGCGTCGCGGATGACACGCTCGCGGTTGCGACGGTACTGCGGGTCGTGGGGAGGGAGGAGGACGAGCCGGGCGTTGGTACGCCGACGGAACTCCTCGATCAGGGCCGGGTCGCCGAAGTCGGAACGGACCTCCCAGTGGGGCGCGACCGGGCCGAGGTAGACGACCCGTACATGGCCGACCGGTGGCTGCGGCTCGGCGTCCTCGTCGGGGAGGATCGGATCATCGGTGACCGGGGTCATGGCAGTGGTTGCTCCTTGGACGGCAGTCCATTGATCCTACCGCCGCCCGCGACGGCTCCCGGCGGCGGGCGCCCCGGAGCGCTCCACGGGGGCTCCGGGCCGACGGGCCCACCCGGGAGCACCCGGCGGTCGGAGCCTTCATAAGAAGGCCCAGGTCATACGTAAGAATCCCGTGAGGAATGCTGCAGAACCCACCGATAACGCACCGTTTCGAGGGCCGTGGCGCGACACTGGACGGGCAACGGACGAACCGGCCGAACGGGCACAAAAGCCCACCTGGAGTGCCGGACTCCCCTGAGGATCTTGGAGGACGAGATGGACACGGACTGGATGGAAGTGGGGAAGTGCAAGGACCTGTCACCGTCCATCTTCTTCCCCAGTGACGGGGTGGGCGTGCAGGAAGCCCAACGCATCTGCGCCGAGTGCCCGGTCGCCGACGCGTGTCTCGAGTACGCCCTCGTCGAGCGTGTCGACCACGGTGTCTGGGGCGGCAAGTCCGAGCGCGAGCGGCGCCGCATCCTGCGTCGTCGCCGGGTCGGCATGGGCATCGTCAGCGTCAACGCCTGACGACCGGCATGGCGGCGCCCGACGGCGCAGGCCCGGCCGAATGCGTCGTCAACATCAGCGAGGGACGTGACCTGACCGTCATCGGTACGGTGGCCGCCTCCGCCGGTGACCACCTCCTCGACGTGCACTCCGACGCCGACCACCACCGGTCGGTCCTGACGCTGGCCGGACCGTTGGCCGCCGTCGAGGAGGCGGCGCGCCACGTCGCCGTGGCGGCGACGTCCACCATCGACCTGTCCGCCCACCACGGGGTCCACCCCCGCCTGGGCGCCGTCGATGTGGTCCCCTTCGTCCCCCTGGCGGACTCCGACGGGAGGATCACCTCGTGGGACGCCGTGGTCGCGGCCCGCGATGCCTACGCCGCCTGGTCGGGTGCGACCCTCGGCGTGCCCTGCTTCCTCTACGGCCCCGAGCGCGCTCTGCCCGACGTGCGGCGCGGCGCCTTCACGTCCCTCACCCCCGACGCCGGCCCCACGGCACCGCATCCGACCGCCGGGGCCACCGCCGTAGGCGTCCGGGACGTGCTCATCGCCTACAACGTCTGGATCGTGCCCGAGCCCGGTGCCGACGAGATCGACGCGGTGGCTGCGGCGAGACAGTTGGCCGGTCGGCTACGCCGGCCGGGTCTGCGCACCCTCGGGCTCGGGGTCGGCACCGCCGCCCAGGTGAGCTGCAATGTGGTGGACCCGGGAGCCGTCACCCTCGTCGATGTCTTCGACTCCGTGGCCGCGGGCGCAGCAGCACTCCGTTGCGTCGCGTCACAGGGCGAACTCGTCGGGCTACTGCCCCGGTCCGCACTGTCCGCCGTGCCGGAAGCCCGCTGGGCCGAACTCGGCCTGCGGGCCGAGGACACCATCGAGTACCGGTTAGGCACCCGTCGGGGCTGACCGTCCTCCGGTCAGACCCCCACACGGTGCCGGTCACTCAGGAAGCCGTGGCCGCCCGGCGCTGCATGGCCCGTTGCCGGCGGAGTCGCCGACGCTCGCGCTCGGACAGTCCGCCCCAGATGCCGAATTTCTCACCGTTGGCCAGTGCGTACTCGAGGCAGTCCTCCCGCACGACACAGCCTCGGCACACCTCCTTCGCCTCACGGGTGGACGCACCCCGCTCGGGAAAGAACAGGTCGGGATCGACCCCCATGCAGTTCGCTCTGGTCTGCCATGTCCGCTCCTGGGGCCCATACATCAATGACACCATGTCCATCGCCAGACCTCCCTCCCACTCATCCATGCGGCACCGCCTGGTGTCGCATAGCACGGATGTAACTACAGGCCTGTAATCCTTCCGCACAATTGCAGGAAACGCAAGAAGAATTTTTACGCCCGGGAAACGTATGTGGCGGTGCCGGCGCGACACCGGGGGAACCCGGGAGCCACGCTCCGTCCACGCACGACGTCGTCGGGCGGGCGCCTCGTAGCCTCCCGTGCGACCGGATCCGTCCATTTCCCCCGTCGCCGGTCGCCGTACTTGCCCGGTCCGGACAGGGGCCGAATCGTATTCCGGGTCAGTTCCATTTAGCATTGTCGGTACGGGGCATGAACTGGACGGGCTCCGTGGACGACAGCCGTCGCACCTGGCGACGGCACGACGTGGAGGAGCACCGCATGGCCATGCCGCCGACGTTGGGGGACAGCCTCAACGAACGCATGGGCGGGAACCGGCACTCGATCGACGCGGCCGCGGCGGCGACCGGTGCGTCACCGTCGGAGTTGCGGGACTGGAAGGCGGATCTCGGGACCCCACGCGAGGCCCAGCTCGCCGGAATCGCCGACTACCTCGGCGTGGACGTGGCCGAGGTCAAGCGGCTGGTGCTGCGGTCGCAGATGCGCCGGGTCCAGCGCGAGATCCGCGGCGGGACCGCCAAGCGTCCCGTCGCCAGCTGACACCGGACGGCGCCGGGTTCAGCCGGCCCGACGGCCCCGGGACCGGACGGTCGTCTTGTGGTTCAAGAAGTCCACGAGGACGTAGTCGCCCAGCTCACCCGGCGTAGTGGCGAACGTGCGACCCCGGTTGATGCGGCTCAGCTGGTCGACGAAGCCCCACAGGCCCCGGTCGGGATCGAGCAGGAAGGTGTTGATGGTGATGCCGGCCTTGGTGCACCGCATCACCTCCGCCAGCGTCAGCTCGAGCGTCTCGGACGTAGGCGGGTAGTTGAAGTCGACGAAGTAGTCGAGGCCCCCGCTGACCGGCACGATGTGGGCGGTCGGCTCACCGTCGGTGACCAGGATGATCTGCTTGGTCCCCTGCTGGTGGGCCAACATCTTGCGGGCCAGGATGAGGCCGTGCTGGAGGTTGGTCCCGTACACGTAGTCCCAACTCACGGTGGGCAGGTCCTCGGGTTCGATCTCCCGGGCCACCTCGGAGAACCCCACGAGGCCCAGGTAGTCACGGGGGAACCTCGACGTGATCAGGGTGTGGAGGGCCATGGCCATCTTCTTGGCCGGCACGAAGTTGTCCCGCATGGGCATGGACAGCGACAGGTCGAGGAGGAGCACCGTGGCCGACCGGGTGAGGGCCTCGGTCTCGATGACCTCGAAGTCGTCCGGGTGCAGTCGCACCGGAACGCCGCTGCCCGCCCGGCGCACCGCGTTGTGGACGGTGCGGGACAGGTCGAGGTTGAACGGGTCGCCGAACTCGTACGGCTTGGTCGTCTCCTCGCGGTCGTGCCCGGTACCGGTGAAGGTCGTGGCGTGGTTCCCCACCCGGTCCTTGGTCAGCTGGCCGAAGAGGTCGGACAGGGCCTGCTGCCCGATCCGCCGGGTGCCCTTCGGGGTCAGTTCGAACCGCCCCTCGCGCTGGTCGATGAGTCCGGCCTCCTCGAGCTGCTTGGCCAGCTTGGCCAGTCGGTCGAGCGACTTGGCGGCGTCCTCACCCAGGCTCTTGGCCACCTTGTCGAGGTCCACCTCCGACAGCGCCGCAGGCGAGCTGGCCGATCGCAGGAAACCCTCGAGCTCGTCGAGGTCGCGCAGCTTTGCGGCCGCGTCGGTGGCCTCGCCCATGCCCATCGGGTCGTCGCCCCGGAAGCGGAAGCGGTTCTCCCATCCCGCGTCCGGAAAGGCCCGCTGCAGGTTCTGGGCCAACCGGTCCACCTGCCAGCGGAGGTCCATGTCCTCCAGCAGTGATTCGGCGAGACCCTGCAGCTGCGAGCGCTGTTCGGGTGACATCGAGTTCCACATGGCCTGGGCCGCCGCCATCCGGGCGGCCAGCTGCTCGAGCAGCTCGTCGAGGTCTTTCGGGTCACCGGGGAACAGGTCACCGAACTGGTCCATGAACGACTCGAAGCTGGGGTCGATCTCCTCGCCCGCCTCGCGTTGCTCGACCATGCGGTTGAGGGCGTCGAAGGCCTGGCGCATGTGCTCCAGCTGCGCCGGGTCGGGATTGGTGAGCGCCTCGGACATCTGGTCGAAGTAGGTCTTGGCGACCTCCTCGCGGAGGCGCTCCATCAACTCCTCGAAGTGCTCACGGGCCTCGGAGGAGACGAACTCGTAGTGCTGCAGGCTGCGCACCTGACCGGCCAGGTCGTTGGGCAGCAGGTCCAGCTGCATCCGGCGCTCGGTGGCCACCTGGTCGGTGACCTCCTGGCGGCGCTGGTCCCCCGAGTCGTTCGCCTGGGACTCCAGCTGCTCGATGCCGAGCCGTTCCTCGCGGAGCACCTCCTGCAGCTCCTCGGCGATCTCGGAGTAGGCGCCGCCGAGATCGCCCTGCTCGAGGAGCTCCTCCCGTTCCATGCGCAGCTGGTCGAGCAGATCGCGCAGACCCTGGACCTGCTCGCCATCGGGAGTCCGCCAGCCGCGGTTGAGCATCCGCTGCAGCGCCTCGTGGAGGTCGCCGTTGGCCAACAGATCGTCGGTGAGCTGCTTCAGGACGGCGTCGGCGTCCTCGGCCGACGACAGCTGCGAGCCGTCCCACTTCCGGTAGTCGAACCGCCAGGTCATCCTCGACCCCGGTACGTGGCGCGGCTGCCCGCCGCCTCCTTGTTGAGGCGTTTCGTCAGGTGCAGTCCCTCCAGGATGAACTCGGTGGCACTGGCCACCATGGCCGGGTCCTCGGACCCGCCCGTCAGCGACCGCACCGGGGCGGCCAGGGCCGGCACCAGTTCGAGCGTCTCGGCGTAGGCCGACGCCGGCAGGTCGTCACCCGCGTGGACCACCGTGTCCTCGGTGAAGGCACCCACGACGGCCTGCGGCTCGGCCAGTTGGACCCGGCGCCGGAAGACGAGCAGCACGGCGGCGTTGATGATCTGTTCGAGGATGACCTCCTCGCGGCCCTCCTCCAGCGACTCGATCTCCACTTTGCCCTGGGTCGACGAGATGAGCGACTGCAGGTCCGACACCCGGGGGACCGCCGCCGACTCGCCGTTGCGGAGGGCGCGCCGCGTGGCGTTGGCGACCATGGTCTCGTAGTTGGCGATCGTCAGCCGTACCGACACACCCGACCGTTGGTTCAGGTGGGGGCTCTGGCGGGCCAGCTGGCTGAACTCGGCGACCACCTCGGCCATGAACGCCGGCACCTCCACTCGGGGGGCGCTGACCGTGCCCACGCCGTCGTCGCCGCGACCCGGCAGGTCGGCCTCGAGTTCGGCGATGCGCAGTTCGGTGGCTGCGTCCGGCGGGTAGTGGGTGCGGATCTGGGCGCCGAAGCGGTCCTTCAGCGGGGTGATGATGCGGCCGCGGTTGGTGTAGTCCTCGGGGTTCGCCGTGGCCACGAGCACGATGTCGAGCGGCAGGCGCACCCGGTGGCCCCGGATCTGCACGTCGCGTTCCTCCAGGACGTTGAGCAGGCCCACCTGGATCCGCTCCGCGAGGTCGGGGAGCTCGTTGACGGCGAAGATGCCCCGGTTCAGACGCGGCACCAGCCCGTAGTGGATGGTCAGCTCGTCGGACAGGTAGCGGCCCTCGGCCACGCGGATCGGGTCGACCTCGCCGATGAGATCGGCGATGGAGGTGTCGGGTGTCGCCAGCTTCTCGCCGTAGCGGTCGCTGCGGTGCACCCAGGCGATCGGCAGGTCCTCGCCCGCCTCGGCGAGCAGGTCCTTGGCGAAGCGCGAGATCGGATGGAACGGGTCGTCGTTGATCTCGGAGTGGGCCACGATCGGCAGCCATTCGTCGAGGAGGCCGACCATCGAACGGATGATCCGGGTCTTGGCCTGGCCGCGCTCGCCGAGCAGGATGATGTCGTGGCCGGCGAGGACGGCGTTCTCCATCTGCGGCAGCACCGTGTCCTCGAAGCCGAGCACCCCGGTGACCAGCGGTTCGCCGGCGGCGATCCGGGCCGACGCATTGCGCCGGATCTCGTCGGCCACGCTGATCGGGATCCATCCCGACTGGCGCAGGGCACCCAGCGTGGTGATGTCCGGGGGAGGCGTGAGGCGGGTGGCGAGGTCGACAGGTGCGCTGACTGCAGGCTCCGGTGTGGTCATGGCACGAGCCTACGCGTGGCGGTGCCCGCGTGGAGCGCCGGCCCGTGCCCTCCCCTGCCGCCCCGATCACCCGGGAACCGGACCCCCCAGGCGTGGCCCGGGCCGAGCGTGCCGGTGGGTTTAGCACCCACCGCCCACAGATGGAAAGATAACGCCCAGTCAGAGAACAGGCCCGTGTGCCTGCGCGCGTCGGGGCACGATCCGCCCCGGTGGACGAGGGCCGGAAACAGCCCCGTAGATTGGCCGAAGACGGCCCGATGAGGGAGAAGACATTGACGACGTTGGAGGACGCATCAGTAACCCCGGTCGTACTGGGCGGGGCACGGGGCGGGCCCGATGTCGCAACGTTGCGCACCGATCGGTACTGGGTCCAGCCGGTGGTCACCTTCGTGGTGCTGACGTCCTTCGTGGGCTACGCCAGCTGGGCGGCGTTCGTGAACAAGAACTACTTCGTCGGCTCCTCGTTCCACCGCAACCTGATCTCGCCCTTCTACTCCCCGTGCCTCACGGCCAGCTGCGTCCCCGGCGCCAGCCACACCGCCACCATCTCCTGGTGGACGATCTCACCGGCGCTGCTCATCCTGATCTTCCCGTTGGGCTTCCGGATGACCTGCTACTACTACCGCAAGGCCTACTATCGGTCCTTCTGGCAGGCCCCACCGGCCTGTGCGGTGTCCGACGGCCACAGCTCCTACACCGGTGAGTCCCGCTTCCCCCTCCTGCTGCAGAACGCCCACCGCTACTTCTTCTACTTCGGCCTCGTCTTCAACGTCATCCTGACCATCGACGCCATCGTCGCCTTCCAGCAGCCCGGCACCCCGAGCGGCATCGGCATCAGCGTCGGCACGGTGGTCCTGGTGGTCAACGCCACGCTCCTGTGGCTCTACTCCCTGAGCTGTCACGCCTGCCGGCACCTGTGCGGCGGGGGCGTCAAGCAGTTCTCCAAGGCCCCCATCCGCCACAAGCTGTGGAAGTTCGTCACGCCGCTCAACGGGAAGCACATGCTGTTCGCCTGGATGAGCCTGATCTTCGTGGCCTTCACCGACCTCTACGTCCGCCTCGTGGCCAGCGGCACCATCCACGACTACGGCTTCCACTTCTAAAGGCGACGAGCAAATGAGCGACTACGAGAACCACGAATTCGACGTCATCATCATCGGGGCCGGTGGAGCCGGACTGCGGGCCGCCGTCGAGGCCCAGTCCATGGGCCTGCGCACCGCCGTGGTGTGCAAGTCCCTGCTCGGCAAGGCCCATACGGTCATGGCCGAGGGCGGCATGGCCGCCGCCATGGGCAACGTGTACTCCGAGGACAACTGGAAGGTGCACTTCCGCGACACCATGCGCGGCGGCAAGCTCCTCAACAACTACCGGATGGCCGAACTCCACGCCAAGGAGGCCCCCGACCGGGTCCGCGAGCTCGAGGCCTGGGGTGCGCTCTTCGACCGCACGAAGGACGGCCTCATCCTGCAGCGCGACTTCGGCGGCCACCGCTACGCGCGCCTCGCCCACGTGGGCGACCGCACCGGACTCGAACTCATCCGCACCATGCAGCAGAAGGCCGTGGCCGACGGCATGGAAGTCTTCATGGAGCTGAAGGTGCTGCGCCTCCTGCACGACGCCGACGGCACCGTCGCCGGCCTCGTCGGGTACTGGCGCCCCACCGGCAAGTTCGTCGTGATCCGGGCCAAGGCCGTGGTCTTGGCCACCGGTGGTGTCGGCAAGAGCTGGATGTACACGTCCAACTCGTGGGAGTCGACCGGCGACGGTCACGCCATGGCCCTGTGGGCCGGCGCCGACCTCATCGACATGGAGTGCGTCCAGTTCCACCCGACCGGCATGGTCTGGCCGCTGTCGGTGCGCGGCATCCTCGTGACCGAGGGTGTCCGCGGTGACGGCGGCGTGCTCCGCAACTCGGAGGGCACGCGGTTCATGTTCGACTACGTGCCCGCCATGTTCCGCGACGAGACGGCGGACTCCGAGGACGAGGCCGACAAGTGGTACGACGACCACACCGCCGGCCGACGTCCGCCCGAGCTGCTCCCCCGTGACGAGGTGGCCCGCTCGATCAACTCCGAGGTGAAGGCCGGCCGGGGCAGCCCCCACGGCGGCGTGTTCCTCGACATCGCCACCCGCCGCACGGCCGAGGACATCCGCCGTCGCCTGCCGTCCATGTACCACCAGTTCAAGGAGCTGGCCGGCGTCGACATCACCGCCGAGGCCATGGAGGTCGGGCCGACCTGCCACTACATCATGGGCGGCGTGCGGGTGGATGCCGACACCACGGCGGCCACCGTCCCGGGCCTGTTCGCCGCCGGTGAGGTCGCGGCCGGCATGCACGGCGCCAACCGGCTGGGAGGCAACTCGCTCTCCGACCTCCTGGTGTTCGGTCGCCGGGCCGGTATCGGTGCCGCCGAGTTCGCCCAGGGCCGCAGCGGTGACATCGCCATCGACGAGGGGCAGATCCAGGCGGCCATCGACGCCGCCGTGGCCCCCTTCGAGCGGGAGTCGGGCGAGAACCCCTACGACATCCAGCAGGCCCTGCAGGAGACCATGCAGAGCCTGGTCGGCATCATCCGCACCGGGTCCGAGCTCGAGGAGGCCCTCGGCAAGCTCGAGGAGCTCGAGGACAGGGCGTCCAACATCGCGCTCAAGGGTGGCACCAAGTACAACCCGGGTTGGAACCTGGCCACCGACCTCCCCTCCATGCTCACCGTGTCACGGTGCACCACCCTCGGGGCACTCAACCGCAAGGAGAGCCGGGGCGGCCAGACCCGGGACGACTACCCGAAGGCCGATCCCGAGATGGGCAAGGTCAACTTCGTCGAGCGCATCGCCGACCCGACGGGCGCCGCACGCGGTGTCGGCGGCACCCCGTCGGTCCGTTCCATCACCAGTCAGCCCGAGCCCGTCCCGGTCATGCCGGACGAACTCCGGGCCCTACTCGAGGAGGCGATCTGATGGCTGAGGAGATCATCCACAGCAACCAGAGCGGCGAGGTCACGATGCGCATCTGGCGCGGCGACGAGGACGGCGGGGAGTTCGCCGAATACGTCATGCCCGCCCAGGAGGGCGAGGTCGTCCTCGACGTCATCCACCGTGTGCAGGCCAGCGAGGCACCCGACCTGGCCTGTCGTTGGAACTGCAAGGCCGGCAAGTGCGGTTCGTGTTCCGCCGAGATCAACGGCCGTCCTTCACTCATGTGCATGACCCGCATGGACACCCTTCCCGCCGGCGAGACGGTGACGGTCGCCCCCATGCGGGCCTTCCCCATCATCCGGGACCTGGTGACCGACGTCTCGTACAACTACGAGGTGGCCAAGCGGATCCCGCCGCTGAGCGCGCGGGAGAAGACCGCCGACGAGGTCGAGGCCGGCGGCTACCGCATGGCCCAGATCGACGTCGAGCGGAGCCAGGAATTCCGCAAGTGCATCGAGTGCTTCCTCTGCCAGGACGTGTGCCACGTGGTCCGCGACCACGAGGAGAACAAGACGGCCTACGCCGGGCCCCGGTTCTTCATCCGGTCGGCGGAGCTCGAGATGCACCCGCTCGACACCAACGACCGTCGCCAGCTGCTCCAGGAGGAGCAGGGCCTGTCGAAGTGCAACATCACCAAGTGCTGCACCGAGGTCTGCCCGGAGCACATCAAGATCACCGACAACGCCATCATCCCGCTGAAGGAGCGGGTGGTCGACGCCAAGTACGACCCGGTGGCGTGGCTCGGGCGCAAGATCCGCAACCGCTCGAAGCGCAGTGCCGCCGACGCCGCCGCCGAGGCTCCGTCCAGCGGGCCGGCGGCCATCCTGCCCCCGGGTGGCGTCCACGGCATCCCCCAGCCCCACCCGAACCACAACGGCACTGCGAACGGCACCGGACCCGCGGCGCTCGCCGGCGTCGCGGCGGTGGGCGACGACGCCGAGGCGTGACCTGCGACTGGGCGTCCACCCCGTGCCGCGGTTCCTGACGCCCGCGTGGGCGGACGGGTTCAACGCCGCCCTGGTCGGCGTGGAGCTGCCGGCTCCCGGCCCTGACGCCGGGCTGGCTGCGGCCGACGGCTGTTTCAGCGTGGCCCAGGAGGTACGCGGCACGCCCGACGGCGACGTCCGCCTGGTGCTCCGGACGGCGGACGGGACGCTGTCGCTGACGGTCGAACCACTCGCCCACCGTCCGGACGACGATCCCGAGCCGGTCGACGTGACCATCGCCCTCGGGTACGAGGACGCCGCCGCCCTGGCCACCGGTCACCTCTCCACCTCGGAGGCACTCACCGCCGGCCGCGTCCGGGTCCGGGGTGACCTGTCGGTCCTGGTCGCCGGGCAGGAGCTGTTGACCGCGGCCCGCGAGTACACCCGGGCGCTCGACGCCGACACCACGTACTAGGGCCGACCAGACGGCCTCGACCCGACGGCCCGCAACGAGACGGAAGGGGGAACCGTGGACATCTTGAGCAGCCGGACCCTCCTGCACGCGTCGGACCTCGACGCCACGACCGACTTCTACCGGGTCGGGCTGGGCCTCGCCGTGGCCCGGGAGTTCGGCTCGGGGGACCACCGGGGCACGGTCTTCTTCGCCGGAGGCGGCTTCGTCGAGGTGTCCGGACACGGTCCCCCACCCGGGCGACCCGGGGTGGCCCTGTGGCTGCAGGTCCGCTCGATGGACGACGCCGTCGCCGGGCTGTCGGCACGGGGTGTGGCGTTGGCGCGCCGGCCGCAGCTCGAACCCTGGGGTCTGGTCGAGGCCTGGGTGGACGACCCCGACGGTGTGCGCATCCACCTCGTCGAAGTGCCCGACGACCACCCGCTGCGGCGCGACACCCGGCCGGAACCGGCGCCGGCCCGCTAGCTTCGCGCCCGTGACCTCGCACTACCGGGTGGAGCACATCGACCACGTGCAGTTGGCCATGCCCCCAGGGGCTGAGGCCCAGGCGGAGGCGTTCTACCAGGACATCCTCGGAATCCCCCGCGTGGCGAAACCACCCGAACTCGAGGCACGGGGCGGGTGCTGGTTCGAGCGGGACGGTCTCCGGGTGCACCTCGGGGTCGAGGACGGGTTCCGTCCGGCCCGCAAGGCCCATCCCGCGCTCGCGGTACACGAGCTCGAGTCGCTGTGCGACGCGCTCGAGGCGGCCGGCCACTCGGTGCGCCGCACCGAGGACGTCCCGGGTGTGCCCCAGTGGTACGTCGACGACCCGTTCGGCAACCGCATCGAGTTCCTGCCGGCCTGAGGGTCGGGTGCGCGATCCTCAGCGCGTTTCGACGATGTGCGCGGCCGCGGCCCGACCCGACAGGTAGGCGCCCTCGACCCGTGGCCCACCGAAGGCGTCACCGGCCAGGAAGGCGCCCGGCCCGACCTCGAGCCAGCGTGCAGGCCACGGCCGGACCGGGGTGGCGTAGCGCCAGCGGTGGAGGCGCACATCGACGACGCCGGCACCGCCCAGCCACGGAGCGGTCGCCGTGACCAGGTCGGCGGTCAGGGCCTCCCGGTCGTCGTCCCACCGCTCCGAGGCCACCGCCGTCGTCGTGTGCAGCGTGACGGCCGGCGCGGTCGACACCCCTTTGGCCTGGTTGTCGCCCACCCAGGACCAGACCGGGTCGTCGATCGGCTGCACGCCGCCCGGGGTCGGGACCGCTGCCGGACCATCGAGGGCGACGACCAGTGACAGGGTCGCGTCGTAGGTGAACTCGGGCACGTCGACACCTGCGCCGAGGAGGGCGGCCGACTGG
>Ga0302202_10001966_pt1 | contig 24625 bp, 24 predicted proteins | sample II_Bog_N3_3_FD_194579 | JGI IMG/M metagenome (GOLD analysis project Ga0302202, IMG submission 194579) | Peat permafrost microbial communities from Stordalen Mire near Abisko, Sweden - II_Bog_N3_3 | ecosystem: Environmental > Terrestrial > Soil > Wetlands > Peat | place: Sweden: Abisko...
CGCTGGGTTCAAAGACGTAGGTTCCCGCGTTGATGAGGTTGGTCGGTGCCTTATCGCGCGGCGGCTTTTCGACGAAAGCGAGCACCCGACCATCAGCCGTCGTGGGCACGACCCCAAAGCGACTCGGGTCCTCCACCTCGTGCAGCGCGATCGTCGCCTCCGCGCCGTGATCTCGATGGAACGCGACCAGTTTGGTGATGTCCAGATCGGTCAAGACGTCGCCGTTTAAAACGAGGAACGTCTCATCAAAGTCAGCGAAGCCCGCGGCGAAGCGAATCGCCCCTGCGGTGTCGAGGGGCTCGGGTTCGACCGCGTAGCTCACGTTCACCCCCGCGACCACGCCGCTCGGATAGGCCTCGATGAATCGGTCGGGCAGGTAACCAAGTGAAAGCACGACGTCGGTGACCCCGTGTTCGGCGAGGGTCGTAAAGACGCATTCAATCATCGGTACACCCACGAGCGGCAACATCTGCTTGGGCGTCTCGTACGTGAGGGGGCGAAGTCGAGTGCCTTCACCGCCGACCAAGATGATCGACTTCAAGTTCAGCCCTTAGCGGTCGTGGTCGTCGTCGTCGCGCTCGTGGTGGTGGTCGTGGTGGGCACCGTGGTCGTGGTCGTAGAGCCCGCGAGTGTGGTGGTCGTGGTCGCGGTACTCGCGGTCGTCGTCGTGGTATTCACGCTCGAGATGATCGACGCGGACATTGCGTTCACCGTGGTCTGGGACGGCGGTGCCGGAGTGACGCCCTTGGGATCAAAGGCCAAGGTCACTCGCAGGTACTGAGCGAACTTGATCGAGCCTGGATTGGTCGTGATCACGGGCTTGGTCTGAGATAGCGAAGTCCAGTAGGCGTATTCCACCTGGCCGACCTGACCCGAGTACTTCGAGGTCGAAGGACAAGTCTGGCCATTGCGGTAGGTGGTGGCGGCGTTGGCGGTTCCCTTGCTGTTGGGAATCGCCAGTTCCACCGAGCTCGCGATCATTCCGGGGTATTCGTTGGCGAACTGCGCCAGAGTTGCGTTACTGCCCGAGTCGGCGTCAGAAGCCGGGTCGAGCTTGATCACGTTATCCGTCTCGACTTTGAAGCCTCCGGTGTAGGAGGGATCGGTCGTGAGATAGGGCAGCGTCTTGCCGCACGCTTGGACTGAGAGTGCGCCGAACCAGGTCGTGCCAACCCGAGGCGCGGCCCCTTTGGCGGCCTTGGAGGGGTGCTGGTAGTCGTAGCGCGCCAGAGCGGTCGCGACGAGCCCGAGCACCACGATCACTATGAGAATGCCGTAGAAGTTACTCGGCCGAGTCTTCTTGTACGCCTTGCCCCCGCCCGACGAACCGACCCTACTTACCCATTTACCTGTTGCGCTCTTAGCCACGGGGGCAACGCTACTAAAGAATTGGACCGGGCAGACACAGCGTAGGGGCGAAGGGACTCGAACCCTCACTGGAGGCGGTTTAAGCGCCCTGCCTCTGCCAATTGGGCTACGCCCCCACGCGCAAATGTCGCGCTGTAACCGTAACGCATCTAGAACGTTCATTCTCCCTTAATTCTTAAGTTCACTAACTAGGCTGGTTTTATGATTCGCGTGCGTCGACGGGGCACGACTCAATCAACCCCCCTCCTGGCCCTGGCCGCCGCACTGGTGCTCGGGCTCACGATTCCCACCTGGGCGGGTGCACAAACCATCGCCCAGACCCAAGCCGAGATCGCCCAGCTGTCGTCCCAGTTGTCCCAACAGGAGAAGACCTCCGAGATCACCGCCAACGAGTACGACGCCGACCAGAGCGAGCTCGCCACATTGGACTCGAACATCGTGCACCTGCAAGCGAAAGAAGTGACCAAACGCGCCGCGATCACCGTTACTTCCAAGAAGATGGTGACCGCGATCGTGCGCGCCTACGTCTACGGGGCCGCTGACGCCCAGATCCTTTCGTTGTTCAACCAGAACATCACCAACAGTGACGCGCGCACGGTCTACGAGGACCAGGTCATCGGAAACCTCACCCAACTAAAGGACGCGTACGTCAAACAGAAGCACTCCCTCGACTCGACGATCGCCGACGTCGCGGCACAGAGGACCAGGGCCGAACACCAATCCGTCGTCATCAAGGCCCTACTCGCCCAGAACGTGGAGAACGAGAACGCGACGCGCGCGACCCTCGAGGTCGTCACGAAGAAGTTGAAGACCGAGATCATCGCCTACGAGATCCGGGTCGGCGTCGCCGCCGCCAGAGCGAAGAACACCGCCGGTGAAGAAGCCGCGGTCGCCGCCGCGTCAGCGGTGGGCGGCCAGGTCGCCGCGAACGAAGTCATCGACGCCATCCAGGCGGCCTTGCCCCCGGTGATCTATGGCACGCCGGCTGGTTCCGCCCAGGGCATCGCCGCACTGAACGCCGCCAAGACCCAGATCGGCGTGCCCTACGTGTGGGGTGGCGAGACGCCCGGCGCCGGCTTCGACTGCTCGGGACTCGTCCAATGGGCGTGGGCGAAAGCAGGTTTCACAATTCCGCGCACCACCGAGACCCAGTGGGCCGACCTGCGCCACATCCCTCTCACGCACCTTCAGCCGGGCGACCTCCTCTTCTACTACAACCTCGACGGAGACCACCAGGTCGACCACGTGGTGATGTACGCGGGTAGCGGTCCGTGGGGCACCAGTACGATCATCGCCGCGGCGCACACCGGGACGAACGTCAGCCTGGCGCCCATCTTCACCTTCGGACTCGAGGGCGCCGCGCGACCATGAGCGAGGTCGAAGGCGTCACCACCTCCATTGTCATCCCGGCGTACAACGAGTCGCAACGTCTCGCCAACGGTTACGAGCGCCTGCGCCCGGTGCTCGATCAACTCGGCACCGAGTCGACCGAAGTCATCGTCATCGACGACGGTTCGAGTGACGACACGCTTCACGTCGCCCACGACGTCTACGGTCACCTACCCGAACGGCTCTTCGTCCAGCAACCCCGCAATCTCGGCAAGGGAGCCGCGGTGCGTCTGGGCATCGCGCTGGCGCGCGGCACCAACGTCATCGCCGCTGACGCCGACATGGCGATTCGACCCGCGCACTTCCCCGAGATCCTCCAAGCCCTGAAGATCGCGCCACTCGCGCCGGGCTCTCGCACGAACGAGGGCCGCATCCACTACGAATCTGCGCTTCGCACCGTGGCCGGCGGAATCTTTCACGGTCTCGTGCGCCACTACGCCGGCACCCAAGTGCGTGATACCCAGTGCGGCTGTAAGGGCTTTCGCCTCGGACCCGCGCGCCTGCTGGGCCTGCTCGGCATGATTGACCGCTTCGCCTACGACGTGGAGATGTTCTACCTCGCCGATCAACTGGGCCTCGCGGTCAAGCCGGTCACGGTCGAGTGGGATGACGTGGCGGGTTCATCGGTGAAAGTCAGTCGCGTGTCGCGCAACATGCTCGGCGACCTTCGTCACCTGAAGCGAACGCACTACGAGAATCCGGCGATCGAACTTGAACCTGGGATCGAAACACGAATCGTGCGCGACGCCACGCGCCAAGGCCACCTCCAGGGACTCGTACTTGCCCGAGGCGAGGACCACGACCTGCTCGTTCTTCCGCGTGAGGGAGCGCTGAGCGGGCTCAGCGTGGCGACCACGCTAAAGGGGCGTCTGCGCACCGCAGAACTCCACGAGTACCGACACCGCGACTTCGAAGCGGTCTAGTCGGCGCTCGGCAACAGCCAATCCGTGACGAGTTCGGGCGCGCGATCGTTCCATTCCTCAGCGGTGATCGCGTAGCGTGCGTGATCCTCCCAGGCTCCGTCAATCTCGAGGTAGCGTTCCGCGATGCCTTCGAACCGCAAACCGAGCTTCTCGACGACCCGACGTGACGCGGCGTTTCTCGGAATGATGTTTATCTCAATGCGATGCAGACGCAACGACTCGAACGCGTACTGCAACATCGTCACGACCGCCTCGGGCATGAGGCCCCGGCCGGCGACTGCTTCATCGATCCAGTAGCCGATGTAGGCCGACTGAAGTGGACCGCGCTGGATCGAGGAGAGGGTGATTTCACCCACGAAGCGACCTTCGAAGAAGATGCCGAATCCGTAACCCGTTCCCATCTGACGCTCACGCTCGCGAATGGCGCATCGACTCACGAAACTACGCTGATCCTCTGCGAGATGAGACGAGTGCGCCGAGCGGGGTTCCCACTTGAGCAGCCAGTCGTGGCAACGTTCACGAACGTCGAGCCAACCCTCGTAATCACTCTCGGTCATGGTTCGAAGCACCACGCGTCGACCGTGTAGCGAAATTGGCGAATAGATGTTGCTGCGCGTGGTCACCATGAACGAGTCCTCACCCACATATCGTTGCAGGTACGCTCGCGCAGCGCACATCAGGCCAGGAGCGACTGCGCAATGCCGTCAAGGATGTCGTTTTCTGACGTGAGCAGTTCATCCGCGCCAAAACGGTCCATCACCGCTTCGAGGACGTACAGGCCCGCGGTAAGAACGTCTTCGCGGCCCTTCACCATGCCCGGGTGCCCCAGGCGTTCCTGGGCCGACTCGGCCGCGAGGGTGCTTCGCCACCATTCGACGCAGTCGCGGGTGAGCACGCGATGGTGCACTAGCTCACGCTGGTAGGTAACCAGACCAGCGTCGAGTTGGGCGAGCGTCGCCACCGTGCCCGCGAGTCCCACGAGCCGCACGTTTCCCGCCACGCGTGCGAAGGCGGGCTGGAGCGAAAAGGCCCGCTCTATTTCGGCTTCGATCATTGAACGCGCCGCGGCGTCATGAGCGGCGTCCACCGCCGCGCTACCGAGAGCGCGTTCGGTTATTCGTACGCATCCCAGCTGCATCGAGAAACTCTCGAGCACGCCTTCAACCATCACCGCCAGCTCACTCGACCCTCCACCGATATCTACGATCAGCGTTGCGCACGCATCTGGTTCAAGTCCAATGGTCGCACCCTCATAGGAGAGCGTCGCCTCCTCGTGGCCGTCGAGGATCCTCGCCTCGACCCCGACGATGCGTTGTGCGCGCGCGAGGAACTGTTCTCCGTTTCGTGCGTCGCGCACCGCTGAGGTCGCCACGAGTAACCCTCGCTCCACTTTTGTCTCGTCCATCAAGCGCCGATAGTCGCCCAGCACGTCAAAGGTGCGTTGCATCGCGGTCTCGAGCAAGGTCGCCGTCGCGTCAACACCTTCACTCAGGCGAGTGATACGCATCTCGCGGCGCAGCGCACCCTGCGCGTTGGCGACGAGGAGCCTGGTGGAGTTGCTGCCGCAATCGAGCGCAGCGACGACGTCAGCCACGCACGTCCATCACGAGCAGTTCGGGCACGCCAACGTCGAGCGCGACGAGTGCACCGACGGGATCGTGCGCGCCCGTGAGATAGTTCGCCAGGTGCGCGTGCAGGCACTTCACGCCCACTCTCGTACCACCCACGCCACCGGTAGCCTGTGCGGCATGCTTTTGCACCGTCGCGGTGCTTCGTCGACTCGCGTACTCGTCGTGGGCGCGCTGGAGTTCTCGCGCGTCGACTAACTCCTCGAAACGGTGCACCCCGCCACCGCTCTCGAGTCGGCTCACCGCCTCGTGAAGATCCTTGTCCACCAGCCAGTACAGGGTCGGCATCGGGGTCCCGTCGCGAAGGTGCGGTTCGTTCTCGATCACCACCGGCGAGCCGTCGAGACGTCGCACGACGACCGCGCATCGACCCGCCAATGGGCGTCCGACGAGGTCTTCGAGGATCAGGAGGTCATCGCCAGATGCGTCGTGAAAGGTCAACGCCAGAACTCTAGGGTGCGCACGAAGCGCGAAAGGAACTTCGGCAACGAGGTGTGCACGGTCTTGTGCGTGGCCGTGCTCGACGCGCCCAACGTCGTCGCCGACAGCGGTGCGACGAGGGGCTGCAGTCCTGGGTCTCCGGTGCTCGAAGAGACGTAACCCGACCCGTCGCCCGGCAGGACCTGGATGAGACTCTGGCCTGGCGCGACGAGTTGGTACTGGGAGCGAGCGAGCATCTCCTCGGCGGACTTCGTCGAGACCGAACTCGCTTGGTCTTTCAAATCCTGACTCTGTCGCGCTATGGAGGTGATCTGGGCCGACGTGGCGTCGATTTCGCCTTGCTGATGCCAGAGCGCGGTCAAGGGGAACCACACCGCCAGCATGACCGCCGCGGTCACGATGGAAAGTGGGAGCATCCAACGATTGTGTGTTCTCGTTGTGACGCTATGAGTAACTGACACCCGCTGCCCCCGACAAAGACGCTGCACCAAGAAATCGAGCTTGATCTCCGAGTTGCTCTTCAAGTCTCAGTAATTGATTGTACTTCGCTACACGATCCGATCGCGCCGGGGCACCTGACTTTATTTGGCCCGCGTTCGTCGCCACCGCAAAGTCAGCAATGGTAACGTCTTCGGTCTCGCCTGAACGGTGTGAAATCACGCACGTGTAGCGGTTGACGTTCGCCAGATGCACGGTGTCGAGCGTTTCGGTGACCGTGCCGATCTGGTTCAACTTGATCAAAATCGAGTTTCCGATGTGCCGATCGATGCCCTTTTGAAAGATGGTCGGGTTCGTCACGAAGATATCGTCACCCATGATCTGCAACTTCTCGCCGAGCTTGCTCGTCAAGGTCTCCCAGCCATCCCAGTCCTCTTCGGCCATGCCGTCTTCGAGGGACACGATCGGATAACGACTCACGAGATCGGTCCAGTAGTCGACCATCTCGTTACTCGAGAGCACACGTCCCTCGCCGTCGAGGTGGTAAGCGCCATCACGATAGAGTTCACTCGCCGCGGGGTCGAGCGCAATCGCCACGTCACGTCCCGGGCTACGCCCCGTGGACTCAATCGCTTCGACCAAGACCTGCACCGCGGTCTCGTTGTGGGGAAGGTCGGGGGCGAAGCCACCCTCATCGCCCACCGCCGTCGCGAGCCCGCGCTTGTTCAACACTTCCTTTAACGCGTGATAGGTTTCAGATCCCCACTGCAGCGCCTCGGCGAAGGTCGCGGCGCCGATTGGCATGATCATGAACTCCTGAAAGTCGATCGAGTTCTTCGCGTGCACTCCTCCGTTGATGACGTTGAACATCGGTACGGGTAGCACGTGGGCGTTGACGCCCCCGAGGTATTGGTAGAGAGGAAGGTTGCACTCCATTGCGGCCGCCTTGGCGGTGGCAATCGATACCGCCAAGATGGCGTTGGCCCCCAGTCGAGCCTTGTTGTCGGTGCCGTCCAGGTCGATCATGGCGAAGTCCACGGCGCGCTGGTCATTGGCCTCGTAGCCCTCGAGGGCGTCGTTGATCTCGCCGTTCACGTTGTGCACCGCCGAACGCACTCCCTTGCCCCCCCACTCGGGGCCACCGTCGCGAAGTTCAACCGCCTCGTGAATGCCCGTCGAGGCACCGCTGGGCGAAATAGCGCGGCCGAACGCTCCCGACTCGAGATGAACCTCGGCTTCGACCGTGGGGTTCCCACGCGAATCCAGAATTTGACGTCCTAGGACAACTTCGATCGCACTCATGGCGTTTCTCCTCATCGTTCAACAACAAGGCTACTAGCCTGCGCGGAACTACTTTTTGGGAGTTTGCTCAATGAATCGTATTTCGCTGAGCAACGCGAGTGCGCTTTCGCGTAGGACGCCTTCGAGGTCGACGTGGGCGTCGCGCGCCGCCTCAAGTAGTGCGATGAGTAGAGAAGACCACGCGAGCGATACGAGCTCAGCTTTCGCCACGTCACCCTCGTTCGAAGTGGCGACGCGAAGCTCGTCGAGGGCCTCGCGTGCCGCGTCGTAGGCCTGCCCGGGACTTCGCGTCACGCGGCCCACGAGCTCGGACTTGGCGAGCAACGTGGCGTAGAGCGAGAGCGCCGGTAGCTGCGTGACGACGCCCTCGGTGACACTGGATCGCCCCTTCTCGCTCGCCTTGAGCACTTCCCACCTTGATGCGACATCCTCGGAACCTTCTACTTGCACGTCACCGAAGACGTGTGGGTGTCGAGACGTCAGTTTGTCGCGCAGCGCGTCAGCGATGGTGGCGAAGTTGAACAGCTCCTCTTCGTCGCCCAACTCCGCGTGAAAGACGATCTGAAAGAGCAGGTCGCCCAATTCCTCTTCGAAGTGGGACACGAGCCCGTCATCGAGCGTGCCTTGATCCTGGGCGCGGGCGAAGGCCTCGAGTGCGTCGAGGGCCTCGTAGGACTCCTCGAGTAAATGGCGCGCGAGAGAAGCGTGGGTTTGCTCTTGGTCCCAGGGACACTCCGCGCGCAGTCGCCGCGTGAAGTTCACGAGGTCCTCCATTGCCTCGCCCGGGCCACGAATTCCGTCGATCCACAACGACGTGAGGTGGTCGGCCTCGTGAAAGCTCGCCAGCTCACGCGCCCGAAGTTCGACGAGTCGCTGGTCCGCGAGACCCAGGTGAAAGAGCACCGTGACGAGCGTGTCGGGCTGCAGGCGACTCGCCACCACGCTTAAGACCTCGGGCGAGTAGGTCTGGAGCACGAGTAGTGGCCCCGGTCCACGCAGTGGCTCAATCGAGTCGAGTGCGTCGACGATGCGCAGTCCGCGCGCGAGCGGATCGACACCGAGCGCCGCGCAGGCCACGTCGATCACCGAAACCGCCGGCTCACAGACCACGTCAACGTCGTGACGCGCTCGCAGGAGTTCGACCGTGTGCTCGGCGACCACGGGCGATCCCGGCACCACGTAGAGCACCTCGCCGTTAGGCGACGAAGCGGCTAGACGAGAGAGATCCTCGGCGATACGCACGTAGAGCTCTTCAAACGACGCCGCTTCCTCGTACCACTGGTCGTAACTCAGCACGTCGATCAGTTCAAGCGCGGCGGGGTGCACGCGCGTGCGCAGGCGCACCACGGGTGCCTCAACGACCAAGCGCATGGTTCGTCTGGTCAGCAAATCCTCATCACCGGGGCCCAGACCGACGACGCGAACGGTGGGCGGGCTCACTTATATTTCGAAGTGGACGCCGTGGTCAGGTTCGCCGAGGAATCCACCGCGTCAATCGAGGACGGTAGGGCTGGCGCGAAGACCGACGGACTCGAGGTCGTCGACGCCGCGCCCCAGCGACCGAACGCGGGATTCACTCCCACTTCGGTCGCCTCGAGAATGCTCTCCTCTTCAGAATTCGCGGCGGTTGAATTCAGCGACTGGATGTCGGACAACACGGCGCTCGCCGCGTTGTCGAACGGTGTCGCGGTCTTCTTGGTCGGCGCCACGAAGAGGGCGAACTCGCTGCCGCTCTGGCTCACGTACTGGGGCGTGGAGTCGAAAGTGCCGAGTTTCGCGGTCCCCACGTCGGCGCGCACGCTGTCAAAGGACGAGCTCGAGGGCGCGAAGCACCCGTAGGCACCGCCCTTCTTAGCCGACGCGTCGCTGGAGAACTGTTTGGCGAGTGCCGCTACGGACTCGCCTTTCGCTTCGGCGGCGCTAAAGGCACTGACCTGCGCGGGAGCGACCAGGGCGATACTGATACAAATCGTGTCGTACTGAGAGACGTGAGCCTTGTAGTACGTCCTGAGCGACGCGAGCGTGAGCGGAATCGTGGTGTTCAGCCTGCTCACCAAGTACGTCGACATCGCTTGTCCACGGATCTGCGCGTTGCGCATCTCGGTGGGCATCGCCGCGAGGGCCTGGGCTGAGGTGCCCGGGCAGGAGTACTGGGCCGAGCTGGCCGCCTCGGTGAGTTCGGCCTCGAGCGAGGTCTTGGCCTCGGCGAGCGCCGCCGCGTTGGGGATGTAGTGGAACGTCGTGGACACGTAATTCGCGACCGAGATTCCCTCGATGCGAAGATTCGCCCAGGTCGCCGCGCTTGAAGCACTGGCCGTCGCCGCGCCGGCACCGGGCCCGACGACGGTGTGACTGAGGGCGTCGAGGTAGCACTGCAGCGTGGGAGTCGAAGAGATCGCGCTCAGTTCGGCGAGGAACGTCGAATCCGAGACCTGACTGCCCGCGACCGAGACCGCCGAGGTGGAACTAGTCCAGCCGTAGAGTCCGGCGCCGAGAAGCGCGAGCACGATGAGAACGACGAGACGACGCACCGTTCCATGCTACCGAGTGTGAACTACCGCTCCGCTGAGTCGGAAACCAACTCGTCCAGTAACGCGAGCAAGGCGCCCGAGGACACCTCGTGTTCACTCAGCTCCGCGCGAAATTCCTTCGTGCCCTCGTCGTAGGCTCGCGAACCGTGAAGTCGGCGAAGACGCAACTGCTGGCTGAGCGACAAGGAGAGTGGCGCCAAGCGCACGACGGGCTTGGAGCGTACGCCCACCCTCGCGGGCAGGACCGAAAGCGTCGTCACGCCTAACAAAAGACACCGAAGGCGCAATTCACCCAGTTCGAGCAGTCCTTGGGCGGCTGGCGGCAGCGGACCGTAACGGTCGACCCACTCGTCGCGCAGGTCCGCGAGTTCCTCCAGTGTGTTCACGTTCGCCAGGTGTCGGTAGGCCTCGAGGCGAGCGTCGTCGGCCCCCACGTAATTCTTGGGCAAGTGGGCTTCGCCGGGAACATCGAGGTTGACCGTCGCCACTTCGGGCACGACGAAGCCCTTGGCGTCAGCGACCGCTTCGGCGACCAACTGCACGTAGAGGTCGTAACCCACCGCCGCGACCGGGCCGGACTGGTCGTGACCGAGCAAGTTGCCCGCGCCGCGAATCTCCAGGTCGCGCATGGCGATCTTGAAGCCACTGCCGAGCGCGGTGTTGTCGCCGATCGTGCGAAGTCGTTCGTACGCGGTCTCGCTCAGTACCTTGTCGGTCGGGTGAAAGAGGTACGCGTACGCGCGCTGACCACTGCGCCCCACGCGCCCACGCAACTGGTGCATCTGGCCCAAACCCAGACGGTCGGCACGATCGACGATGAGGGTGTTCACCGAAGGCAGGTCGATGCCCGATTCGACGATCGTCGTGCACACGAGTACGTCGTAGCGACGTTCCCAGAAGTCGACCATCACCTGCTCTAACGTCCCTTCGTCCATCTGCCCGTGCGCGACGGCGATACGCGCGTCCGCCACGAGCTGTCCCAGGCGCTTGGCCACTTCGTCGATATCGGCGACGCGATTGTGCACGTAAAAGACCTGACCCTCTCGCAGCAACTCGCGGCGGATCGCCTCGACGACGGCGGGTTCGCTGTACTCGCCCACGTGAGTGAGGATCGGTCGCCGATCCGCGGGCGGCGTCGTGACCATTGAAAGGTCGCGGATACCCGCGAAGGCCATCTCCAGGGTGCGCGGGATGGGGCTGGCGCTCAACGTGAGCACGTCAACGTCGAGCGACTTGGCCTTGATTGCTTCTTTGTGACCAACGCCGAATCGCTGCTCCTCGTCCACGACCAACAAGCCGAGATCCTTGAACGCAACGGTGTCCGACAACAGACGGTGCGTACCAATGACCACGTCGATGGTGCCCTCTCTCAGGCCCTGGAGCGTCACTTTGGTCTCCGCGTCATCGACGAAGCGGCTCAGCATCGCCACCTTCACGGGAAAACCCGCGAACCGGTCGCTGAAGGTGGCGAAGTGCTGACTCGCGAGCAGTGTCGTCGGTACGAGGATCGCCACCTGCTTGTTGTCCTGGACGGCCTTAAAGGCGGCGCGCACGGCGAGCTCGGTCTTGCCGAATCCCACGTCCGCACATATCAGACGGTCCATGGGACGCTCGAGCTCCATGTCGGCCTTGATGTCCTCCATCGCCTGGGCCTGGTCGGTGGTGAGCGTGAAGGCGAAGAGGTCTTCCATTTCGCGCTGCCAGGCCGAGTCGGGACTGAAGGCGTGCCCTTTAGCGACGCTGCGCTGGCGGTAGAGGTCCACGAGTTCCTGGGCCACGAGAAACGCGGCGGCGCGCGCCTTGGCCCGAGTCTTTTGCCATTCGGCGCCACCCATGCGCGAAAGAGCGGGCGCATCCCCGCCCGAGTAGGGGGTCAGCGCGTCGATCTGCTCGGTGGGCCAGTAGCTGCGGCCGTCTTTGAACTCGAGTATCAAGTAGTCGCGCGTCGTGCCGTTGATGGCGCGCGTCGTGGTACCCGAGAACTTCGCGACACCGTGCTGGCGGTGCACCACGTAACTGCCAATAGCTAGGTCGTCGAAGAATCCGTCGACATTGCGCGTCCTGGTGCGAGCGGCGCGGTGCACGACCCGACGCCCCGTCAGGTCGCTCTCGCTCCAGACCACGACTTCGGGATCGTCCAGGGAGAATCCTGCGGGTAACGAACTCTCGAGCACGCTCAGACGAACCTCGAGCACCTTGGCGGGATCGGTCGTCACCTCGAGACCCTCGCTACGAAGTTGCTCGGCCATACGCTCGACTGCCGCGGCGTTCGAAGTGAGCACGACACCGCGACGAACGGTGGACCACGAACGCACGTGCGCGGCGATGCGCGACGGATCGCCCTGGACAACGGGCGGCGAACCAAGGTTGAGACCCGAAGAACCGAGAGAACCGACCGTTGGCTCGAGGTTGATGTCCGCGCGCCCTTCGAGCACGTCGTGCCAGTTGGTGTGCAGAAGAGGGACGGGAGAACTCGCCTTCCATGTCGTCGCCACCGCGTTGGTCAGTTCGCGTTCTTCGTCGAGCAAGTCGGCTAGACGCTGGCCCACGCGATCGGGTTCGACCACGAGCACCGTTACCGCACCGATCTCGTCGAGCAACGTTCTTGGTCGCTCGACGAAGAGTGACATCCATCCCTCCATGCCGTCAAAGAGTTGACCCGTCGCGAGTCGGTCGAACATCTCGCGACCCCAGGGCTGGCTCACGATGAGTTCTTCGCCGCGAAGCCGTGACGCCTCGCCGGGAACCCACTCGCGTGATGGCGCAATGACCGCCTCGTCGACGTCGCGAACCGAGCGTTGGTTCGCGATGTCGAACACGGTCAATCGTTCGAGTTCGTCACCGAAGAAGTCGAGTCGAATCGGCTCGTATCCCTGGGCGGGCCACACGTCGACGATGCCACCTCGAACCGCGAATTCGGCGCGGTGTTCGACGAGGTTCTCGCGCCGGTAACCCAAGGAACCGAGTCCTTCAACGAACTTGTCGCGGTCGAGGTCGCCGCCTCGGCGAACCACGAGTGGCGTCGCGACCGACTCGGGCGGGAGGACCTGAGAAAGTGATCGCACCGAACTGACCACTACGTGCGGAGCCGTCCCCTCGGCGAGGCGCCAGCGAAGCAGGGCGCGATTGGCCATCACCGAACTATCCGGGCTGACCCGCTCGAGGGGGTGCGTATCCCAACCGGGCCACAGGGCCACTTCGTCGCCGGGACCCAATAGCGAGGAGGTGGCGTCACGGAGCTGTTCGGCCTCGGTGGACGTCGCGGTCACTACGAGCAGGAACGGAACTTCAAGGGCGTAGGAAGCGACCGTGAGCGGCGTCGCGTAGGTACCGGGGCTGAACGCTCCCGCGGCGTTCTGAGCGCGCAGCGAGGGACTGACGAGTTCGAGGACGCGACGCAGACCGGTCGCGTCAGTCACGCGCACCGTTTACCAGACGCTGTGCTCGGTCAAAGCCAGTGTCGAGCAACGCCTCGAGAGCGTCGGCGGCGGCGGCGACGTGCTCCTTATGTGATTTCAGGTTCTTGCCGACGAGGGACTTGAGGACGTAGTCCGTGACTTGCTCTTTACGCGCTGGACGACCAATGCCGATGCGCAGCCGGGCGAAGTCGTTCGTGCCCAACACGTTGGCGATGGACCTCAGCCCGTTGTGACCGGCGAGTCCGCCACCAAAACGCAGTTGCAGTCGACCCGGCTCCATGTCCAGCTCGTCGTGGGCAATGACCAAGTGCGCGAGGTCCGCGAGCGACGTGCGCTTGAGCAGCGGGGCGATCGCCGCGCCCGATTCGTTCATGAACGTCGTCGGTACCGCGAGCGTGACGGGACCCTCGTGGGTCGTGATGGTGGCACTAAGGGCCCGCTGGCGACTTTCGAGCTTGAGCGTCGCTGCGCGCCGTTCACACACCAGGCGCACGGCGTCACCGCCGACGTTGTGGCGAGAATCGGCGTACTCGAGTCCCGGATTGGCGAGACCGACGATGACCAGTACGCTCTCGGCTCCTCGACGGCCTTCACCGCGTGAGCGCCGAAGCGCCACGGCGAACTACTCCGCTACTGGCTCGGTGCCGACCGCCGGCTTGGCGGCAACGGCAACACGACCGGCGCGAGTGGTCACCACCGTGAGCGAGTGGTCGCCAGACGGCTCGACACCCTTGGGCAAGGTGAGGTCCTGGATGCGAATCGACGAGCCGACCTTCAGTTCCGAGATGTCCACGTCGATGTGCGTGGGGATCTGGTCCGGACGAGTCCTTATCTCCAGGCTGAACATCTGCTGGTCGACCTCCCAGTCGGCGTGGCGCACTTCAACCGCGTCGCCCACGAGGTGCAGCGGCACTTCAGCGACCACTGGCTTTGACGGGTCGATGACTTGGAAATCAATGTGCGAGACGGTGCCACGTACCGGGTGGCGCTGGATCTCGCGCGCCATGACGAGAAACTTCTTGCCATCGGCGTCGAGGTCGATCAGCGAGTTGAGCCCCTGCTCGCCGGACATCGCGGTACGAAAAGCCTTCGCGTTGACCGAAATGGGCAGCGAACTGACGTCGTGGCCGTAGATCACCGCAGGAATGGAACCAGTCGTACGAAGGCGGCGCGCGTTGCGCGAGCCCTTCTCGCGACTCGTCGACGCGCTCAACGTGACTGTTGACATAAGAATCCTCCAACGGATGGCTGGCGCCAAACTGGGCCCCGCACAGGGTCCTCAGTCTAGCCCTTTGCCCGAAGGCCCCGGACTAGAGCAGGTTCTCGCCCCCGAAGATCTCCGAGACCGAAGAATCCTCGAAAATCGCGGAAATAGCGTTCGCCACGAGTGAGGCGACCGAAAGAATCTCGAGCTTCTCGAATCGGCGCTCGGGGCCGAGCGGCAAGGTATCGGTGACGATCACGCGGCTGACGGGTGCGTTAAAGAGTCGGTCGACCGCTGGGGGCGAGAAGACGGCGTGCGTGGCCATCACCCAGATCTCCTCGGCTCCGTGCGCCTTTAACAGGTCACAGGCCGCCACGATGGTGCCCGCGGTGTCGATCATGTCGTCAATCAGCACGCAATGCCGGCCCCGAACGTCACCAACGATGTGACGAGCCTCAGCGATGTTGGCGGTGCCCCGTGGGCGGGTCTTGTGCACGAGCGCGAGGTCACAGCCCAGATGCTGGGCGTAGCGCTCGGCGACTTTCACCCGCCCGGCGTCGGGGGCCACGACCACCAGTTCGCGCGGATCGGCGTTCGCCTTGAGGTACTCCTCGAGCACCGGCGCGGCGACGAGGTGGTCGACGGGGATGTCAAAGAAGCCCTGGATCTGGCCCGAGTGGAAGTCGACTGACAAGACCCGGTTCGCGCCGGCGGTCTGGAGCATGTCGGCGATGAGCTTGGCGGTGATGGGCTCGCGTCCGGCCGACTTGCGATCCTGACGTGCGTAACCGTAATTGGGTATCACCGCGGTGATGCTCTTCGCGGACGCGCGCTTTGCGGCGTCGATCATGATCAGTTGTTCCATCACCGCGCTGTTCACGGGTGACCCGTGCGTTTGGACAATGAACACGTGCGCGCCACGTATGGATTCATCGAAACGACAGTGAATCTCACCGTTCGCGAATTCCCGGGCGTTCGCCTCTGTGAGGTCAATGCCCAGTTGCTTGGCGATGTTCTGGGCGAGCTCGGGGTGACAGGTCCCCGTCACGAGCACGAGACGGCGCTTGGCGAGGGACTCCACGGCGCCAGCGTACAAGGTCAAAGGCGACAAAATCTCTAGAGCTGTTGAAATGGGGCCACGACCTCTCCCGGGCCCACCTTGGCGCCGGGCGTGAGGACCACGTACGAGCTCACCCGGGCGCCTTCACCCACGTGCGCCCCGACCGCTTCGACCGTTCCCACGACGGCGCCCTCGCCCACGTGCGAATCGACCAGGAACGCGTGAGGGCCGATCTGAGCACCGCGCTCTATCACGCAACGTCCTTTCAACACCGTCCCGGGTAGCAGAGAGACATCCGGTTCGATCAGGACGTCCGCGTCGACGTAGGTGTGCGAGGGGTCCCACATGGTGACCCCGCTCATCATCCACTGCTCGTTGATCCGTCCTCGAAGGACCGCCTCGGCGTCGGCTAATTGGGCGCGGTCATTGACCCCCGTGGCCTCTTGTGGATCCTCTAACGTCATCGCACCCGTCACGTGGCCGGTGTCGTGCAGCGCCGCCACCAGGTCGGTGAGGTAGTACTCGTTCTGCGAGTTCTGGCGTCCAATGCGTCGCAAGGCGGCCCCGAGCAAACTCTCGCGCACGACCATGATCGAGGTATTCACTTCACAGATGGCGCGCTGGTCATCGGTGGCGTCGCGCTCTTCGACGATCGCGGCGATCGATCCATCCTTCGCGCGGACGATTCGTCCGTAACCATAAGGATCGTCGAGTTCTGCGCTAAGTACCGTGAGTGACGCCCCGCTCGCGCGGTGGTGGGCCAAGAGGTGGCCAATGGTGGCGTGACGCAACAAGGGCGTGTCGCCGGGCACGATCAGCACGTCACCGTCGGTGTCGCCCACCTCGTTAGCGACCGTGGACATCGCGACCGATACCGCGTGACCGGTGCCCAATTGTTCGGTTTGTTCCACGAAGGTCAGATGCGCGTCGTCGCGCGCACGCTGTTTCAGCGAGGTCTCGACCCAGGGACCCGCGTGGCCCACCACCACCACGGTCGCGACGACTTCGTCGTGGGCGAGGGCGTCAAGTACGTAGAGCACCATCGGACGACCGCACAGGTGGTGCAACGGCTTGGGTCGCGAAGAACGCATCCTCGTTCCCTCGCCCGCGGCAAGGACCACGGCGCAGGTAGGACGGCTCACCCCATCATCTTTACCATTGATCCCATTACCATTCGTGGCGTGACCGATTTCTCGTACGACGAGTTTTCACTTTTTCACGAGAACCTCGAGGAATGGAACCTCGACGTTCCGATATCGCCGGTGCGCCGTTTTTACGTCGTCGTGGACGGACTTCGCCAACTCAGCGGCCTCGCCTGGGGTAACGGCCAGCCCCAGATGATCCTCGTGCACGGTGGCGCTCAAAACGCCCACACCTTTGACACGGTGGCTCTCGCGTTACAACGTCCCCTGCTCGCACTGGACCTGCCCGGTCACGGCCACTCGGACGCCTCGCCAAATGGCACGTCGGCGCTCGCGAGCCACGCGCGCGACGTCCAAAGTGCGCTCGAACAGTTGGCCCCTGGTCACCACGCCCTCGTAGGTATGTCCCTCGGCGGCCTCGTGTCGCTCGTGGTCGCCAGTGAACGCCCCGACCTCGTGAGTTCACTCACGCTGATCGACATCACGCCCGGAGTAAACGCGCAAAAGGCGAAGCACATCACCGACTTCGTGAACGGCCCTTCTTCGTTCGATGACTTCGACGCGTTGCTCGCACGAACGATCGAACACAATCCCACCCGGTCGACCTCGTCGCTTCGTCGCGGCATCCTGCACAACGCCATCGAGCAACATGACGGCACCTGGGTATGGCGCCACCAGCGACACCCCAAGTCCGAACTCGCCGCCCCCGACGTCGGCGATCTCTGGACGCGACTGGGGACGTTAGAGATGCCCGTGACCCTCGTGCGCGCCATGGCGGCCAGTTCGGTCGTGGACGACGACGACGAGGCCGAACTGTTGCGTCGATTGCCGAACGCCCGCGTGGTTCGAGTCGCCAATGCCGGCCACTCGGTCCAGGGCGACCAGCCCCTCGAACTCGCGGCCCTCTTGAGCCGCTTCGCGACCTAATGGATCTGGCTGGCGGGGGAGGGCTCGAACCTCCAACCTACGGATTCAAAGTCCGGCGTTCTGCCAATTGAACTACCCGCCACTGCATGTACGGTAACAATCTTCACAGATTCTTAGCGAATGACTGGAGAAGGTTAATGACCACCAGCAACACTAGAGCCTGTACCGTCATCCATAGAAAGCCCTACCGTGTCTAGCGTCCAATCCCCTGCCTCCTACATTGCCATCGTCGATGATGACGGTGCCATTCGCACCGCGCTGGGCCGAGCACTGCGCATGGAGAACTACGACGTCGAGCTCTTCGAGGACGGCACGAGCGCCCTCAAGTCGATCCAACTGCGCGCGCCCGACGCGATCGTGCTCGACCTCCAGTTACCCGACATCGACGGACTCGAGATCTGTCGTCGAATCCGCCGCGCCGGTGACGCCACGCCAATCCTCATGCTCACCGCCCGAGACGCCGTGAACGACCGCGTCGAGGGTCTCGACGTGGGCGCGGACGACTACTTGGTCAAACCCTTCGACCTCGCTGAACTGCTCGCGCGACTGCGCGCACTCTTGCGCCGAAGCAGCCTCGCCGATGGCGACGAGGCCATGCTTCGTTTCGAAGACCTCACGCTCAACCCCCAGACGAGAGAAGTGCACCGGGCCTCAAGGCCCATTGAGCTCACCAAGATCGAATTCGACTTGTTGGAGTTGTTTCTCCAGCACCCGCGTCAAGTTCTGACGCGCGACCAAATACTCGACCTCGTATGGGGATACAACTTCGACTCCGGGACGAACTCGCTCGCGGTCTACATTGGCTACTTGCGTCGCAAGTTAGAAGAGAACAACGAAGCCCGTCTGATCCAGACCGTACGTGGGGTTGGCTACGCGCTTCGTACATCGTGACCTTTCGTAGTCGCGTCATCACCGCTACCGTCGTCGCAGCGGCACTCGCGGTCGTGCTCGCCTGCTTCGCGTCGTTCCTCACGACCCGCAACGCCCTGTTTAACGCGGTGGACCAATCACTCCTCCAGACGTCACAGGGACCCACCAGCCTTCACGCCAACGATCCACACTTCACCGGCTCCTACACCGAGCTCGTACTCGCCAGCGGTCAGACCGTTCCCACGACGGGCGTGCCCATTGACGCACTCATCAAGAGCTACGCCAAGGGCAAGAGTGGTCATCTGCTGCGCACCATTCAGATTGGCAACCAGTCCTATCGCGAGTTGATCGTCGGCCTGCCCAAGGATTCAGTCGTCAGCGGCACGAGTGGTCTCTACGAAGTGAGCGGCACGTCAGCCCAACTCTTCGTCGTCAACGTCACGGGCCAGGAGAACGAACTGCGCAGCCTCGTGCGAACTTTGCTCATCGTCGCCGCCAGTGGACTCTTGCTCGCCCTCGCCTTGGGCTGGCTCCTCGCGCGCGCCGCCCTACGCCCTCTCGAAGAAGTGACCAACGAAATTGAGACGATCACCGAGACCAACGACATGCGCCACCGCATCCAAGAAGGCGACGCCGACGAACTCGGACGACTTCGACGGGTGTTCAACCGCTTGCTCAGTTCGGTCGAGAGCAGCCAGACCCTCCAGCGCCAACTCGTCCTCGACGCCAGCCACGAACTTCGAACGCCACTCACGTCGCTACGCACCAACGCCCAGGTCTTGTCGCGCGCGAACGAACTCAGTCCCGAGGACCTCACGCAATTGACCAACGACATGGTGACCCAGGTCGATGAACTGGCGTCGCTCGTCACCGACCTGGGCGAACTCGCCCGTGGTGAACGCAGCGAGGGCACCGTGGTGCCCCTGCGCCTCGACGAGTGCGTAGACGAGTGCGTGGACACCGCGCGCACCTACGCGCGAATAAAGGACATCACGATCGATTCACAGGTCGAGCCCTCTACCATCGTGGGCCGCCGAGACCGACTCGTGCGCGCGATCTCCAATCTCTTGACGAACGCGGTGAAGTTCACACCGCGTGGGGGTCGGATTGTCGTCAGGTCATCGTCAGGTTCGGTCAGCGTCAGTGACAGCGGACCTGGAATCAGTGACGAAGACATCCCCTTCGTGTTCGACCGCTTTTGGCGCTCCGCCTCATCGCGCGCGCTTCCTGGTTCTGGTCTCGGGCTTTCAATCGTCGCCCAGGTGGCGGCCGAGTTCCAGGGAACGGTCACCGTTGACCGCGACCCCGAACTCGCGGGCGCACGCTTCACCTTCACGTTGCCGTCAGGTGATGGCGACACGACCGATTGACCAGTCCTTTGGCATTTTCTTAACTGAGCATTGCCGGGCGCTTACGCGCCTGTGCAAGGCTTAAACCGTAGGAAACCAATGGCACCCCAACAACGAACCCCCCATCAACGCGACCGACGATTCGCCCGAGTACGTCACCTGACCCAGACCATCTTCATTGGTGCAGGCGTCGTCTCGGGACTTTTCGTCGCCTATGCGTCAAGCACCGCCAAGCCGGTCGCCACGGTCACCGTGCCTCCCGTGACCAAGACGACGACGCCGAGTTCGTCGACCGATTCAACGACTGATGAGACGTCCCAGACCACCACGACGACGCTCTACACTCCGCCCACGAGTGTGGCGACCACCACCACGACGACCTGCACGACCACGCCATCGGGACAGACAACGTGCAACTAGGACGCTCATGAATTTTGATGTCTGGGGTCTGAGTGGCTCACTCGCGACCGAACACCGCGAGCACGAGGGCCCAGCCCGCGAGCGGCTCTGGTACTGGCTCGACGCCGTAGACACAGCGTGCAATCGATTTCGCGCTGACGCCGAGATCAGTCGGTTGAACACCACGCACGATCGAGCCGTGGTCGTGAGCGACACGCTGGCCCGATGTCTCGAGGCCGCTCTCTTAAGTGCCGAGTTGACCGACGGACTGTGCGACCCGACGGTACTGGACTCACTCGTCGCCCTCGGCTACGACCGCGACTACGCCGCGTTACGCGACGTCATCGTCCCGGTGCGTGCGCATCGTCCATCGCCGGGCGTTGGGGCAATCACCTTCGAACCAGAGCGACGTCGGGTCTCGCTGGCGCCGGGCTGTTCGCTCGACCTTGGCTCGAGCGCGAAGGCGCTCGTGGTGGACCTGGTCGCCAACGACGTCGCGCGACTCGGCGGGGTGTGCGTTGAAGTCGGCGGTGACGTGGCGCTTCGCGGGAGTGGCCCGAACGGACCCTGGGTCGTGGGCATCAGTGATCGTCTGGAACTCGACGGGAACGAACCGCGCGTCAGCCAACACGGGGGCGGCATCGCTACCTCGTCACTGACGACTCGCACGTGGAAGAGTCGAGGTTCAACGCTCAATCACATCATTGATCCGCGCACCGGTTACTGCGCGAGCGGCCCCTACGCGACCGCCACCGTGAGCGCGTCGAGTTGTGTCGTTGCCAACGCCTATTCAACCGCGGCGTTGCTCTGGGGCGAAGAGGCGAGCTACCACATCGCCCAGGCTGGCTGGTCGGCTCGACTGGTGCGCCACGACGGCCGGGTCGACTTCGTCGGTGGTTGGCCCGAGGAGGAAAAGAGCGCGTGATCGCCCTCACCACCCCCTATCTCTGGTACACCACCCGGGCCACCGGACTCGTCGCGCTGATTCTGTTCACCATGGTCGTCACGTTGGGTACCCTCGTCGCCAACCGTATCGGTGGCACGACTGTCGGCCGCTTCGAGATAAACGAACTGCACCGGTCGCTTTCGATGGTCGCCGTGGTGTTCCTCGCGATCCACATCATCACCACGGTGCTCGACAGTTACGTCTCGACGGGCATCATCTCGGCCTTCATTCCCATGACGTCGGCCTACAAGCGGGTCGCCATCACCTTGGGTGCGGTCGCCTTCGACCTGATCTTGGCGGTGTGGATCTCGAGTCTGTTGAAGCTGCGCATCACAAACACGTCCTGGCGCTTCATTCACTGGTTCAGTTGGATCAGCGTAGTCACCGCTCTGGTGCACGCGTATATGTCGGGCACCGATTCGCGCACGGGGATCGGGCTCGTTCTCGTGAGCGCGTGCTCGGGCGTGGTAGTGCTCGCTGCCTTATGGCGATTCTTTGGCCGACCGACCAGGGCAGCGGGAAGGACCGCGCTTTCGCCCTTAGCGAAGCTGAAGCCACCCGCGAACACGCGACCGGTTTCACGACCCTTCGCCTCGAGTCCTCGTCCCCCGACCAGACGAGGACGTTGAGCATGCACGAACATACCCTGCCGCGCCTGATGCACGCCGCGGGTTCACGTCCGCTCACCCTCGCCCAGCACGAGGAGGTCTTCGCCACCACCCAGCGCGCAGCGATGCAGTTGAGCGAACTCGACGCCTCAGGGCTCACGGGTCGCGGCGGAGCCGCTTTTCCCACCGCGCGAAAGGCCCGGCTGATACGCGAGCAACGAGGCCACAACAAGTTCGTCGTCGTCAACGCCATGGAGGGCGAACCTGCCTCGCACAAGGACCGCACTCTGCTGAGCACGCACCCACACCTCGTGCTCGACGGCGCGGAGTACCTGGCCTCGATCGTCGGCGCGAAGAACATCGCGGTGTGCGTGGCCCGCGATGAAGCCACGGTAGTGAACCACGTCGAGCGCGCCATTCACGAGCGCTCTCGGCGCAGTTTGCGCGGTCCAAAACTCGAGTTGCATACGCCCCCGTGGCGCTACGTCGCGGGCGAAGAGTCCGCGCTCGTGCACTGGCTCGACGACAATGAGTCCCTGCCCCAGTACCGACCCACCCGCCCGCACATTCTTCGCATCGGTCACGCCCCGGTACTCGTGGACAACGTCGAGACCTGCGCCAACGTGGGGCTCATTGGACGTTACGGCGCCGCCTGGTTTCGCGGGCTCGGGACCGTCGAGAGCCCCGGCAGCACGCTCGTCTCGGTCACCGGTGCGGTCGAGCGGCCCACGGTGCTCGAAGTCGCACTCGGTACCCCGCTACGGGTCATCCTCGAGTCCGCGAACGCTGACCCCGACCCCCAGGCGCTGCTGCTCGGGGGCTACGGCGGATCCTGGCTCGCCGCTTCGCACCTGGATCTCAACTACTGCAACGAGGACCTCGCTCGCGCGAGCGCGTCGACCGGCGCGGGGGTCATCGTGGTGCTGCCGCGCGGCGCGTGCGGGATCGTCGAAACACTTCGCGTGGTGCGCTGGATGGCCAACGAGAGTGCGCGCCAATGCGGACCCTGCGCGTTCGGTCTACCCGCCATCGCCGAGGACCTGAACCACCTCGCCCATCCTTCGCGCGACCCCATGAGCGCCTACAAGCGACTCGAGGAACGTCTCGGCGAGATCGACGGCCACGGCGCGTGCCGCCACCCCGACGGTGTGGTCCGCTTCGTACGCTCGGCCCTCGCGACCTTCGCCCAGGACTTCAGCGCCCACGCCCACGCCAGCGCCTGTGCTGGTTCGCGGGCCAACGTGCACTACGCGAGCGTGCCCCACCTCGAACGCGAGGAGGAACTCGTATGGGAGTGAGACGGCGCGCGGGACTGTTCGTCCTCCAGGTCAATCCAATACTCTGTGACGGCTTTGGTCACTGCGGCGAACTCGCGCCCGAGCTCGTGAAGATGGACGAATGGGGCTACCCGATCATCAAGACCGAGCCCACGGCCTTCGCTGACGCCGGGGCCTACGAATCGGCCCGCTACGCCGAACGAGGGTGCCCTCGACAGGCCCTACGCATTCACCGGCTCACCGACAAGTAGCCGTTCGAAGGCCAGCTTTTTGGGCCTCGACATTTATCTAGTAGTGTTCTACGAGCCATGGGATCACTAATCAAGAAGCGCCGCAAGCGCATGCGCAAGAAGAAGCACAAGAAGATGCTGAAGCGAACCCGCTTCCAGCGTCGCGCCGCCGGTAAATAGTCCGCTTCGACGCCTAGGCGGGCGTCGTGATGCTTTGGCGAAACCGTACAGTGCCCTCGGGACCGGTCACGTCCCAGGCGGGCGCTGGTCCCGCGACGTGCGAGGCGAGAAACATCGTCGAGCCCGAACCCGCCAACTGCACGTCGTGACCGTAGGTCGCTCGCAGCCACGCGAGCGTACGTGCGAGCCGCGGCTCGACCGCGCAGGCGGCGTACTCCAAGTGGTTGAGGCTTGGCCTCGCGGCGCCGGCCGCCGCGAGCTCGTCAAAGGCCCGGTAACAATCCCGTGTGCTCACCGAGAAATCCGGCATCATCAAGGTGACGTCACGGGCTTCGAAGACAAGTGGCGTGAGCCGCTCGCCCACGCCCTCGACGAGGGCTCGACCACCGCGCTGACAGAACGGCACGTCGCCCCCGAGCAGCGCGGCGACCTCGTCGTTCACGCCGCCGAAGTATCGAAGGATCGCCGCCGCGTCCGCGCTGCCGCCACCGAGCCCACCGCCGACGGGGATGTTCTTTTCGATCACGACGCCCGCGCGCTCGCCCACGAGTGCCAATGCCCGTGCGACCAAGTTGCTCTCGTCGAGCGGTACCGCCGCTTCGTGGGCGAGAGTGACCTCATCGCCACTTAAATCGAGCAGCAGGCGGTCGGCGAAATCGAGCGTGGTCATCTCGCTACGCAGTTCGTGCAGGCCATCGCCACGCACGCCCGTGATCTCGAGGTACCAAGTCAGCTTCGCCGGTGCGACGAGTTCGATCATCGACTGGCCGCCAGGCGCGCGAACTCCTCGAGCGTCAACTCCTCGGGGCGGCGCGTCGCCTCGATGCCCGCGCGTTCGAAGACCCCCTCGGTCGCCCAACTCGCGAGCGAACGACGGAGCATCTTTCGTCGCTGGGCGAACGAGGTGCGTATCACCTCAAAGAGCGCCGCCTCGCTCACCAGGTCCGGGTCGACGGCGACGCGAGGGAGGCGCACGATCGAAACGAGCGCGGAG
>Ga0302202_10001972_pt1 | contig 24536 bp, 23 predicted proteins | sample II_Bog_N3_3_FD_194579 | JGI IMG/M metagenome (GOLD analysis project Ga0302202, IMG submission 194579) | Peat permafrost microbial communities from Stordalen Mire near Abisko, Sweden - II_Bog_N3_3 | ecosystem: Environmental > Terrestrial > Soil > Wetlands > Peat | place: Sweden: Abisko...
TCGACTCGACGACCAAAGGGCGCGAAGGATCGCACCGGAGAATTGACGGGGTCGGCTCGGACGGTTCGAGCACTCCGTCCACGTCGTTAAACGGACCCGTATCGGAGTTGCGTCGTCGATCCGGATTATGCTCCTTTCTCGGTTGGGGCCGAGTAGTTTGAGGGGATGGCGGAGTCGGATGCAGATATGGCATCGACGACGTCACCGCCTGAAGAGATCGAGGACGATGGCGATCTTGATTCGTGGCGGGACAGCATCGGGTTCATAACACCGAACAGTCCTGGCCAGATACTGGCATTGCCTGTCGCCTATTTGATCGTGGGCGTCGGTGCCGGCACTGCTTTGTTTTTGCTCTCTCACGGCAGGGGATTCACGCCGCTAGGTTGGTTGGCCCTCGGTGCCGCAGCGGTATTTGTTGTCTGGGCGTTCGCACTGGCCTGGAATGGCTACCGCGCCTACGCGCTCTGGAATCTCGAGTCCTCCCAAAGGTTCGTCAGGATACGGGCGACCGGAATCAGCTACCTGTGCGTGTTAGTCACAGCAGTAGGGATCATCTCCGGGTCGCCGGAGCTTCCGGGATTCGGCCTCATTGCACTCTTTGTATTCAGGTCGCAGGCTACGACGACTTCCCAGGCGTCGGAATTTCGCATTTCAATTATGAGGATTTACCAACGCGCATCTCTCGTCGAAGGAATCGTTATGGCGGCGACATCGTTGGCCTGCGGGCTCATAGGATTTTTCGTCATCAACGACGGATCCCGTCTCGCATCCGAATACATCGGCGGGGGCGCCGTTTTCCTCATCATCGGCATCGTCGTGATAGTGGTGGTGGGGCGTCAGCTTGGACGCGATCGTGGGACGGCCGAAACGAGCTGAGCCACTCCTTCGCCTACTGCGCCACCAGACCACCTTCCCTGCGGTTCGATTCACGGGCCCTCAGTAGACGGTATGTTCAGGATTCTTCCTCGAGGCGAGCCCACGGTTCGGGGAAGAAGTATTGATCAACGTCAAATTGTGCTCCAGCAGCGCTCAGCCAGTCGAGGGCTGCGTTGGTGAGGTGAATCCCAGTTGCCCAATGATCGTCGTCGCCGTGCACGTTTTGGACGAATTGACACACAACCTCACCGCCTGCGCGCGCGACTTCTCCAAAGCGTTTCGCTGCATCGCTGCCGAGTCCTTCGAGCGCAGCAGAGAGGCCATCTGTGCCGGCGTGGACGCCTTCCGGGACGGCCAGATAAATACGCCAATTGTGGAATGAGTATGTGTGCCCAGTGCGCGCCGAGACATCGCCGGAATGCCACTGTTCATCCGGTTTTAGACGAAGCAAAGCCGTGACTTCTTCCGGAGCGAGGGTCTGGCTCTTTACCGCGACGTACGCGTAATTCGAGTTAGCGTCGGGCATTGGCATCGCCGCAATTCTGACCCGCCCGGGCTCGATCAGCAAGGGCCATCGCGCTGAAGGACCAATGGGCCGTTGTTCCGCGTTACGCGTCGACAAATCGGAGCCGGCGGAGGCCGCCGCCAAAACGAGGGTGATTTGAGGGTGATCCGACCGCACGGACTGTCAGAAGCCCCGGAATATCAACGTTTTAGCGGCAAAAAATCGGCGGAGAATGGGGGATTCGAACCCCCGAGGGCTTGCACCCAACACGCTTTCCAAGCGTGCGCCATAGGCCACTAGGCGAATTCTCCTTGGGCGCTGGAAGGCCAGCGGACCAAAGAGAATCCTAGCCTGTCCCGGCGGTGTCGCCATCCGGCGCCGATGCCTAGGCTTGGGGTGTGCCCACTCGCATCTATGTCACATCGGCCGAGGGGCACACGGGTAAGTCGACGGTTGCGCTCGGTGTGCTAGAAACTCTCGTCCGCGAGGCTGGGCGGGTCGGGGTCTTCCGGCCGATCTCGCGATCGACGACAGAGCCCGACTATGTGCTCGAGCTGCTGCTGGAGCACGACACCGCCGACCTGCCCTACGAGGAGTGCATCGGCGTGAGCTATGAACGCGTGCATTCCGACCCGGAGGGTGCGCTCACCGACATCGTGTCCCGATTTGCCGCAGTCGAGCGGGTATGCGACGCCGTCCTCATCCTCGGGTCCGATTTCACTGACATCGGCAGCCCGACCGAGCTTTCGTACAACGCTCGCATCGCCGCGAATCTCGGCGCACCCGTGTTACTGGTGCTGGGCGGGCGCACCACCGAGGGCGAAGGAACGCGCACCCCGGACGAGATGCGGCAGGTCGCGGACCTGACAACCACCGAACTGCGCGAACAACATGCCGGGCTTCTCGCCGTGGTCGTCAACCGAGCCGACCCTGCCCGGCTCGATGAGATCGAAAAGACGGTGGGGGATGCCTTGGCCGGAAGCGTCCCCGTCTGGGCACTGCCCGAGGACCCGTTCCTGGTCGCGCCGACCCTCTCGGCCCTTTTGAAAGCAACGGATGCTCGCCTCCTGTGGGGAGACCCCGCCCTGCTCGAGCGCGAGGCACTCGGTGTCGTGGTTGCCGCGATGTCGATGGAGAACGTCCTGACCCGACTCATCGAGGGCGCCGTCGTCGTTGTTCCGGGGGACCGCGCCGACGTGCTCGTCGGGGTGCTGCTCGCACACACTTCGGGAACGTTTCCGTCGCTCACCGGCGTCATCCTCAACGGCGGATTCGAACTCGCACCGCAGGTGCAGCGCCTGGTGTCCGGCATCGGATCAACCCTGCCAATCGCAATGTCGAACCTGGGCACCTTCGACGTGTTACGCCGGATCTCCCAGACCCGTGGTCGCCTCGCGGCGGACTCCCCGCGCAAATACGACACCGCGCGGGCACTTTTCGACACCTACATCGACGCCGACGAACTGCTTCGACGGCTGCAGGTCAGCCCGCCCAGTGTGGTCACTCCGCTCATGTTCGAGTACGGCATCCTTGAGCGTGCGCGCGAGAACCTGAAGCACATCGTGCTGCCGGAGGGCAACGACGACCGCATCCTGAAGGCTGCGAGCACGCTGCTGCAACGCAAAGTGGCGAAGCTCACCATTCTCGGCGTCGAGGCGACCGTGCGTGCGCGCGCCACCGAGCTCGGTCTCGACATCAGCTCGGCCGACGTTATCGACCCGGTCACCTCCGACCTGCGCCAGCAGTTTGCCGAAGAGTACGCACGAATCCGGTCGCCGCGGGGCGTCACCGTGGAGCAGGCGAGCGATACCGTGACCGACGGTTCCTACTTCGGAACCATGATGGTGCACCAGGGCCTCGCCGACGGCATGGTGTCCGGGGCCGTGCACACGACCGCGAACACGATCCGGCCCGCCTTCGAGATCATCAAGACGCAGCCCGGCGTGTCCGTGGTGTCGAGTGTGTTCCTGATGGCGCTCGCCGACCGGGTGCTGGTCTACGGCGACTGCGCCGTCATCCCGGACCCGACATCGGAGCAGCTCGCCGACATCGCGATCTCCTCATCGGAGACCGCAGTGCAGTTCGGAATCGAACCACGGGTCGCAATGCTGAGCTACTCCACGGGCGAGTCGGGGAGCGGTGCGGATGTCGAAAAGGTGCGCGCCGCGACGGCCCTGGTTCACGAGCGCCGCCCCGAGCTGCCGGTCGACGGCCCCATCCAGTACGACGCGGCGGCGGATGCGACAGTCGGTGCCCTGAAGATGCCCGGCTCGAAGGTGGCCGGGCGCGCAACCGTGTTCATCTTCCCCGACCTGAACACCGGCAACAACACCTACAAGGCGGTGCAGCGCAGCGCCGGAGCAGTTGCGATCGGGCCGGTGCTGCAGGGCCTCAACAAGCCAGTGAACGACCTGTCCCGCGGAGCCCTTGTCGAAGACATCGTCAACACTGTTGCCATCACCGCGATCCAGGCGGCCGCCTCATGACCGAAGTTTTCGTGGTCAACTCGGGATCGTCATCCATCAAATACCAGCTGGTTGATCTCGAAAGCGGTGCCGCGATCGTCGGCGGGATCATCGAACGCATCGGCGCACCGGGGTCCGAAGCCAAAGACCATGTCGCCGGGATGACGATCGCGCTCGACGCCCTCGGAACCGGGCACAACATCACCGCGGTCGGCCATCGGGTTGTTCACGGCGGAACAGTGTTCACCGAGGCGACCGTCATCACCGACAGCGTGCAGAAACAAATCGAGCAGCTCGCACCACTCGCGCCGCTACACAACCCCGCAAACCTCATCGGCATCCGCGCCGCGATCACCGCGCTGCCCGGCGTGCCCCAGGTCGCCGTCTTCGACACCGCGTTCCACCGAACACTCGCCCCCGAGGCCTACACCTACGCGATCGACGCGGCGCTCGCCGCGAAATACGGCGTGCGACGGTACGGATTCCACGGGACCTCGCACAAGTATGTCTCGGAGCGCGCCGCCGAATTCCTGGGGCGACCGCTGCGGGATACCAAGACCATCGTGCTCCACCTCGGGAACGGGGCATCCGTCTGCGCTGTCGACGGCGGGGCGTCCATCGACACGAGCATGGGGATGACGCCGCTCGCCGGGCTCGTCATGGGAACCCGGTCGGGCGACCTCGACCCGGCCATCCTCAGCTACCTGCATCGTGAGGCCGGGCTCGGATTCGACGACCTCGACACCCTGCTCAACAACAAGAGCGGCCTGCTCGGGCTCGCGGGGGAGTCGGACATGCGGGACATCGAGGATGCCGCGTCGAAAGGCGATGAGCACGCGGAGACTGCACTCGCTGTCTACCGGCACCGCCTTCGCCACTACATCGGCGCCTACATCGCCCAGCTCGGCCGCCTGGATGCCCTCGTCTTCACCGCCGGCGTCGGTGAGAACAGCGCCACGCTTCGCGCGCAGTCCCTCGAAGGGCTCCAGGGGCTCGGGCTGTCGGTGGATGCTGCGCTCAACACGTCCACGTCGCGCGCTGCCCGCTACATCTCGCCCGAGGGGGCGCCCGTCGCGGTGCTCGTCATTCCGACGAACGAGGAGCTCGAGATTGCCCGGCAGACGATCGCTGTGCTTGGAGCCTGACCCGGTACAGCCAGAACCAGGTACCGCCCAGCACCAGCATTGCCAGCAGCCAGCCCACGCCGACCAGAAGCTGGAACGTGCCGTCCCGACTCTCGGAAGGCTCCAGTGACTGTCCCGCTGAGACGAACTGGTCGCCGACGCGGAGGGTGACCGTCGCGAAGCGCAGCCCCGAACGCGGCTGCCAGGTGACGTTGTCTTCCCCGGACTGGCCTGCGCTCGCCAGGACTCCGGTCGGAAGCGACACCAGGGAACCGTCGAGAAAACCGCTGCCGGCGCTCGACACGCCCTGGGCATCCTCAACGACCACGAACACCGCAAGGCTTCGCGACAGGTCGACGTGGGGCTGGGCGTCAACCGTGGTTGACTGGCCTTCGCGAAGCTCAGCGGCGACCTGGCTGGCCAGCCGAAGCGGAGCGTCGTTGGCAGAGAGCCGGTCGAGCTGCTGGGCGACGACATAGATCGTGCCGAACAGGATCGTCACGACGACCGCCGCCGCAATCTTTGGCAGATACACCTGCCACGCTGAGCCACGCACACGAGCAGCTTAGGTGTGCACCCGTCGCACGGAGTCAAACCAGAGGATGATTCTGGCGGCGGGTCTCCCGTACACTGGTTGTGGCTCCTCGCGTGGCGCCATCCAGGCCAACTCCCCCAGGACGGAAACGTAGCAAGGGTAACCGGGCTCTGGCGGGTGCGCGAGGGGTCATTCTTGTTTCCTGTCCGCCCCCCGACGACCACCCCATCCTTCGAGTGAGGGGCGTGAATCTGGTCTCTGGAAGCGTTTCAGGGACCAGATTCACGCCCCTCAGGGGTTCTTGGGTGGTTCTTAGGTGGTTCATGGGGAGGTACCTGGGCCGGCGGCCGGACCGTGTGCACCACGAGCGCGAGTGCCGGTGGTGGCCGGTACGCTGGAGTCCGTGGCCACAGCCCTGTATCGCCGGTATCGTCCGGAGACGTTCGCCGAGTTGATCGGCCAGTCGCAGGTGACCGATCCGCTGCGAACCGCGCTTCGCACCGACCGCGTGAACCACGCCTACCTCTTCAGCGGGCCTCGCGGATGCGGCAAGACCACGTCGGCCCGCATCCTCGCCCGCTGCCTGAACTGCGCGGAAGGCCCCACCGACACACCCTGCGGCAAGTGTGCGAGCTGCATCGAACTCTCGCGAGACGGCGGGGGATCGCTGGATGTCGTCGAAATCGATGCCGCCTCCCACAACGGTGTGGATGATGCGCGCGACCTCCGAGAGCGGGCCGTCTACGCGCCCGCACGCGATCGCTACAAGATCTTCATCCTCGACGAGGCGCACATGGTGACGCCACAGGGATTCAACGCGCTGCTCAAGATCGTTGAGGAGCCGCCGGAGCACGTCAAGTTCATCTTCGCAACAACCGAGCCCGAGAAGGTCATCGGCACGATCCGGTCGCGCACCCACCACTATCCGTTCCGGCTGGTCCCGCCGGCGCAGATGCTCGAATACACCCAGACCCTGTGCGACGCAGAGGGCATCACCGTCGCGCCCGGCGTGCTGTCGCTCGTCGTGCGGGCGGGGGGCGGCTCAGTGCGCGACACCCTGTCCCTGCTTGACCAGCTGATGGCGGGGTCAGAGGGCACAACGATCGAATACGAACGCGCGGTCGCCCTTCTCGGCTACACCAACAGTGCGCTGCTTGATGAGGTCATCGACGCTATCGGCGCACGCGACTCGGCCGCCGCGTTTACGGCGGTTGATCGGGTGATCCAGACCGGGCAGGATCCGCGCCGGTTTGTCGAAGACCTGCTCGAGCGATTCCGCGACCTGATCGTCGTCGCCGCGACCTCCGCCGAGGGTGCGGCCGCGGTGCTTCGCGGCATCCCGCAGGACGAGCTTGACCGCATGGCGGTGCAGGCGAAGAAATTCGGCGAGGCAGAGTTGTCGCGTGCAGCGGATGTTGCAAACGCCGCCCTCACCGAGATGACCGGGGCCACCTCGCCGAGGCTCCACCTGGAGCTGATGGTCGCTCGCATCCTGGTGCCCGAGAGCGACGAGTCCGAGCGTGGGGCGCTGGCGCGAGTCGAGCGACTCGAGCGTCGGATCGGCGTCGATGGCGCGGCTGCGTCGTCGGGTGTGGTGCTCGCAGGAGCCGCGGTGGCGAAGCCGACAGAACCTCCCGTTGAAGCCTCTGCAGCTCGGGTCCGTCCTGTTGAAACACCGACACCAACGCCGGCCCCGGCCGTTGCGGTTGCCGTTGCGGAAGCTGCCACCGTCACGCTGCAGCAGGTGAAGGATGCGTGGCCCGAAGTTCTCGAGGCCGTGCAAAAGACGAGCCGAAACGCTTGGATGGTCGTGTTCACCGCGACACCGCTCGAGTTGCGCGATAACAATGTGCTGGTCATCTCCTTCCCCAGCCAGAAAGATGTTGAGGCGCTGAAGCAGCCCAGCTCACCCGGGGAAGGTGTCGGCGACCACCTGAAGCAAGCCATTTCCACTGTTTTGGGCATTCGGCCGGCGCTGCTCGCTCGAGCAGAAGCTGCGTCAGCGGTATCCGCGGCACCTGCTGTTGCGACGCCCGCTGCAGCGACGCCCGCTGATCGGGGTGTGCCGCGCGCATCCGTCCCACCGATCACAGTGCAGGTCGACGACATCCCGGAGCCCACCGAGCCCGACATCGAGCCTCCGATCAACGAGCATCCGGTTAGCGAGCCGCCGGTCATCGAGACCGCAGTCGACGAGCCGCCGGTCATCGAGACCGCGATCCACGAGCCGCCAACCGACGAGCCGCCAACCGACGAGCCGCCAACCGACGAGCCGCCGTTTGAGGAGCCCGCTGTCGATGAGGCAGGATGGGCGGTCGCCCCGATTCCAGTCTCCGTGCCAGAGCCCGTGACGGAATCGCGGCAGTCATCCACGGAATCGCGGAAGCCACCCGCGGCATCGCGGCAGCAACCCGCTGCCCCGCGGCAGCAACCCGCGGCCAGGGCGGCAGCTGCGCCGGCCCGCTCGACCGAGCCGCAGCGTTACGGTGAATCGGTGGTGCGCGAGATCCTGGGCGCAAGCTTCATCGAGGAGCAGACAATTGCGCCGCGAGTCACCCCGAGAGACAGCTAGCCCGTGTACGAGGGAATCGTGCAAGACCTCATCGATGAACTCGGTCGCCTGCCGGGAATCGGCCCGAAGTCGGCGCAGCGCATCGCCTTCCATATCCTCACGACCGAGAGCTTCGACGTCACCCACCTCGCCGAGGTGCTGCTGACGGTCAAAGAAAAGGTACGGTTCTGCGACATCTGCGGGAACGTCACCGAGGAAGAGACCTGCAACATCTGTCGCGACCCGCGCCGCTCTGCGGCCACGATCTGCGTCGTCGAAGAAGCCAAAGACGTGCAGGCGATCGAGCGCACCCGCGAATTCCGCGGTCTCTACCATGTGCTCGGCGGCGCGATCAGTCCGATCGACGGCATCGGGCCGGACGACCTCAACATCCGCAAACTCGTGCAGCGCCTCGCGGACGGCACCGTCACCGAGGTCATCATCGCCACCGACCCGAACCTCGAGGGCGAAGCAACCGCAACCTACCTGAGTCGCCTGCTCGTGCAGCCGAACCTCACCGTCACGCGCCTCGCATCCGGGCTCCCGGTGGGCGGTGACCTCGAGTACGCCGACGAAGTCACGCTGGGGCGGGCGTTCGAGGGCCGCAGGCTCGTCGAGCAGTAGGCCGCGCGCGGGGGGCCGTTTTCGGCACATTACACTGAGTGCTGGACATCCGTGACTGCCAGGAGTACAGCGTGAGCTTGATCGTACAAAAGTACGGGGGATCCTCCGTTGCTGACGCCGATAGCATCAAGCGGGTGGCAAAGCGCATCGTCGAAACCCGGCTGGCGGGCCACGAAGTCGTGGTGGTCGTTTCCGCGATGGGGGACACGACTGACGAGCTCATGGACCTCGCGAACGAGGTCGTCGCGGCACCGAGTGGTCGCGAGCTGGACATGCTCCTCACCGCTGGCGAGCGCATCTCGATGGCCCTGCTCGCGATGGCGATCAAGGCTCTCGGCATCGAGGCGCGCAGCTACACGGGCAGCCAGGCGGGCATGATCACCGATGCGCAGCACGGCTCCGCGCGGATTGTGGATGTCACACCCGGCCGGGTGCGCAACGCTATCGATGCGGGGGCGGTCGCGATCGTCGCCGGTTTCCAGGGTTTCAACCGCGGAACGGGCGACATCACCACACTCGGTCGGGGCGGGTCGGACACCACCGCGGTCGCTCTCGCTGCGGCGCTGGGAGCGGACGTCTGCGAGATTTACACCGATGTCGACGGCGTGTTCACGACCGATCCGCGGATGGTGCCGGCCGCTCGCAAGATCGAGAAGATCACCAGCGAGGAAATGCTCGAGTTGGCCGCCGCCGGTGCGAAAGTTTTGTACATCCGTGCCGTCGAATACGCGCGCAGGCACGGGGTTACCCTTCATGTGCGGTCGTCGTTCAACAACAACACGGGCACACTCGTCGTCAACCCGGTAGAGGGAGAAAGCAACGTGGAAGAGCCACTCATCGCCGGAGTCGCCGCCGATCTCGGCCAGGCGAAGATCACCGTAATAGGCGTTCCGGATGTGCCGGGGAAGGCCGCGCAGATCTTCACTGTCGTGGCAACCGCAGGCGCGAACATCGACATGATCGTGCAGAACGTCTCGCGCACCGACACCGCCAGCACGGACATCTCGTTCACGCTGCCCAAGACGGATGGCCCGGCGACCCTCGAGGCACTTGAGACGGCGAAAGCGGACATCGGATTCGAGTCCCTCCAGTATGACGACCAGATCGGCAAGCTGTCGCTCGTCGGCGCCGGGATGCGCACCAATGCGGGGGTCTCGGCGAAGCTGTTTACGGCGCTCTATGAGGCGGGCATCAACATTGAGATGATCTCGACCAGCGAGATTCGCATCTCGGTCGTGACGCGGGCCGACATCATCAAGCGCGCCGTCACGGTCGTTCACACGGCTTTCGACCTCGACAGCCCCGACGGCGAAGCGAAGGTTTACGGCGGCACCGGCCGCTGATTCGCTGGACCGGCAGCCCTGGCATCCTGGACCGGCAGCGCTGGCGTCCTGGACCGGCAGCGCTGGCGTCCTGGACCGGCAGGTTTAGCGCGGCATGGCGCTGAGCGCCACGATAACGCCCAGCGCGTTCGTTGCGATGTGCATGATGATCGACGGCCCGAGCCTGCCGGTGCGCGTCGCGATCCAGCCGCCGAAGAGCCCGAAGGCCAGGATGTCGAGCCCGAGAACGACGAGCATCGTCAGGTTCCTGGCCTCATAGAGGTGAAAGGCGGCGAAAACGACGGCACTCACCAGGATGCTCACCATTCGGGCCCGGCGGGTTGTTCGGTCGCCCTCGAACCGTGACTTTCGGATGACGAGGTTGCGCACTGCGCGCAGGAGGAGCCCGCGAAAATAGAGTTCCTCGACGATCGGGGCGAGCAGCGAGGCAACGCCGAGGCCCACGACGACGGCCCACACGAACGACCTCGGGAGGTCGATGTTGCTGGTCGGCGCTGTGGGAAGTTTCAGGACGCTGATGGCCAGGCTGTTGAGGACTCCCTCGACGAGGTGGAGCAGGATGGCCAGCCCCACGCCGATCGGCAGGTCCACCCAGCGCAGTTCGAAACCGAAGTCCCGTGCCAGCCGCCCGAGCCCGCGGCGGTGCGAAACGGCGATGATGTACGCAACCAGCACGGCATAGAAGACGAGCGTGAGGGCGAAGCTCACCGCATCCGTGTGGGGAATCCACCCAACCCGCGCCAGCAGCGCGCTGCCGACAATGATTGCGACGAAAAGGGCTAGACCGAGGAGCGCGGCCGGAACTCCCCAGCGCACCGGCTGCGCGGGCAGCATTCCGTCACGAACGGGCTCGTATTTGGGCGCGGGTTCGCTCACAGTGCTCACTGTAGGGCCGAGGTGGCTGTCGCAAATGTAAACTTGGCGGTCAGGTCGTTTCGAGGTGAGGCAAGTCATGGGTTCAGCAGCAGGTATCCGTATCGGCGTCGTCGGCGCCACAGGGCAGGTCGGCGCAGTGGTGCGCGCCCTGCTCGAGGAGCGCGATTTCCCGGTCGCCGAGATTCGCTATTTTGCGTCGGCCCGAAGCGCCGGCAAGACGCTGCCGTTCCGTGGCGAGCAGATCGTGGTCGAGGATGCCGAAACCGCCGACCCGACAGGGCTCGACGTTGCCATCTTCTCTGCGGGCAGCGGCATGTCGAAGGTGCAGGCGCCACGCTTTGCCGCCGCGGGTGTTCTCGTTATCGACAACTCGTCGGCTTGGCGCATGGATCCGGATGTTCCGCTCATCGTCAGCGAGGTTAATCCGCACGCACTCGAAGAGGCTCGCAAGGGCATCATCGCGAACCCCAACTGCACGACCATGGCGGCAATGCCCGTGCTCAAGGTGCTCAGCGATGAGGCCGGGCTCACCCGGCTTATCGTCTCCACCTACCAGGCTGTCTCGGGGGCCGGCCGCGTCGGCGGCGACGAGTTGCTCGAGCAGACCCGTGCCGCGGTCAGCCAGGATGCGATCGGGCTTGTTCTCGACGGGTCCGCTGTCGAGTTTCCTGCCGCATCCACGTTCCCCCAGACGATTGCTTTCGACGTCGTTCCGCAGGCCGGCAGCTTCGTCGATGATGGCCTGTTCGAGACCGACGAGGAGAAGAAGCTGCGCAACGAGAGCCGCAAGATCCTCGAATTGCCGGGCCTTCTCGTGAGCGGCATCTGCGTGCGCGTGCCCGTCTTCACCGGTCATTCGCTGGCGATCAATGCGGAATTCTCGTCACCGCTGTCTGTTGATCGTGCCAGGGAGCTGCTGGCCGATGCTCCCGGGGTTGCGCTGTTGGATGTGCCGACTCCCCTGTACGCAGCTGGCAAAGACCCGTCGTTCGTCGGGCGCATCCGGCAGGACGAGGGTGTTCCGGATGGCCGTGGGCTCGCGCTTTTCGTGAGCAACGACAACCTGCGTAAGGGTGCCGCGCTCAACGCCGTGCAGATCGCTGAGCTGGTCGCTGCAAAGCTGGTCGCCACCGCGTAGCCTGCGCGAAAAAATAGGGCCAATTCGCCCAGTCCGTCATTCGAAGGACTTTTTCGGTCTCACGCACCCATTTCTCCTAAAGTCTGCGCGCGGGTCGGTAGGCCAGCAGCTCCGCGATCGTGGCAGCTGTTCTCGGCCAGTCGAATACGACCTGATCGAACCCGAAGCGATGGGAACGGAATCCGCGCCTGACCAGCTCCGCGTCACGGGCGCGGTCGCGTTTCGGCTCGTGCCACTGATCGCCGTCCAGTTCGATCACGAGCCAGCCATCCAGGAGAAGGTCGACTCGACCATTTCCGCCGGTCGTGGCCAGTCCCGGAACAGGGAACTGCGGCTGTATTTCGCGGACCCACGCAGACAGCCTGTAGCGGGTAAGCGACTCCAGGCCGGATTCCGACCGGGCGTCAACGAAGCGCAAGAGCCTGCCAGCGCGAGCCGACAACGACGATTCAAGAGCGGGCAGTCCAGCCCGCGATAGCGCGCCCTCATGAAGTGCGCTGTCGACACAGGCGATGAATTGGTCGGCGGGCAGGTGTTTGCTCGCAACCCGCAGTGCATCCGTTACTGACTGTCGCCACGCTGGTTCCCTGTCGTCGGGGGCGAGTTCGGCCACCCAGTGCCGAACCAGACCTGCGCGCGGAAACGGCGGTGGCTGGAACTGTGCGAGCGAAACGCGGCTGACCCTTTCGCTGCGGGGAAAATTCGGCGGGACCGCGACGTGGATGCGATTGTCGCATCCGTCCCACAGGCCGCGGCTGGCCAGCGCGCTCGACGATGTCAGCTTGCCGCGGTTGAGAATCGCGATGATCGCATCGCGATCTGCGCGAGGTGATGCGACCCAACCGTTGCAGATGCGCACGATGGAGCCCGTAGCCAGCGCGGTTGCTATCGCCGTTCGCGAGTGGCCCAGCTTCGCGAGCTCCCGCGCCCGCAGAGCGTTCCCCCGCCGCTCTATGTCGAACAGGAGTGCGTTTGTCACCGCCCCATGATTGCCGCGCTCGGCCCGGTGCAAAGCGCAGCTCCGTGAGATTGGGGACGGCGGGCATCCCCCACCCACAAGGTGGAGAGGAGACTTGCGGAACAATTTCGAATTGCGCGTGATCCAAGGAGATTTTTCGGTCCCCGGTTCGAAAACTCCTAGATTTCCCTCCGCAATGCTGGTCGGTACCGAATAGGAGTCATGAACGAAGCCCGTGTCGCCTTCTACGGCGACTCATACACTCTCGGGATCGGCGCCACGAGCACCGGCCGGCGGTGGTCCACGATCATTTGCGCTGAACGGGGTTGGCGCGAGTTCAATCCGAGCGTCAACGGCCTGGGCTTCGTACGCAATCGTCGCAATTTCGGCGACGGCGACCTGCCCAGCCAGATCATCGCGAGCAATCCGGACATCGTCTTCGTTGCGCTCGGACTCAATGACAACTTTGGGTTCGCGGAGCAGTCCGACCGCATCCGGGTTCAGATCTCGACCGATTTCGAATACCTGCGGCTCGCGCTGCCGGCCACGCGATTCATTGTGGTCGAACCCTTCTGGTACACGGATGACAGGCCCGACTCGCTGAGCATCATTTCGGGATGGGTGAAAGCTGCCTCCGAATTTATCGGCGCAGACCATGTTGTCGGCGCATCGCACTGGCTTGAGCATCACCCGGAGTGGATGGCCTCGGACGGCCTGCATCCGAACGATGCCGGTTACGCGCAACTCGCGAGCCGGATGGATGCTGCGCTCGCCAGCCTGCAGCTGCCGGCGCCGTCGAGAGGTACACAGGCCGAGTCGATAAACTAGGCCAGTGAACAAACCCATCGACGTTGCCCTCATCGGTGGCGGGATCATGAGTGCCACCCTCGGGACCCTGCTTAAGCAGCTTGAACCAACCTGGAACATCCAAATCTTCGAGCGCCTCTCGCAGGTCGCCCTCGAGAGTTCGAACCCGTGGAACAACGCCGGCACCGGCCACTCCGCGCTCTGCGAACTCAACTACACGCCGGAGCGGCCCGACGGCACGATCGACATCTCGAGCGCCGTCAAGGTCAATGAGCAGTTCCAGGTTTCGCGCCAGTTCTGGGCCCACCTGCTCGACGTGGGTGCCCTCCCCGATCCGAGTGCCTTCATCAACTCGACTCCGCACATGAGTTTCGTGTGGGGCGAAGACAATGTCGAATACCTGCGCAAGCGTTACGAGGCGCTGAAGGACCAGCCGCTGTTCGCCGGCATGGAGTTCAGCACGGACGCGGCCGTGATCCGCAAGTGGGCGCCGCTACTTATCCCGGGGCGCCGCAAAGACCAGCCCATCGCCGCAACACACATTGCGGCGGGAACGGATGTCGATTTCGGCGCGCTCACCCGGTTGTTGACCGACTACCTCACCAGGAACGGCGCGGAGCTGATTCTTGAGGAGTCGGTGACGAAGCTCAAGCGCCGGAACGGGCTGTGGCGCATCACCACCCGCCACACCATCGGCGGCACCCCGGAGTTTTACGACGCGAAGTTTGTCTTCGTCGGCGCTGGTGGCTACGCCCTCAACCTCCTGCAGAAGTCGGGCATCAAGGAGATCCGGGGATTCGGCGGTTTCCCGGTGAGCGGCGAGTTTCTGCGAACCGACGACCAGGAGCTCGTGCGCAGGCACCAGGCCAAGGTCTACGGCAAGCCCGCGCTGGGTGCACCGCCGATGTCGGTACCCCACCTCGACACCCGCGTCGTGGACGGCCAGGCGAGCCTCATGTTTGGGCCATACGCGGGGTTCAGTCCCCGGTTCCTCAAGAGTGGCTCGGTATTCGATCTCGTGAGGTCGATCCGCTGGCACAACCTGATTCCGATGATCGCCGCCGGGGCAAGCAACCTCGGCCTGGTGCGTTATCTTGTCGGCCAGCTGCTCGCATCCCCGTCCACGAAGTTCGAAGCTCTGCTGGAGTTCTTCCCCGACGCCAACCCGAGCGACTGGTACAAAATCACGGCCGGGCAGCGGGTGCAGGTTATTAAGAAGGATGCGAAGAAGGGCGGCGTACTGCAGTTCGGAACCGAGGTGGTCGCAGCCGCTGACGGGAGCATCGCTGGCCTGCTCGGGGCGTCCCCTGGAGCATCGACCGCCGTGCCGATCATGCTGGGCCTGCTGGAGAAGTGCTTCGCCGGGTCAATCGACAAGTGGCGGCCGCAGCTGGTTGCCATGGTTCCCAGCTACGGCAAGCAACTCTCCGACAATGCGGCTCTGGCCGAGAAGACACTGGCGGCGACAGCCGGGGAGTTGCAGATCGCCCGCTGAGCTCCGGCTCCTTGACGAACATTCGAATCTATGTTCGAATGAATGGATGCGGTGGCAGGGCCAGCAACTCAATATCGACCAGGCGGAGACTCTCCCCGGACTGGCCCGCCTCAGCAACCTCGTGCGTTCCGTGCAGACGCCCGAGTTCGCGGGAATCACCTTTCATGAGGTGCTGGCAAAGTCGGCACTGAACCACGTTCCCGGCCAGAGCGCCCTGCCATTCGGCTGGACCATCAATCCGTACCGCGGGTGCAGCCACGCCTGCGTGTACTGCTTCGCGCGAAATACCCACACCTACCTCGACCTTGACGCTGGCAAGGATTTCGATAACCAGATCATCGTCAAGGTGAACGTTGCCGAGGTGCTGGCGCGCGAGCTCGCCAAGCCCAGCTGGGGGCGCCATCCGGTGGCCCTCGGCACGAACACCGATCCGTACCAGCGGGCGGAGGGCCGGTATGCGCTGATGCCGGGCATCATCGAGGCCCTGTCGAACAGCGGAACGCCGTTCAGTATCCTCACCAAGGGTAGCCTGCTCAGGCGCGACCTTCCGCTGCTCGCCGCCGCGAACGACAGGGTACCCGTCGATCTCGCAATGTCGATCGCCGTCTATGACGACGAACTCCAGCAGTCAATCGAACCCGGCACCCCGAGCACTGCCGCGCGGCTGGCCACGGTCGCCGCGGCCCGCGATGCTGGCCTCCCGGTCACGGTCTTCCTGATGCCGATCCTGCCGTACCTGACGGACACCCGCGCTCACCTCGACTCTGCGCTCGAACGGGTTGCCGCTGCGGGCGCATCCGGGGTGGTGCACTCCGCGCTGCACCTTCGGCCGGGCGCGAAAGAGTGGTACTTGCGGTGGCTCGCGGCAGAGCATCCAGCCCTGCTGCCTCGCTACGAGGAGATGTACCGGTTCAGTGCCTACGCTCCCAAGGAGTACCGCAAGTGGCTTGCCGACAAATTCCGGCCCCTCGCCCGCAAGCACGGGCTGAGTCGGGGCCACGAAGATCCGGCGACGGGCACCGTGCGCTCCCGTGCGCTGCGTCCGGCAGCGGCGTACGACGCCGAACCGACACTGTTCTGACCCGCGACCACGACGCGCATTCCGGGTTCAACGCGCCCACAAGACGGGGTACTCGACCGGTCTATGCAGTGAAATACTGCCATTGCGAGTATGTCTGCGCTTAAGGAGCACCTGTGACGCAAGGCCAATCACAGCATGTTGGCCTGCAGGCGGTGAACCGGGCTTTCAGTCGCTTCGCCCATGTCACCGGGTACACCGTGCTGTGTGGAGCGCTGGTTGAGATCCTGGGGTACCAGTTTGCGGCCCCCGGCCGGGTGATCTGGCCGGTACTGCTGCCGGTCGCCGTCACTCTTGCCCTCCTGGTGATCCTCGACAGGCTGCGCACCTTCGCCATTTCGGTGCTGTTCCTGATCGTGGGGGGAGCGACCCAGTTTCTCGTCTCTTTTGCTCTGCTTTCGGCGTTTCCCTCCATCCGATCCACCGATGCTGTCACGCTGTCGCTCGTTTCGGTGTCGCTTGTGCTGGTCTGCGGATCGGGTTTTGTTCCGAGTTCGACGATCATCTGGGGCACGGTGGGGTTCGCGGTGGGGCAACTCGCGTCGTTTGCTGCTGCGCTGTGCACCGGCGTTGCCTATCGGCCGGATGCGATCTCGATCGTCGTCGAGGTCGGGTTGGTGCTCGTCGAGCTGACGGATGCGATCACCCGCAGTCGACGGCTGACGGCCCGGCCGGAACTCGACCGCGCCGTTATTGACGATGAGCTTTCTGTGCTGCGGTACCGGGTCGAAGGCAAAGCTGCCGCGATCATGCATGACACGGTTCTCGGCCATCTCTCCGCGATTGCGGCGGGTGCTGACGGCCCGCTGGACCCCCGGATGGCCAACCAGATTGAGCGGGATGTCGCCGTGTTGATCGGGGAGGAGTGGTTGCGCGACGCGAGCCCCGCGCCGGATGACTCGGCGCGCTCCGATTGGCGTCGAAGCGCACTCCTGGCCGCGGTGCAGGAGGCACGCGACCTTTCCCTGACCGTCGATGTGACGGGCGATCTGGGGGCAATCGGAAGGCTGACCGGCGAGCGTGACGTCGCTATCGGCCTCGCCGTGAAGCAGTGCCTCGTTAATGTTCTGCGCCATGCCCAGGTGTCGCACGCCGAGGTCGTTGTTATCGGGTCCGCCACGGATGTCTCCGTGATGGTGATCGATGCGGGACGCGGGTTCTCCGAGCACCTGGTCGGCTCGGACCGGCTTGGTCTTCGGCAGTCCGTTCGTCGCCGCATCGAGAGCGTCAGCGGCGAGGTGCGACTGTGGTCGACGCCGGGACACGGCACATCTGTGCTCATCCAGGTTCCCGCGCTTCCCGCTTCGGGGGGTTCGGATGCCTGAGCGCGGGTTGTCCTACCAGCAGCTGGATCCCGTCGGCAGCTACGGCTCGCGACCGATCACCCTTGTGCTCTCGCTGGGAATCATCGCGGTCGCGGCGGGTGCGACAGCCCTGAGCTGGTCCGCGGTATCGAACCCCGTCGCGGCATTGCTGGCCGTCGTCGCGACCGCGATATCTGCCCTGGGAATCACGTTCTGGTCGAGCCCACTTCGTGCCCCGTTTCGGTGGACAGGATTTGTCGTTGTCATGCTCTTTGCCGCATTCAGCCTGGTGCTGGCCGCTGCCGGTACCTGGAACCGATCCGCGAACGTGTTCGAACAGTGGGCGCCGATCACGGTCGGGCTCATTCTTGTTCAACTCAGTTCCTATCGGTCCGCCCGGGAACTGACCGAGGCGACTGTCCTTGGCGGGCTGCTTGCGGCTTTCGTGGCGGTCATTCATCCGACCCCCAGTCATTTCGCCGAGCCGACACTGGTCATCGTTTTGGGGGCAGCGGTTCCGCTCGTCGCCCTTGGCGCGGGAGCAACGGCGTATTCATCGGTTATCGTGCGTTCTCTTGGACGGTGGTACTCGAGAACGGCGACGAGCGAGCGGGCCGCGAGCCTGGCGATGAAGGACCACGTGCTGCAGTCGGTGCATGACGATCGGGTGGGCATCCTCAACGACAGTGTTGTCCCGTTCTTTTCGGGCCTCCTCGCCCGCGGGGTGATCACGCACGACGACCGCGAGGCCGCAGGGGAAATCGCATCCTCCATCCGGTCGATCATGGTGGCCGACGTCGACCGCAGCTGGCTCGACTCCGTCGTGGATGAGGTTGCGAGCCGTCGAGGCGGTAGCGAATCCCCGGGTTCTGAGGTTGTGCAGGACGAGTTTCGCCTCGCGTCAGGGATGTCGACCGAGCAGCGGATCGTCGTGCGGGCGGTGCTCATCGCGCTCTTCGATCATCCCGGATTCGACGCGGACGGGTTCGCCGTTCTGATCGCCCGCGAACGGGGCTCCGCGGTCGTGACGCTCACGGCACTGCTTGACTCCGACGAGTCCATTCCACGTTCAGGACTGGCCGCATACTTTGCCGTGCTGCGGATCGCCTTCCCCGACCTGCATGTCAGCTTCCAGCGACCGACGCTGACACTAAGGTTTTCGTATGGCCTCACCTGACGTCGCTGGTTCGTCGTCGCCGGCGCTCGCGATCGACGGCAGCTTTCCGCGCGTCCGCCTCGCCCTTCTCGACGACCATGAGGTGCTTCTCGACGGGCTGAGCAGCTGGATCGAGACGAATGCCCCCGACTTCGACCTTGTGTTGAGTGCGAGCACGTGGCTGCAGCTGGTGCATAGCGACAACTTTCCCACCGACCTGGTCTTCATCGATTTCCAGCTGAAGGAGCCGGTCTCGATCGAGGCGCGGGTGCGCACCTGCCGTGCAGCGGGCGCGAAAGTGATCGTGCTGTCGAGCCTGGATTCGCAGGAGTCCCGCGATCGCGCGATGGCGGCGGGCGCTGCCGCATTCCTGCCCAAGTCGCTGCCGATGCGAGATGTCATGGACACCGCTCGCAAAGTCATGGGCGTTGAACGGAATGCGAGCATCCCGCTCGACCGTCGGCCGTCGAGCGAGGATGCGTCCACCGTGACAAGGCCGAAGCTCAGCGCCGGTGAGATCGATGCGCTCAAACTTTATGTGGCGGGCTACAGCACCGACGAGGTCGCCGCCCAGCTCAACGTTCGGTACGAGACCGCCAAGACCTATCTCAGGCGCGTTCGCGAGAAGTATGCGAAAGTGAATCGTCCGGCCGGAAAGAAGGCCGATCTTATTCGGCGTGCGGCCGAGGACGGGTACCTGCACTAGTGTCAAAGCTTTATTTCCGCCACGGCGCGATGAATAGCGGCAAGAGCACCGCGTTGCTCCAGGCCGCCTTCAACTATGAGGAGCGCGGCCAGCAGGTGCTGGTGGCCAAACCTCAGATCGACACAAAGGGCGACTCGTACATCGTGTCGCGACTGGGGGTGCAGCGGGCAGTCGACTTCACGGTTGCGCCCGACGAAGACATCTATGTCGCTTTCACTGCACAGCGTGAACGCGTCCTGCGCGAGCGCGGCGTCGACGTGAGTTGCCTGCTGCTGGATGAGGCCCAGTTCCTGACCGAAGGACAGGTCGATGACCTGCTGCGAATCGCCATCCAGGAGGATGTCCCGGTGCTGGCCTACGGCATCCGCACAGACTTCCAGACGGTGGCGTTCCCTGGGAGCCGGCGGCTGCTCGAGATCGCGCATTCGCTCGAGGAGCTCAAGACGATTTGCCGCTGCGGGCGCAAGGCGATCTTCAACGCGAGGCTCGTGGATGGGGTCTTCGTGTTCGATGGCGACCAGGTCGCTATCGACCAGGGGCACGTCACCTACCAGTCCCTGTGCGGTGGGTGTTACCTCGACGAGTCCGGCGGCATCCTGAACAACGGATGGCGACCGAAGGTCGACTTCAGCTACAGCGGCGGCCCCGACCCCGACTTCAGTTAGTCGATGAGACACGACGACCTGTCCCGTCGTTTTGCGGGGCTCACCACCGCCCATCTCGCGGATGGCTGCCTTCGGGTAGGCGTCGAGGTGCGGTGTGCACCCTTCGCCGTGCGGGCGCTGGTGCCAGGATGGCGCCTCGCAGGGCGGGTACTGCCCGCCCGCCACTCCGGCAGTGTGGATGTCTTTCTTGAGGCGTTTGAGCGGGCTGAGCCCGGCGACGTCCTGGTTGTCGACAACGCTGGCCGCACGGATGAGAGTTGCGTCGGCGACCTGGTGACAATCGAGGCGAGGGTCGCGGGCCTGTCGGGCATCCTGGTCTGGGGGTTGACCCGCGACACTGTCGACATCCGCGAGATCGGTTTACCCGTATTCAGTATGGGTACGCTGCCGACCGGCCCGATACATTTTTCGGCGCAAGTACCCGATGCCCTCGACATCGCGACTGTGGGGGAGTGGACGGTCACGACGGGTGACATCGTCTTCGCCGATGAGGATGGGGCCCTTTTCGTACCCGCACCAGAAGTCGAGGCCGTCATGCGGGCGGCGGAGACTATCCGCGACACGGAGCGCGCCCAGGCTCGACGCATCGCGGCCGGTGACTCGCTGCGCAGCCAGGTGCACTTCGGGGAGTACCTCGTTGCTCGGGCCGAGAACCCGGCGCTCACCTTCCGCGACCACCTGAAAGCGGTGGGTGGCGCGATCGAAGTCTGACGGGTTCGTCGTGTTGCCTCACGCGAGCCCTGCGAGCCGGTAGGCGACGAGGCTGCCCGCCACAGCCACGTTGAGCGAGGCACCAACCCCGACCATCGGAATCTCCACACACTCGTCGACCACTGCCAGCACCTCGTCGGGAATCCCCTGGTGCTCGTGGCCCAGCAGCAGCACGGTGGGCTCGCGTGCCGGCGCCAGCCACGGTAGTCGCGTTGCGTCGTCGGCGAGCTCGACCGCGACCAGCCGGTAGCCGGCCTGCCGCTGGGCATCCAGCCACGCCGCCTTCGACGGCTGCACCCAGTGGATGTGGGGCCGCTTCTGCCCGAGGGTATCGCCCTTCTGCAGGGCCTCGTGGTAGTGCGGCGTCTTCGGCACCGCCATGCAAGCGCCCAAGGCATCGCAGGTGCGAAGCAGGGTTCCGAGGTTCGCGCCGTAGGCGACCCAGAGTGGTGCAACGATCAGACGTCCCCAGCACGAGTGCTGTTGTGCCCGGCGCACCAGGCGAAGGTCGGACGGCTTGGACTTTGCCCCGCTCATGCGAGGTTGAGATTGACTCCTGAGATTGTCATTTGTTGTCCGGAGCACGTTGACGTCGCGCAGGCCGGGATGATCACCCTACTCCGTCGAGTCCGTGCCTGGCACCGCGGCGGGGCCATTTCCGGGTCCGTCGGACGGCCGTGGGTGGCGCGATCGAAGCCTGAACTCGATTACGCCACTGTGTCGGCCACGGTGATACTCATAACTGTCGGGGTAGCGGGATTTGAAACCGCGTCGGGAACGTGCGCCAGTGCGCAACGTCCCAGTGATCACATGGGAAAGGCGAGTTACTGATCGTAGGCTTCTACCCTCAAAACACCCACTTATCCCCCTCATATGTAGGCGCGCCTACAATGCGGGCGGTGCGGGAGTAGGTGCGGACTGTTGATCATCTAAACCGGCCGGTTGTGGTGGTGAACTCGTGCCCTGCTGGGCGCGGCCGTGGTGTTGAGTTGGCGAATTTAGCGACGTCGTCGCGGATTCGTCAACTCCGATTCCCGAACCTGGTGCCGAACCGGTCCTACCGCGTTGTAAGTAACGCCGGCGGCAGCTGCATCGCCGCGACGATATTCCCTGCGTTATCGCCGATAGGTTTGATCCCGACAGGAACTCCGGACCAGGGAACACCGTCGGTCCACCACAAGTCGACCACCGGCAGGTCAACGGTTCCACGGGCGCTCAACCGCTTCGCCAGCACGCTTCGCTCTACGGCAGGAAAGTCGGGTCCGAGCACTAGCCCCATCAGGGCGTCTCCGAAGACCACCTTTTCGACCTTGTCAGAGACCATCAAGAAGCGGAACTCCTGCTCAGTTTCCCAGTCCTTTGTTTTTCGGAGAAACAGTGCGGGCCCGTGGTCCCTGATGAACTCAGCCCGAGCGGTGGCCATACCATCAGCGAACCTCAGGCCCGAGAACATGAGGTGCTTACTTTCAAGCCTCCGGTCTTCATAGATAACAGGGCCAACGAAACTGTCGAGCTTTTGATCGGCAGCATGCTGCGCCATTGCAGCTTCGAGACGCCCGGCGTCAAACACCAGGCAAGCACCGTGTTGGTCATCGGCGTATTGACTCCACATTCGGGCTCGCGCCCATCCGCGGTAGAGAAAGAATGAATACGGGTCGACTTCCGCGTCTTGGCCGAAGCAGGCGAGCTTTATGCTCCGACGAATGTCCTTCTCGAGTGCGAACTGGTCATGCTCCTCGGAGCGGTCCCAATTCACTTCCCAACCCCAATGCCCGTACTCGCGGGGGTCCTTCGTGCACTCATATTGAGTCAGCCAAATCTGACCCGAGTCGAGAATCATCCCGAGCTTGCTTGCGTCCGTGTAGTGGTACAAATATCGCTCGCCCTCTGCGAGTGCTCCGAACAGCATCAGCTCGCCAACGGCTCAACGAGGCCACGGTCAAAAGGGTCAACGCTGCGAGTACTGTTCACCCGACGGTCGACCTCGTAAGTCGTGATGGTCCCCGACACCCCGTCTGACACCGACACGAGCAGCGCTAGCATTCCCTCTTTCTCACTGTCGCTATCTAATTTCTCCGGTCCCAGCCACTCGTCGTACGCGTCCGTAGACAGGAATACTGGCATCCGGTCGTGAATTTCCCCTGAAGCCTCTCGCGCCTCCCGCGTAATAATCGCGGTCGAGAACACCCAGTTACCGTCAACCGGCCGAGCCGTGTAGATCCCGGCGGCAGCAAGCAGTCCAGAGCTCCCGTGGATGAAGTGCGGTTGCTTCACCTCTTTCCCACCATCAAACTCAGCGCTCCACTCGTAGTAACCCGTCATCGGCACGATGCACCGCGAGCTCGCGAAAGCCCCCTTCCATAGTCCGTTTGTCGCTACAGTCTCGATGCGCGCATTGAACTGCGGCCGCTTCGAATCACTCATGAAGCTCGGATGGAAGTCCCAGACGGCCGGGTCGATGGTTCGGACAACTTCGCCGGAGTCCGGATGACGTCGTTGCCGAACGATGGGCGTGAGGTCAGTAGGTGCGATGGAGTAGCGAGGCTGCCAATCTTTGTAGTTGTTGCCCTCGGCGACGAATGCCTGGATGAGGTCGTCAGTTTTCTTATCGAGAGCGAAGCGTCCACACATAGGTCAATCCTTACTGCCATACGGACCGGGCGCCAGCAGCCTCTGCGTGCTCGATGAAACGCACCTGAGGGCGCTCGAGGCGGCAATAACGGCAGCCAAGGCTTACGCCGAAGGCTTTGGCGTTAGCTCAGATGCCGAACTACACGCATACGAGCTGATGTCGGGGAAGGGAGCTTGGAAGCCGATACGCAACGCACACAGGGCCGCGTTCGCCATCTACAAGCATGCAATTGCCGAACTCGTCGCCGTGCCGACAGCTCGCATGTTCATTGAGGGAGTCGACATCCCCCTGCTGAACAAGCGGTACAAGTACCCGTACCACCCGCACCGCATAACCCTTCAACACCTCCTCGAAGCGATCAATGAGTTCGCGATTCGAGAGGGCGAGCGCGTTGTAGTCATTGCCGACGAAGTTCAAGATCAGGAAGCCCATCGAACTCGAGCAGAGAACTACCAGCTTGTAGGCACGGGCGGGTTCAAATCGAGCAAGCTTGGCCGAATCGACATGCCTATCACCTTCGGGTCATCTGCTCGGTCGCCAGGCCTACAAGCTTCGGACTTGGTGATCTATCTGTACCGGCGCATCGACGCCCACACGGAGACGGACCCGCGGGCAGCTCAATCCGCAAAGGAGCTGTGGGCGGACTTGCGCCCGATCTGGGGCAATGTGCGACGCTGGGATCCGTAAAGCACTAAAGCCCCGCTCGGCGGGGCTCTAGGCGCACAACGCTCCGGTAACCGGCTCGTCGTATTACCATGGTAAGACAAGCCGCTGACAAATCTCTGCACATGTTACTAACATGCAACGGTGTGTTATGCACAGGCGGGGTCAAGCCGGTCGTCTCGGCTGCATGCATCCCCGCGAGCGATTGGTCCACGGTTCACGCTTCGGGGCCGGATCAGAAACGTTTCCGGCTGAACACGCGTTCTTAGCTGTGACTATTGATGGCGGATGGCGGGGTCATCGGCACGGGCTGACCGGCTGACC
>Ga0302202_10001973_pt1 | contig 24533 bp, 21 predicted proteins | sample II_Bog_N3_3_FD_194579 | JGI IMG/M metagenome (GOLD analysis project Ga0302202, IMG submission 194579) | Peat permafrost microbial communities from Stordalen Mire near Abisko, Sweden - II_Bog_N3_3 | ecosystem: Environmental > Terrestrial > Soil > Wetlands > Peat | place: Sweden: Abisko...
CAGCTCACGACTGTCCTTCACCTTCGACCTCCCCGGCCAGCCCGCCTTCGAGGCCAACACCGCCATCGTGTCCCAGTTCCACAGCGGGGGCGACAATGCCCCCCTGGTCGCGGTCGTCACCCTCCCCGCCGGCACGACCGTCGGATCCCCGGGCGTGCGCACCCAGGTGGCCGCGGCCTTCGACAGGGGAGCGGCCGCCCTGCCCGGTGCGCGCGTTGCCTCCGGGGTGTCGACCGGGAGCCGGGACTTCGTGTCCGCCGACGGTCGCACCACATTCGCCCTCTACTATCCGGTCCCGGACTTCACCTCGAGTGATCCCTACACCGTGGCCCTGCCCCGACTCGACCGGGCCCTGGCCGGCCAGCGCATCGACGGGGCTCCGATCCATGTCACCGGGGCCACCATCCTGTCCAACGGCGGGAAGGGCGGGAGCAGCAGTGTGCTGGCCGAGACCCTCGTGGCCGGTATCGCCGCGCTGGCCGTGTTGGCACTGGTGTTCGGCTCGCTGCTCGCCCTGCTGCCCCTGGTCATCGCCGGCATCGCCATACCCACCACGTTCGCCGGCGTCTACCTCTTGACCTATGTGACCACCATGTCCACCCTGGTCCAGAACATCGTCGCCCTGGTCGGCCTGGGCATCGCCATCGACTACTCGTTGCTCATCGTCACCCGATGGAGGGAGGAGCGCTCCAACGGACGTGCCACCCGCGATGCCGTGCTCACCGCAGCGCGGACGGCCGGGCACTCGGTGCTGTTCTCGGGCGTGACGGTGGCCGTCAGCCTGGCCGCCCTCTCCCTCACCTCGGTGCCCTTCCTCCGGAGCATCGGTCTGGCCGGACTGTTGATCGCACTGATCAGTGTGGCCGTCTCGACGACGCTGCTCCCGGTGATCCTCGACTCGCTCGGCACCCGTCTCGAGTGGCCCCGGAAGAGGCCGGCGACCACGGTCAGCAGGCTGTGGACCCGCATCGCCACCGGCGTCGTCCGCCACCGGGTGCTGGCTGCGGTGGGGTCGCTGGTGGTGCTCGGGATCATGATCGTCCCGGTGTTCTCCATCCACCTGGGTGAGCCCGTGGCCACCGCCACGGCCGCCTCGGCCCCGGCCGAGGCCAGGGCCGGCGTCGAGGCGCTGGTCTCCTCGGGGATCGGCGCGGGGGTCCTCCGTCCCACCGAGGTCCTGGCCCCGGCATCAGCGACGGTCACCGCACCCGTGCCGGCCGGTATCCACGTGGTCGAGCCGGCCGCGTGGGTGGCGGGAGGCTCCCGGGTCATCGAGGCCTGGGCCCGGCCCGACGCGTCGACCACGGCAGGGAGGTCGGCGCTGCAGGAGATCCGGGATGTGGCCGCCACCGTCCCCGGTTCCCGGGTGGGTGGCTCGCCCGCCCAGGATGCCGACTTCATCGACGCCCTCTACGGGCGCAACCTGGTGCTGATCATCGTCGCCATCGTCATCGTGTCGGTCCTCCTCCTCACCCGGGCGCTGCGGTCGCTCTGGCTCCCGATCAAGGCGCTGCTTCTCAACCTGATCTCCCTGGCCGCCGCCTTTGGCGTGGTGACCTTCATCTGGCAGGAGGGCCACGGGACCCGCACCCTCTTCTCGACCCCGGCTGCGGGGGCCGTCACCCTGTGGGTACCCCTGGCCATGTTCTCGCTGCTGTTCGGACTGTCGATGGACTACGAGGTGTTCATCCTCACCCGGATCAACGAGGAGCACGAGGCCGGGTACGACACCGATCAGTCGGTCATCCGGGGCATCGGGCACACCGGCCGCCTGGTCTCGTCCGGAGCCCTCATCCTGTTCTTCGCCTTCGTGGCCCTGGGCGGGGTGCCGGTGACCGACGTGAAGATCCTGTCCACCGGACTCGCCGTGGGGATCCTGGTGGACGCCACCATCGTCCGGGGCGTCCTCGCCCCCTCGTTGGTGGCCCTGTTCGGCGAGTACAACTGGTGGCTGCCGCGTGGGGTGGCCACCGTGCTCCGTGTCGAGCCACTGACCCGGGGAGGGACCCGGTCGGCCGAAGCGCCCCCGACCGAGGCGGGAGGCCCTAGTGGTGCGCCAGGTGGGCGTTGTCGGGCCAGACACCGTCGGCCGGCATCTCGAGCCTGGCGGTGAGGGCCAGCCGCCAGGGGGGCGTATCGGTGGGTTCCCCCCAGTAGTCGGTGACCCGGACGGCCTTCCCGTCCTCGAGCTCGCCGATGGTGACGTTCCGGTAGAGGCGCCCGTCCCCGTAGTTGCAGGTCCACTCGACCACCACCACATCGCCCAGGCGATGGCGCCGGCCGACCTCGAGGGTCAGCTCGGGGAAGTTGCCCTCCACCTCGGCCACCAGTCGGGCGGTGCGGACGACCTCGCCCATCTGCGGCCACTGCCGCTCGACGTCGTCGGCCAGGGGGACGCCGAGGATGTAGGCCACCCGGGTGGCGCCATTGGATGCAGTCGTGGGATTCGTCACGGGGATCTCCTCGTTGATCAGGGATGCAGGGTCCATCAGGGGTTCCATCGGCGACACAGGTTCCCGCATTACTCGAGCGGGAGCACCCCGTCGAGGTCCTCTACCGGCGGACCTCCCTACCCACGTCCACGATCTCGGTCACGAACTCGTGGCCGAACGGAATGGGGAGCGGCAGGGGGAAGGCCCCGGTGGCCATGGGCCGGTCCAGATCGCACAGGGTCACGGCCACCGGCCGCACCCCTACGTCGGTGTCCTCCTCGATGGCGGGCTCCGGCACCTCGACCCACTGCAGGACCTCGGCACCGACCACCTGGAGCTGGCGCACGTCAGGCGGGGCGCAGCGCCGCGAACTCCTCCCGCCCGAAGGCGATGCCGCCGATCCCCCAGCCGCCCTCGGCCGCCTCGGTGAGGAACACCCAGGTGCGACCGGCCTGGGTCGGGTCGCCGGCCACCTCGGCCACGATCTCGGTGGCCCGGGCCACGAACTGTCGCTGGGCCGCCCGATCCAGCACCCCGGGGGGTGTGAGCACCTGGACCCGAACCGTCCTGGCCCGGTCGGTGCCCGCGGTGTGCACGGCGTCGGCCGGCAGCTCGTGCACGTAGGCGGCCGTGTTCTCGAGGTACGGATCGACCAGCGGGGCCCCCTCCGCCTCGAGGAGCGCCTCGGTCAGGGCGCGGGCCAGGGGGCGGTTGCTGCCGGTCGGGAGGAGCCCCTGGGGCGCGTAGACGTCAATGGCGGGCATGGGGAGGTCCCTTCTCTATGATGTTCGTCATATCCAGAGCGTAACTATGACGATCGTCATAGTCAAGGAGACCCCGTGCCTGCCTCGACCCGCCAGACGATGATCGTCGGAGCCGCGTCCCTCCTCTCCCGGAGGGGCATGAGCGGGACGTCGTTCTCCGAGGTGCTGGCGGCGACGGGTGCCCCCCGTGGGTCGCTGTACCACCACTTCCCCGGGGGCAAGGACGAGTTGATGGCCGAAGCCACCCGCTCTGTCGGCGCCCAGCTGCTCGGTGCGCTCGATCGCAGCGACGCGGGCTCACCGGCCGAGGTGATCGGCCAGTTCACGTCACTGTGGCGCCGGGTCCTCTCGGGTTCCGACTTCGAGGCCGGGTGCGCCGTCGCCGCCGTCGCCGTCGATGCCGGACCCGACCAGGAGGAGCTCGTCGTCCTGGTGGGGTCGGTGTTCGCGGAGTGGCGGGATGCCCTGTCCCGGCGCCTCGTGCAGGCCGGTCTGGCCGAACAGGAGAGTCACGATCTCGCGCTGTTCGCCCTCGTGGCCGTGGAGGGTGCACTCGTGGTGTGCCGGGCCCAGCGGAGCCTCGACGACTTCGACCGGGTCGCCGCCATGCTCACGTCGTTGGCGGGGTGACCCCGGGACCGCCCCTGCGGTCCGACGGCCCCTCGGATGGCCCGGGTCCCTCGCTCATTCGAACCAGTAGTCGAGGATGATGGCGGCGCGCTCGCCCACGGCGGCGGCGAACGATCCCTCTCCCCGCAGCCCCGCCAGTTCCCCGGTGCCCGAGCCGGGCACCACGAACCAGCTCCCGTCCACGTCCCCGTTCGGGCTGAGGGTGCCGGCGTCCTGGAAGACGAAGGTGCCGGCGCGCCCGGCCACGGTGGCGGTGACCCGCTCGTGACCGACGAAGGTGGCCGAGCCGTCGGGACGCAGGGCCTGGAGCATCCGGGCCCGACCCTCGCCCTCGACGTCCCCGTGGAACAGCTCGGTGACCTCGATGCCCACCAAGGTGGCAGCCCCGTCGAGCTCGTCCCAGGGCTGGGGCGACCAGCCGGTGACCTCGATGGTCCCGGTGGCTCGCGTGCGTGATTCGGACATCCGACCTCCTCGGCCGCGCCGGGCCTTGTGGTCCGGGCGCTCACCCGTCATCATGAGGAGGTACGGTCGGTCCGACAAGTACGGACATTCCTGTCCCTACCCCGAGGAGTCACGGTGCCCATCGCCAAAGGCCAGCGGGGCGGGACGCCCGACCTCTTCGACGCCGCCTGCCCGTCACGGGCTGTGCTGGACCTGATCGCCGACAAGTGGTCGATCCTGGTCCTGTCGGCCATCCACCACGGCGTCCATCGCAACGGTGCGCTGCTCCGTCGGATCGGTGGCATCTCCCAGAAGGCACTGACCAGGACCCTGCGGGACCTCGAGCACAACGGGTTGGTCCGTCGCACCGACCACTTCGAGGTGCCGCCCCGGGTCGACTACGACCTCACCGACACCGGCGAGAGCCTCTTCCCCCTCATCGAGTCACTGTGCACCTGGGCGCTCGAGCACGCCGACGTGGTGCCGGTCGCCGGAACGCATGTGATCCCCCAGCGCGTCGACCGCCTCCCTGTGCCGGGGGGTCAGCCGGACCACCCCGGCTCGTAGGGCCGGCCCTGGCGCTCGGCCAGGGCCCGCCCGGCCGCGAGTTGGAACTCGCTGATGCCCGCCCGGTCCCAGGGACTGACCGATCCGGCGGCCACGGCCTCCGGCGACTTGTCCACCACCCCGAACCGCAGCCGGGCCTCGGCCACCGGCAGCTCGGCGATGGTGAACCAGTCGAGGTGGAGGTAGTCGATGCTGTCCACGCCGAGGACCGAGTCCCGGCACAGGGCCCCCCGCCGCATGGCGTCGGCGATCCGGGTGGCGACCCCGTCGTGCGATGTGAGGTGTCCGGGGCTGGCCTCGAAGAGCCCGGCGCCGGTCCGCAGGTAGCCGGTCTCGAACAGGGAGATCACCATGGCCAGGAGGGAGAACGCCCGCATGTCGTCGTTGGCCCGGGCGATGAAGGCGAAGACCTCCAACTCCGACTCGACCGTGGTGCCGTAGTCGGCGAGCACATGGACCCAGTCGTGCTGGGCCAGCAGTGGCGGTGCCGACCCCGGGAGCCCCGGAAAGACGAACCCCCGGGTCCGGTAGAGCGTGAACACCCCCCGGCCGAGAGTTCCCTCCGGCAGCTCGCCGAGGGCGGACCACCGACCGGCCAGCTCGGGGTCGGCCACGGCCAGGTCCCACGCACCGGCGAGCTCCTTGGACGTGTGGAGCTCGGCGGCGGAGTCCGGCCGCCACTCCGCGGTGTAGCCGTTGCGCTCGAAGTCGATCGCCGCCAGGCCGAGTGAGCCGGAGGCGAACCTCCGGGCCACGCCGATCAGGGACTCGTCGACGCTCAGCTCGCGTGCGGAGGCTCCCACCGTGTCGACCACGGACTCGGGCAGCGGGCGCAGCACCAGGGCGGCCAGCAGCATGATCTGCACGATGCGGGTCCGGAACGCCAGGTTCCTGTGCCGGAGGACCTCGGCCAGGTCGGCCGGCTCCATCGGCTCGACGTCGTCCAGGGGGACGGCGTGCCCGGTCATGGCCTTCAGCACCGATTCCAGGAGGATGCGCTGCAGGTCGGTCAGGCCATCCGGGGGCGCCACGGCCGACGCGATGCCCCGGCCCGTGGCGGCGGTCTCCTCCCAGGACGGAGGGACGAGGTCGGTCTCGGTGGGGCGGGGGAGCGGGACGGGCATCGACGCCACGTTATGGTCTGGACAGCTCCGCCCGGTCGATCACGGACCGTCAGATCCCGAGGTCGTGGAGCGGGGTCAGAGCGACGTCGATGAGTCCGGCGACGGTGAGGGGCAGCTGGGTGATGATGCCTTCGGCGTCCGCCTCGGACGCCGCCTCGATGATCAGCACCGCCCCGGGGCCTCCCGGGCTCCACGCCTCCACCAGGACCCCCTGCGACTTGAGCCGACGGAGGTCCTCTGCCTCGTCGGGGACCAGCGCGGCGAACCGGTCCATGGGAGCCTCGCCCTTCGGGCTGCAGATGACCAGGTATCTCACGTGGGCTCCGTTCAGTCGTGTGCCGCGGTGAGCACCTCGGCGGCACTGGTGGCGAGATCGTCGATCCATCGTGTCAGGTCGTCGTGCGCCTGGGAGCGGACCGGGGTCCCGTCGGGAGGATCAGCTCGCGTCACGGGGCCCCGTCCCCCCAGGCCGGCCGCCAATCGGTGGCACGCCTGCTCGAGGAGGTCGGCGGCGACGCCGGCCCGCTCGAGCGCCTCACGGCTGAGCGCCGTGTGCGGCCCCTGGGCCGTGATCACGTCCCCGGCGTACCGCATCCGATTGCCGAACGAGATGGCCTCGGCCCAACGCCGGGCACCGGTCCGGTCGGCCGTCTCCTCGAGCAGCTCGGCCAACGCGTCGTCAGCCAGGACGGCGGCATCGAGCGCCGACTGGAGACGGTGGTCAGGGGCTGCACCTGGCCCCACGGCGTGCGACGGTCCGGACTGTCCCGGGGCGTCCCTCAGGGCCCGGACCGCGGCGACGAGGTAATCGGACGAGGCATCCACCAGCCGGGACGTGATCCATCCGATGGAGGCCTCGGCTCCCCGGGGCCAGGCCAGCACCCCCACCGCCAGGCCGATGAGGGCCCCGGCGGCCACGTCCTCCAGGCGCACCACGCCGAGCGACCACCCGAGCGGGGCCAGCAGGTTGAACATGACCAGGACCGCCATGGTGAAGGCCGCCTGTCCGACCAGGAAGCTGAGGGCGCCCTTGGCGTAGAAGGCGGCGAACAGGCTGAGCGGCAGCGCCGCCGCCAGCCAGCCCGGCCGGGAGCCGATGGCGACGATGACTCCGGCGGCGATGGCGAACCCGACGGCCGTGCCGACAACCGCCTCGGCGAGGCTCCGACCCGTCCGCCGGGCGTCGGACTTGACGACCGACAGTGTGGCCAGCGCCACCCAGAATCCGTGCGGCAGGTCCAGGAGGTGGATGGTCAGCACTCCGACCGCCAGTCCCAGGCCGAGCCGGACGGAGTCCTGGAGACGGACCGAATGCAGCGTCAGATTGGCCCTGAGCCGCCGGCCGGCGTGGACGACGAACTCCTCGACGCCTCGTGGGTCGACCCACCCCCGCTCCTCACGGGACCCACCGAAGGCATGGGCGTGGATGACGACGGACTGCGTCACCAACGAGAGCCGAGCCAGCATCCCGAACCCCTCCCCGATCAGAAACGATGGGCCGGCATCGGGGCTGTCGGGACCGTCGGGACCGCTCAGCAGCGAGGCGGCCTCGGCCAGTCGGGCCGACAAGGAGGCGAGGGCGCGTCGTGACGGTGTCGGCGTCGGGCCGGACTGCTCCAGCCGGGTCACGAGGCCATCGAGCCGTTCGAGATCGTTCATCAGGTAGAGCGCGGCGCGCTGCGACGGGACGGGACCGGTCGGCCGGTCCGGACGTCGGTCGATGCGCGCTCTGATCCCCATCGGTGCGACGCGGCCCGACACCTCGTCCTCGTCCTCCTCGTCCTCCTCGTTCTCCTCGTTCGGGAGGGACGGGTTGGGGAGGGATGACGGGCGCACCTCGACCACGTCATGGATCCGGCCGGCTGACTCGGCGATGAGCTGGGCCAGCAGCCGCCCCAGCCCCAGGGCCGTGTCCCGATCAGGCTGGAGGCAGGTGACGACGAGCGCCAACGCCCCACCCAGGGCGACGCCGGCGAGGCGGGAGGGCAGGGCACCACCGGGTGCGGGCGAACCCGAGGCCACCAGGTAAGAGCGTCACCGCATCCGCTCCCGCCAGTGCATAGCCTCCGGCCACCCGGGCGAACGCCACCGCCGATACGACGAGGAAGATGACGATCATCTGTGACCACACCGGCTGCGTGGCCATCGCCGTGCCGAGGGTGACGAGCACCACGCCGAGCAGTGCCGAGGCCGACACCGCAGCCAGACGGACGAGCCGCCCCCCCTGGTAGTCGGCGATGCCGGTGATGGCGATGCCGGCAAAGCCCGAGAACACGGCGATCTCGAGGGAGTGGACGAGCCAGAGTCCGAGGGCGAACCCCACGAAGGTGACCAGGGTCGCCCGGACACCCCTCCCGAAGGCCCGTCGGCGGGTCGCCGGCGTCGTCCCCGGCGGCTGGAGGCGACCGGCGAAAATGGCCCACCAGAACGGTGGCGCCCCTGTCCCTGTCCCTAGCCGCACGTGCTGCACGGGGAGGGCACCCCGGTAGCCTGAGCGCCGTGAACGTGGAACTGCGGCACCTGCGGTACTTCGTGGCCGTGGCCGAGGAACTGAGCTTCACCGCTGCCGCCCGGCGGGTCCACACCGCCCAGCAGGTACTCAGTACGCAGATCCGCCAACTCGAAGACACCATGGGTGTGCAGCTCTTCGAGCGCAGCCCGCGGGGAGTGGCCCTGACCCGGGCCGGCCTGGCGTTCCTCGATGGTGCCCGGGCGACCCTGGCCGACCTCGACCGCAGCATCGCCATGGCCACCCATGCGGCGGCATCGGTCGAGGGCACCCTGGCCGTCGGGTTGAACGTCGCCGCCTCCGGCGACACGGCCACCTCCATCCTGGCCAGGTTCAAGGACGCCTATCCGCACGTTGCGGTCACGCTCAGCACCTACGACCTCGACCATCCCGCCGCCGGCCTCCTCGACCATGCGACCGATGTGGCGATCGTCCGACCCCCGATCGTCGCTCGAGGGCTCGATGTGCTCACGGTGAGCGCCGAGGACAGGGTGTTCGTCCTTCCGGCCGCCCACCCCCTGGCGGGACGGGACCGGTTGACCCTGGCTGATGTCGCCGGACAGCCCTGGGTGGCGGCCGTGCCGGCCGTCGACGGGTGCGAGCCGGCGGCGTGGCGCGACGACTGGTTGATGGACCCGCGGCCCGACGGTGGGCACGCCGTCGTCGGCGCCACGGCCCGGACCCTCGACGAGTGGCGGGAGTTGGTGGCCGGCAACGAGGGGATCAGCCTGTGCCCGGCCTCTGCCGAGCGCTACTACGCGCGACCGGGCCTGGCCTTCGTGCCCGCGGCCGAGGTGCCGCAGGCCGAGCTGGCCGTGGCCTGGCGCAGCGACGAGCCCCGTGACGAGGTGCACCGGTTCGTCGATCTCCTGCGGGGGGCGACCGCATCCGTGACGTCGGCCTGACATGGCCTCGGACCCCTGGGGGTCGACGACGGGTCAGCCGCCGATCTGGTTGACGGCCGACTCGGCGATGCGCCGGTCCTCGGCGCCGGTCATGGCTCCCGCCACACCGACCGCACCGGCGACCTGCCCGCCCACCAGCAGGGGGATCCCCCCGGCGATGAGGGCCAGCCCGGGCCTCGTGGCGAACGAGGCCACGGCCGCCCCGTCCGCCTCGATCGCTGCGTAGAAGTCGTCCGGAGGCATACCGATGGCCGCGGCCGCGTAGGCCTTGTTGGTCGCGGTCTCGATGCTGACCAGGGGAGCGCCGTCCTGGCGGACCATCGCCTTCAGCACACCCGACTCATCCACCACGACGATGGTGACCGGCACTCCCATGGTCCCGGCCTCGGCGACGGCGGCACCCAGCATCGATGCCGCATCGGCAGCCGAGACGGTGGGTCGGGACGCTCCGGTCGCTGCACTGCCTGGCATGGCTGTCTCCTCGTGGTGGTCGGGCCCGTGGGCGGGACGTGCACGCAGTATGGGCACCGGATCTGCGGACAGGCCAACACTCTGTGGCGATGGGCCCACAGCCGCCAGGTGTACCCGCCGGTCGGGTCGTCCGACGCCCGCGCCGCCGTGCCGGGCGGCCATGCGGATCAGTGTGTCTCGGAGTCGAGGTACTGCTGGTGGAGCTGGCGGGGCCATTTCCGTCCGGCCTCGACGGCATCGGCCTCGACCAGCTCGTCCCGGATCCGGTCGTAGTCGTAGCAGTTGAGCTCGTAGAGGTTGCCCCACGGGTCGCTGAGCTCGAACGCCCAGCACAGGTCGTAGTCCACCAGGTCGGTGACCACCAGTGGCTCGCCGAGCGGGCTGGGGATCCCGTTGGGCAGCGAGCGGGCGAACGCCATGAAGCTGTCGGCGTCCACCGAGAAGGCCACACCGGTCTGGTGTCGAACCATCGGGTGCCCGGCCGTCGCCTCGAACAGCGCCAGCATGGTGTGCCCGCCGTCGGCGGAGATCTGCAGGGGTCCGCCCTCGAACCCGTCCGCCCAGAACGCGTAGGCGTCGACGGGCTCGAACCCGAGGTGCTCGGCGTACCACCGGGCGGCCTCGGCCCGATCCGGGACGCGGATGTGGACGTGGTCGAGCCGTCCCATCCTGAAGGCCGATCGCCCTGGCCGCACACGACCAGCCTAGACACGCCTGGTCCGGGCGGGAGCTCCCTCTCGTGCGTCTGGAAGATGCCCAGTATCGGCAAAGCGACCGTCACCGTGTCGATGCCCTCGTCGACCTTCTCGTCGGCCGTCGTGATCCTCTCGGTGCGCTCACCGGCCGGGCGCCCGGCCCGTGCCCTCTGCCTCCAGGTGCGTGTTCCCGGTCAGATCGCCGACGGCTTCTTCGGTCTGCCCGGTGACCTGATCCGTCCTTCTACCTCGTCCCGAGTCCCGACAGCGCGGTCAGGATGTCGGCGACCTCGGTGCGGGCGGTGTAGTCCGGCTGCACGTCCACGAAGCGCACCGTCCGGTCCGTGTCCACGATCAGCACCGTGGGCCGGGGCAGCCGGGTGGATCCTTCGGCGTTCACCTGGGCCAGGTCGAGTCCCAGTGCGCGCTGGGCCTCCAGGACCTCGTCGGCCTGCTGGAAGACGATGCCGACGCGTTCGGCGACCCGGTTGCCCGGATCGGACAGCACGGTGAACTCGAGCTCAGCCTTCTCTGCCGTGGAGAGCGACTGATCGGGGGACTGGGGGCTGATGGCCACCAACCGGGCCCCGAACGCGGCCAGCTGGGGCAGCAGTTCGTGCTGGTACGTGCGCAAGGCCAGGTTGCAGTACGGGCACCATCCGCCGCGGTAGAAGACCATGACTGCCGGGCCGTGTTCGACGAGTTGGTCCAGTGTGACCGGCTGACCGGTGGCATCGGTCAACGTGAAGGGTGCCAGTGTGTCGCCGATCTCGACCACGCCGGCCGGGACCCCCTGGTCGAGAAGGTCCTGGATGCTCCGATCGAAGGTCGCGACGACCTCCGGGGGCAGCCGCTCGGCGGCGGCGGCCTTCAGCTGCTCGGACTGCTCATGGATGGTGACAGACATCGATCCTCCCGGGACGTGGACGGAGTGGACTGCGTAGTCCATTCATCATCCGATCAGGTCGGAACTGGACTGTCAAGTCCACAAACGGGATACTGGGAGGACCGTGGGACTGCAACCGACCACCGAGCGGGGACGCCGGACCAGACAGCGCATCGTGGCGGCTGCCACCGAGGTGGTGGCCGAGCAGGGCGCGCTCGGGGCCAGCCTGGACGATGTCGGTGCGCGTGCCCCCGCCTCGCGCGGCCAGCTCTACCACTACTTCGACGACAAGGCGGACCTGTTGCGGTCGGTGGCCGACGCCACCAACGAGGCCGTCCTCAGCGGCCAGCGCCACCTGTTCGCCGGACTCGACACATGGGATGGCCTGGTGCGATGGACGGATTCCCTCGTCGAGTTCCAGGTGCAGTTGGATGGCCGTGGTGGTTGCCCGATCGCCAACCTGCTCGGGCAGCTCGGTGAACGCGACGAGGACACCCGGCTCGTGCTGGCCTCGGGGTTCGACCGATGGGAGGCCGCCATCCGTGACGGTCTCACCGCCATGGTGGCCACCGGAGCGCTCCGGCCGGACGCCGACGCCGACTGGCTCGCCGCCTCGACCCTGGCCAGCCTGCAGGGTGGTCTGGTCCTCACCCAGGCACGTCGCGACCCCCGGGCGCTGCGTCGGGCCCTGGACGGCGCCCTGGCCCTGATCGGCACCTACCGCGCCACCGGGTGACCCGCGCCGGACCGCCGGCCCCGAGCGGCCGGTTCCCCTGAGGATGTCCTGCTCCGGCCTCACCGTTTATTGACGTTGACGTTAAGGTATATTGACGTCGGAGTAAGTTCGTTGGGCCTCGAGACGTCAGGTGGAGCATGGCTGGACTGCAGGGACTGAAGGAGGGCCGGGCGGCCCGCACGAAGAACGCCGACGGGACGGTGGCCACTCTGCCGGCCAACTACAAGTGGATCGCCCTGTTCATCTCCACGCTCGGCATGCTGATGGCGACCATCGACGGGTCCATCGTCCTGATCGCCCTCCCCGACATCTTCCGGGGTATCGGGCTCGACCCGCTCCAGCCGGGCAACACCTTCTACCTGCTGTGGATGATCCTGGGCTTCCTGGTGATCACCAGCGTGCTGGTGGTGAGCCTGGGCCGCATGGGCGACATCTACGGACGGGTGAAGACCTACAACCTGGGCTTCGCCGTGTTCACCTTCTTCTCGCTGATGCTCAGCATCACCTGGATGACCGGGCACGCGGCGGGGGTGTGGCTCATCACCATGCGCGTGTTCCAGGGTGTGGGGGCGGCCATGCTGATGGCGAACTCGTCAGCCATCCTGACCGATGTCTTCCCCGACAACCAGCGGGGGATGGCCCTCGGCGTCAACCAGGCCGCCGCCTTCAGCGGGACCTTCATCGGGCTGGTGCTCGGTGGCCTGCTGGCCCCCATCGACTGGCGGCTCATCTTCCTGGTCTCGGTCCCCATCGGCCTGTTCGCCACGGTCTTCGGCTACCTGAAGCTCCAAGAGACGAGCCCGAAGCGCCCGGCCCGGATCGACTGGCCCGGCAACATCACCTTCGCCATCGGGCTGATCCTGGTCATGGTGGGCATCACCTACGGCATCGAGCCCTACGGCCACCACGTGATGGGGTGGACCAGTCCGGTGGTGATCGGGTCGCTGGCCCTCGGGGTGGCCCTGCTGGTCGCCTTCTGCGTGATCGAGACCAAGGTCGAACAGCCCATGTTCCGGCTCCAGCTGTTCAAGATCCGGGCGTTCACCAGTGGGGTGCTGGCCAGCTTTTTGGCCGCGCTCAGTCGGGGTGGGCTGATGTTCATGCTGATCATCTGGCTCCAGGGCATCTGGCTCCCGTTGCACGGCTACACCTTCTCGGTGACCCCGCTGTGGGCGGGCATCGCCATGCTGCCGCTCACCATGGGCTTCCTCGTGGCCGGCCCCCTGGCCGGCGTGCTGTCGGACCGGTACGGGGCCCGTCCGTTCGCCACCGGCGGGATGCTGGGCGCGGCCATCTGCTTCGCCCTGCTCGAGTTCCTCCCCGTCGACTTCCCCTACACGGTCTTCGCCGTGCTGCTGTTCTTCACCGGTCTGACCATGGCGGCCTTCGGCTCGCCCAACCGGGCCGGCGTCATGAACAGCCTCCCGCCCCAGCACCGCGGGGCCGGCTCGGGCATGAACACGACGTTCCAGAATTCGGCCCAGGTGCTGTCCATCGGGATCTTCTTCACCCTGATGATCGTGGGGCTCATGTCCTCGCTGCCGGCCAACCTGCTCCACGGCCTGACCGCCCACGGTGTCCCCCACGCCGTCGCCGAGCGGGTGGCCCACCTGTCGCCGGTGTCGACGCTGTTCGCGGCGTTCCTGGGGTACAACCCGGTGCAGCATCTGGTCGGGGCCCACGTGCTGGCGACACTGTCGCCCGCCCAGCAGCACGCCCTCGTCGGGCGGAGCTTCTTCCCAGGGCTGATCAGCGCCCCCTTCCGCGACGGGCTCCACGCCGCGTTGGACTTCGCCATCGTGGCCAGCCTGCTGGCGGCGGGTGCCTCGTGGATGCGGGGCGGCCGGTACGTCTACAGCGAGCCCGGAGACGGTGGCGCGTCGGCCAGCCCGGGTGGGTCAGCCACACCGGTCGGGTCCGACAGGGACGCTGTCCCCGCACGAGCCGACGGTCGGGGCACCGAGGGCCCGGTCGCCCCGTCGCGCACGCCGGAGCCCGCCCTGCTCGACGCCACCTCGACGGGCCCCCTCGGAGGCACGGCACCGTGACGGCCACCCGCAGCACCACCCGGGAGTCCCCGCCGCTGGTCCTCCGCATCGGTGAGGTGGCCAAGCTGACCGGCCTGACCACCCGCACCCTCCGGTACTGGGAGGAGCAGGGCCTGATCCGTCCGAGCGGCTACCGCGGTCGGGGCGAGCGCCTGTACTCGGCGACCGACATGGCCCGCGTCACCCGGATCAAAGACCTCCAGGAGCTGTTGGGCTTCTCGCTCGCCGAGGTCAGGGTGGTGCTCGACACCGAGGACATCGACACGCTCGACCGGCTCCGCTCCGAGTTCCGGTGGGGTGACGCGCCGCCCGAGGAGCGCCGACGACTGCTCGACGAGGCCATCGACGCCAATGAGCACCTGCTGGAGCGTCTCGACGACACCCTGGCGCGCATCGGCGCGTTCCGCGACGAGCGGGCGGCCAAGTCGGTCCGCCTGCGGCAGCTCCGCGACGGGCCGGATGCGCCCATCGACCAGCCGTACCCGTCCACCCGAGGAGGAGACCAGTGAGTTCAGACGCCATGCGAGCCGAGACGGTGACCATCGAGGGCCACGAGGGCGATGCCATCGAGGCGTACCTGGCCCAGCCGCTGGCGGGCGACCCGACCGGCGGCGTGGTGGTCATCCACCACATGCCCGGCTACGACGAGCCGACCAAGGAGATCACCCGAAGGTTCGCCGCCCAGGGCTACCTGGCCATCTGCCCCAACCTCTACTTCCGTGAGGCCCCCGGGGCCAGCCCCGACGACGCCGCCGCCGCGGCCCGGGCCTCGGGCGGTGTGCCCGACGCCCGCCTGGTCGGGGACGTGGCCGGCGCAGTCGCCTTCCTCCGGTCCCTGGCCTCGTCCAACGGCAAGGTGGCCACCATCGGCTACTGCTCGGGGGGTCGGCAGTCCTTCCTGGCCGCCTGCAGCCTGGACCTCGATGCCGCCGTCGACTGCTACGGGGCCTTCGTGGTGGGCACGCCTCCCGACGGCTTCCCCCTCAGCGTCGAGCCCATCGTCCACCTGGCCCCGCAGCTCTCGTGCCCCCTGCTCGGGCTGTTCGGCGCCGAGGACCAGTACCCGAGCCCGGACCAGGTGGACGAGCTCGAACGGGCACTGGAGAAGGCCGACAAGGAATTCGAGTTCCACACCTTCGAGGGCGCAGGACACGCCTTCTTCGCCGTGAATCGGCCGAGCTACCGGCCCGAGGCCGCCAACGAGGGCTGGGAGAGGATCGGGGAGTTCTTCGGGCGCACCCTCGCATCCTGACCATTCCCGGACGGCCGACGACGCGTGATCGGGCGGCACCCCGCCCGCCGACGAAAGGACTTCACATGTGTACGTACCAGACGACCACATTGACCATCGAGGGCAGCGGCAAGGGCGCCGACGGCTGGTTCCCCGTGACCGATGCCACGGTCTATTTCGACCACCCGGTGCACGCCCCGGCAGCCCACACCCTGAACATCGACCTGCGCAACCCGTCGCGGGGGGCCGCCGCCCGGGTGGCCGTGGAACTCGATCCCGAGGCCGCCCGCCAGCTGGCCCTGGCCATCATGGAGACCCTGGACCGCGTGCCTGACGAACTGAAGGAAGCGGTGGCCCCGGCCTGACCGGTCGGCGACAGGCCGATCGGCTCTGTGTCGGTCCGCTGCCTGTCGGTCCACTGCCTGTCGGTCCACTGCCTGTCGGTCCACTGCCTGCCGTGCCCGGGGCCCTACTCCCCGAGGTGGCTCGGAGCTACTGGGGCGGAGGCATCTGGCCCGGAGGCGGTGGTGGCATCTGGCCCGGCGCCTGCGGGGGGTAGGCCGGAGGGGGCGGAGGGGCCGGTGCCTGTCCGGGCGGTGGGTAGCCGGGCTGCGGGTACCCCTGCGGGGGGTAGCCGGGTTGGGGTGGGTAGCCGGGGGCCGGGTACTGGCCGCCGTAACCGCCACCCCCGCCGAACGTCCCCCCACCCAGTCCGGCGGGACCGGCCGGGCCCCGGTACACGCTCTGGCCCAGCCAGAGGATGTACCAGAAGATGACCGACAAGAGGACCAGCCCCACGGTGAACCCGGTGCCGTGTCCGAAGCTCTTCGACACGTCGTTGAGCACGATGATCGACACCACCAGCAACCCGAGGCTCCCGATGAAGGGCACGAACACGAGGAGCAGGAACCAGGCCCACGTGGCCGGTCGGCCGGCGATGCGCAACAGCACGATGAACTGGTAGATGGGGACGAAGGCGGACCAGGCCGGCTCGCCCAGGGGCCCCGCCTTCTTGTACGACCCCCAGACCCCCAGCGTGAAGACGAAGTAGAGGACGATGTACAGGACGAGGAGACCCCCGACTCCCGCACCGGAACTTGCCGCCACCAGATGTCCCATGCTCTTCCCCTTGGCCTCGGAGCCCTGTGTCGGGTGCTCGCTGCCCATTTGTTAGCACTTCGCCGTCGGGCGCGCGTCGATCCCACCCCGGTCGGAGGTGGGCCTCGTGAGTGGTGGGCCTCCTTCGAGAGGTCATCGTCGCCGACCCCTGTCGGTGCGGGGGTGTCACACCCCGTGAGTAGGGTCGGAGCCGATGATGCACCTCTACTCGTCCGGCTCGGCGCGGACGCTGGCCACACGCCTGGCCGGGGTGCTGGTCGACGTCCCCCCGGACCCGTTGACCCCCGAGTGGTTGGCCGTCCCGTCGGACGGGATGCGACGGTGGCTGAGCCTCGAGTTGGCCCGGCACCTCGGGGCCTCCTCCCCCGGCGCCGACGACGGCATCACCGCCAATGTCGTCCGGGCCTACCCCGGCGATCTCCGAAGTGCGGTCCTGGCCATCGGCCGACCCGAGGACCGGGCTGATCCGTGGCGCATCGAGCGCATGGTGTGGCCCGTCCTGGAGGCCGTCGGGGACGCCGACGGGGCGGTGCTCCCGAGCGGTCTGGCGGTGTTGGAGGACCAGCGCCAGAGCTCCGCCCTCTATGCCAAGGGCCGTCGCATCGCCGACCTGTTCGACCGCTACCACCTGCACCGCCCCCACATGGTCCAGCAGTGGGCACAGGACCGGTTGGTCGACGCCACGGGGCGGGACCTGGACGAGCACAGCATCTGGCAGGCCCAGCTCTGGCGCCAGGTCCGGTCCCGGATCGACGAGCCCAGCCCACCCGAGCGTCTGCCGGGGCTGCTCCGGCGCCTCCACGCCGGCGACGACCTGCTCGACCTCCCGCCGCGTCTGGTGCTCTTCGGGTTCAGCCTCCTGCCGGCCGGCGCCTTCTTGGACGTGGCCCGCGCCGTCGCCGCCACCCGGGAGGTCCACGTCTTCATGCTGGAGCCGACCCATCTCGATCCGTCCGAGCTGCTGGCGGCCGACCCGGCCCCCGTTCCCGGGTCGGTCCGACTCCGGTCGGGCGACGCCACCGCCTCGTTGGCCCACCACCCCCTGCTCCGCAGCTGGGGCCGCCTCCACCGTGAGACGGCCCTACAGCTGGCTGACGTGGAGGCCGAGGGCGTCCGAGTGGAGCGCCAGCCTGACGGGGCGGCGGCGGACGCGCCGAGCACACTGCTCGGCGCATTGCAGAACGACCTCCGGGCCAACCGCCCGCCCCAGCCCCGACTGGCCGGCGATCCCGCCGATGACTCGGTGCAGTTCCATGCCTGCTTCGGCGCCATCCGTCAGGTCGAGGTCCTGCGCGACGCCCTGCTCCACCTGCTGGCCCGGCCCGGGTCCGACCTCACCGAGGACGACATCGTGGTGCTGTGCCCGTCACTGGACCGCTTCGCCCCGCTGATCGAGGCGGCCTTCGGCAGCTCGGCCCCGGCCACGACCGAGGTCCCACCCGGCTCCCCGGCCGCGCCGGAGGCGGCCCCGGGCATCGGACGCCACGGCGCGCCGGCGCTGCGCTACCGGCTGGCCGACCGGTCCATCCGGACCACCAATCCGGTGTTGAGCGCCACCTCGGCCCTTCTCGAGTTGGTGGCCGGCCGCTTCGACGTGGACTCGGTGTTGGAGTTCCTGGGCCTCGGACCGGTGCGGGAGCGCTTCGGGTTCGACGATGACAGCCTGGGCGTCATCGGCGAGTGGGCGGAGGCGACCCACGTGCGGTGGGGCCTCGATCCCTCCCAGCGGGAACGGCTCGGGCTTCCCGGATCCGTCGTGACCAACACCTGGGAGGCGGCCCTGGATCGGCTCGTGGTCGGCTCGGCGGTGTTCGACGAGGACCTCCGGCTCGCCGTCGGTGACGTCGCCCCCCATGGGGTGGAAGGGGGTGACGTCGAGACCCTGGGCAGCCTGGCTGCCGTCATGGGCTGTCTGGCCGATCTGGCCGCAGAGGCGTCCACGGCCCGCCCCCTGGCCGGGTGGGTCGAGCGCATCGGCGAGACGTGTGGGGCCCTCTTCGCCACCGAGCGGGACCAGGGTTGGCAGCTCGAGGCGTTGGACCGGATCCTGGGGGAGGTCCTCGACTCCACCGCACTCAGGGGCGAGTCCTCGTCGGTGTCGTTGGAGTTCGGTGATGTCTGGAAGCTGCTGGACGAGCGTCTCGACGACCGGGTGGGCCGGGCCGACTTCTTCCGGGGCGGGATCACCGTGACGTCGCTGACGCCGCTCCGCTGGGTGCCGTTCCGGGTGGTGTGCCTCCTCGGCATGGACCAGTCGGCCTTCGGCGCCGAGGGATCGGCGGGCGACGACCTGGCGGCCCTGGTGCCGATGCTCGGAGACCGGGACCCCCGGGGGGAGGTGCGCGAGGCGCTGTTGGAGGCCGTGCTGGCCGCCCAGGACCATCTGGTGGTGGTCCGGGAGGGCCATGACGTCCGGACCAACCAACCCGTTCCGAGGGCGGTGCCGACCACGGAGCTCTATGAGTCCGTGCTGGCATCGGTGGCGGCCGGGGCGCGGACCGAGGTGGCCCGTCGTCTCGAGATCCAGCACCCCCGCCAGCCCTACGACGAGCGCTGTTTCGAGCCGGGGCGGTTGATCGTGGGCACGCCTTGGGGCTTCGACGCCGACGATCTGGCCGGGGCGCAGGCCCGGCGGAGCCGGTCCACCCGGCCCCGGCCCTTCCTGGAGGATCCCCTCGAGCCGATCTCCTCCGAGGTCATCGAGCTCTCGGTGCTGCACGGGTTCCTCAGGAATCCCACGGCGGCGTTCTTCAGCTCCCGGCTCGAGGCCCGCCTGCCCCGCCCCGAGGACGACACCCCCACGGCCCTGGCCGTCGATGTCTCCGGACTGAACGGATGGGCCGTCGGCTCGCGGCTGCTCGAGGCGCGCCAGGCCGGGCACACCTTCGAGGAGTGGCTCCGGTACGAACGCCAGCTGGGAACTCTGCCGCCATCCCCACTCGGCGACGCTCAGATCCAGGTCCTGGACGAGACCGTGCAGGTCATGCTGGACGCCGCCCATCAGGCCGGCATGGCGCCAGGGCCCGCTCACCCCTATCCGGTGGACGCCCTCCTCCCAGACGGCACCCGGGTGGTCGGTTCGGTCCCGCTCCGGCTGGGCGGTCGGGACGACGAGCGGTCCGGTCCCGCCACGCTCCACTACTCCCGGTTCAAGCCGGCCCACCGGGTGGCGGCCTGGCTCGATCTGATGGCGTTGGTCGTCACCGATCCGGACCGGCAGTGGCGCTCGCTGGCTGTCAGCCGGCCGGAGCAGGTGGGCGCCGGGCCCACCGTCAACGACCTCGTCCCTGTCGCGACCGGCGACGATGCCCCGGTGTCGGCATCCGACGGGCTGGCCGTGGCCGTGGACTGCTACCGACGGGGGATGACCGAGCCGCTGCCCCTCTTCCCCACGTTCTCGTGGTACCTCTACCGCGGCAAGTCGCCCCGCAGCCGTTGGCGCGGCTACTCGTTTCCCGAGGACGGGGACAGCGTGGCCGTGCGGTTGGCCTTCGACAACCGGGATTTCGACGAGATGCTCGACCTGGCCCCCCGGCCCACCGATCCCCGGGGGGTGAAGGGCCGCGCCATGCGATTCGCCACCTATCTCCACCGGACCATCGACCAGTCCACCACGTCGGCGACGGGTGATGGACCGCCCCCGAGCCGGCCGGCCACCCGCTGATGCCCGGCGACGACGCCATCCGGTTCGACCTGGCCGATCCCCTGCCGCGGGGCAAACTGGCCATTCAGGCCAGTGCCGGAACGGGCAAGACCTACACCCTGGCCGACCTGGCCACCCGGTTCCTCGCCGAGGGCCGGGCGTCAGCCTCGGAGCTGTTGGTCGTCACCTTCACCCGGGCTGCCACCGACGAGTTGCGGGCCCGGATCCGGGACCGGCTGGTGGGAGCGGTGGCGCACCTGGCCTCGGGTGACCCTCCGCCCGCCGGTGACGCCCTGTTGACCCTGCTGTCCGAGCGGGGCGACCGTGACCAGCTGGACCGACTGCAGCGCGCTGTGGCCGAGTTCGACGCCGCCACCGTCACCACCATTCACGGGTTCGCCAAGCAGGTGCTCGGGGCGCTCGGGGTCTCGGCCGGGTCCGACCCCGATGCCCGACTGGATGCCGACTCGGCCCTCCTCATCCGGGACACCTGTGCCGATGTCCTCATCGCGGCGGCCGTGGACGCCGGACAGGCCGACCTCCTGCCCACGCTCGCCACCCTCGCCGAGGCCACCCGGTTGGCCGACGGCCGGCCCGATCTGGCCCTCGTGCCCGTCCCGGGCCAGCCCGGTGCCGCACCGTCCGACCTCATGCTCCGCCACCTGGTGGAGCGCAGTGTGGCGCAGGTGTCCCGGCGCCGACGCCAGAGTGGGACGCTCAGCTTCGACGACGTGCTCACCCAGCTGCGGGACGCGCTGTGCGGTCCGGGTGGTTCGAGCGCGGTGGCCTCCCTGCAGAGCCGCTACCGGGTGGCACTGATCGACGAGTTCCAGGACACCGACCCGGTGCAGTGGCAGATCTTCTCGACCTTGTTCGACGGGCCGGGCACCACCACGTCACTGGTCCTGGTGGGAGACCCCAAGCAGGCCATCTACGCCTTCCGGGGCGCCGACGTGCACACGTACCTCCGAGCCGTCCAGGACGGTCCGTCGACCTCCCGCCGGTCGCTGCGCACCAACTGGCGCTCCGACGATTCCGTGCTGCGATCGCTGAACGCCCTGTTCGACGGGGCCACCTTCGGCAGCCCGGACATTCCCTTCGTGCCGGTGGCCGAGGCCGACGTGAACCGGGGCCGGTATCTTCGGGGCACGAGCGGCGAGCCCCTCCCGGCCCTCTCGTTGCGGCTGGCCGTCGGCGACGGCATCCTCCGGCACAGGAACAAGGACCACCTGGTCATCACCGCTGCCGCCACGCGGGCCATCTACGCCGACCTGGTGCGAGAGGTGGTCCGGCTCCTCGACGAGGGTGAGCTCCCCGAGGGTGACGGCCATCGACGGGTGCGCCCGCCGGACATCGCCGTGCTGGTGGGGATGCACGCCGAGGCCGCCGACGTCCAGACCACCTTGTCCGAGTGCGGGATACCGGCGGTGGTGAGCCGGGGGGGCAGCGTGCTGGAGTCACCCGGGGCCGACCACATGCGCTGGCTGCTCCATGCCCTGGCCCGGCCGGCCGACCCCCGTCGGGTGCGGATGTTCGCGCTGTCGTGGTTCGGCGGCCGCCGAGCGGCCGAGGTGGCCACGCTGTCGGAGGCGGACATGGACACCATGCAGGAGCAGTTGCGGCAGTGGTCGGACATGCTCGGCACCCACTCGGTCGCCGACACCTTCGCACGGGTGTGGGCCGAGAGCGGGGTGGTCCCCCGGGTCCTGGGCGCCGCCGACGGCGACCGGAACATGACCGACCTCGACCATCTGGTGGAGCTGTTGGACGGGGTCTCGCCGGGCGGGCGGAGCGGCGTGGCCGCACTGCTGGCGGTGCTGGACACCGAGCCCAGGCCCGAGGACGACACCGAGGTCGACGGCGACGTGTCCGCCCGTCGGATCGCATCGGAGGCCGAGTCGGTCCAGATCATGACGGTGTGGGCCGCCAAGGGCCTCGAGTTCCCCGTGGTGTGCCTGCCCACGCTGTGGCGTCCCCCCCGCGAGCACGAACCGGTGGTCTACGTGGATCCCGACTCGGGACGTCGGACCTACGACCTCTCCGGCGGGGCGGAGTGGCCCGACGAGGCCGCCGCCCTGGCCCGTCGCCAGCTGGCTGCAGCCGACTCGGCCGGCGAGCGCCTCCGCCTGCTCTACGTGGCCATGACCCGGGCCCAGCACCAGACCGTCCTGTGGTGGGCCCAGGCGGACCGGAGTGGGCAGTCGGCCCTGGCCCATGTGCTCTTCGCCCGGCGCGGGGCAGGCATCGACGGTGAGGCGTTCGCCGCCACGAGGGTCCCGGTCCCGGCCGATCGGGACGTGATGGCCCACTTCGATCCGCTGGTCGTGGTGGCTCAGGGCACGATCGCCGTCGCGGCGGTCGACGACGTGCCGGCCCGACCGGGCCGGTGGACGGCTCCGCTGGGCGACCGACCCGGGGCGGCCCTGCGCGCCGCCCGGCTGGACCGCCTCCCGGACCGCCGGCGTCAGCGCTGGTCATTCTCGGCCATCGTCGACCACGCGTCCGTCGGGCGATTCGACCCCCACGACGCGTCGATGGCCGACCGGGGTGCGGGCGACGAGCAGGATTCCTCCGACACCACCGACGGGCGGGCAGCCCCGTTCCGGCCCCGATCCGACACCGCTGCGGTCGACGGCGAGGTCGACGCCGGCAGTCCGGCAAACCCCCTGGCCGACCTGCCGGCCGGGACGACCTTCGGCACGTTGGTCCACGGCGTGCTGGAGGAGGTCGACTTCACCTCGGACCGGTTGGTGGAGGAGCTGGAGGAGGCGGTGGACCGCCAACTCCGGTGGCGGTCCGTGGACCTGACCCCACTGATTCCCGTCGGCGCCTCCGCCGACCAGGGACGGGAACTCCTGGTCGACGGTCTCCGGCTGGCGCTCCGGTCTCCCCTCGGCGCGCTGTGCGGCGGGGTGCGGCTGGCCGACATCGGCCCCGCCGACCGCCTGGCCGAGGTCTCGTTCGACCTGCGGTTGGCCGATCACGGAACACCATCGAGCGTCCGACGGATCGGGGCCGTGGTGCGGGAGCACCTCGGGGCCGATGACCCCCTGGCGGGATGGGCCACCGACCTGGCCGGCGGGAAGATCGAGGCCACCGTGGCCGGCCACCTCACCGGCTCCATCGACCTGGTGATGCGGGTCCCCGGCGGACCGGACGGGCCCCGGTTCGTGGTGGCCGACTACAAGACCAACGCCCTGCATCGGCGGGGGTCACCGGTCGGGCCGGATGACTACGGCACCGACCGGCTGGTCGCGGCCATGGAGGAGCATGACTACCCACTCCAGGCGCTGCTCTACTCGGTGGCCCTCCACCGTTACCTTCGATGGCGCATGCCCGGGTATCGGCCCGATGCCCACCTGGGCGGCATCGCCTATCTCTTCCTCCGGGGGATGGCCGGTCCGGGCGACGGGGGAGGCACACCACCCGGCGTGTTCCCATGGGCCGTCCCCCCGGCCCTGGTCGTCTCGCTCAGCGAGCTGCTGAGCGGCCGAGACGCCGGCGGCCGGGTGGCATGACCCTGCGCACCGCCAGCGGCCCGCTCGGCCCCTCTGTGGTCGTGCCGCCCGGGGTGGAGGTGCTGACCCCGTTCATCGAGGCCGGTGTGTTCGGGGCCTACGAGGTCCAGTTCGCCGCCACCGTGCTCCGCCTCCGACCCGGTCTCGGGGCCGAGGAGCTGCTGGCCCTGGCGGTTGCGGCGCGGGCGCCCCGCTTCGGCCATGTCTGCACGCCGCTCGACGCCATGGCCGTCCGGCTGGCCGAACTCGACGGGGAGGAGGTGGAGGGCCTGCCCTGGCCCCCCGCCGACGCCTGGGCGGCCGCCCTCGGCCGGTCCGGCATCGTGTCCACCCCGCCGCAGACGGACGACGGGCCGACCCGTCCCCTGGTCTGGGACGGTGGGCGCCTCTACCTCCACCGCTACTGGCACTACGAGCTGGCCATCGCCGGCGACCTCGCCCGCCGGTGCGGTCAGGCTCCCGCCGTCACCGGGCCCACCGGTGACGGGGTGGACCGGGTGCTCGACGCCCTCTTCGGCCCCGCCGGACCGGGGCCGGCCGACCTGCAGCGCCTGGCCGTCCGCCGGGCGCTGGCCCCGGGGGTGTCGATCATCGCCGGGGGACCGGGAACGGGGAAGACCTACACCGTGGCGAGGCTCCTGGTCGCCGCCCACCTGGTCGCATCCGAGCAGGGCCGTCCCCTCTCGGTGGCCCTGGCCGCTCCCACCGGCAAGGCGGCGGCCCGCATGGGCGAGGCGGTCCAGTCGGCGGTGGCGGAGATCCACCGGGCCGACGGGGCCGGGGACGGGGACGGGGACGGGGCCGGGGACGT
>Ga0302202_10001982_pt1 | contig 24461 bp, 18 predicted proteins | sample II_Bog_N3_3_FD_194579 | JGI IMG/M metagenome (GOLD analysis project Ga0302202, IMG submission 194579) | Peat permafrost microbial communities from Stordalen Mire near Abisko, Sweden - II_Bog_N3_3 | ecosystem: Environmental > Terrestrial > Soil > Wetlands > Peat | place: Sweden: Abisko...
GGGTCTGTGGCGTACGGGTGCAGCGGCTGCATCTTTTGATGCACCCGCATAATTCGTCCAAGGACTTGCAAGCCGAACTCAGGACCTACGGATCGCCGCAACGAAACCAGTGTCCACGCTCGTGGCGCGTCGAACCCCGTGGCGGCCGCCATCTTGTACAGCACGGCGCAAACCGGCACCCCGTCACGCTCGAAACCGGCACCTGAAAACGCTCCAAAGCGGCACCCCATCACGCTCCAATCCGGCACCTGATCACGGCGCAAACCGGCACCGCCTCACGGCGTAATCCGGCACCCCCACCTGGGTCTGGGTCTCTGCTGTCCGACCAGTAATGGCCGGTATCGTTCCGCCCTTTTCATTCCGGGAGCGGATGATGCCGAGGACGAGGACGCAGATGAGACGGATTCGCGAAGTGTTGCGGCTCAAGTTCAATCTGGGGTTGAACGATTCGCAGGTGGCGAGCGGCGCCGGCATCGCGCGGGCGACGGTGCAGGACTACCTGCGGCGGATCGCTGCCACCGGTCTGGATCATGAACAGCTACTCGCACTCGGCGACGAGGCATTGGATCAGCGGCTGTTTCCACGACGGCGAGAGACAGGACGCCCGCAGCCGGACTGGGAGGTGATCGAACGCGAGCTGCGCGGCCGCGGGGTGACGCTGCGACTGTTGTGGAAGGAATATCAGGACGGGCAGAGCGGCGGCTACCAGTACACCCAATTCCTGCGGCATTTCCGCGCCTGGCAGCGAGCGTCCCGCCCGCCGGTGATGCGCCAGGTCCACCGTGCCGGCGTTGCGCTCGAGGTCGACTACGCCGGCATGACCTTGACGGTGGTGGACATGGGCGTGGCACGTGAGGCGCAGGTTTTCGTCGCCTGCCTGCCGTGCTCGCAGCTGATCTATGCCGAACCAACCTGGACCCAGGGCCACGAGGATTGGCTCGGCGCGCATGTGAGGGCGCTGGCCTGGATCGGCGGCTGTCCGGAGAAACTGGTCCCGGACAATCTCAAGAGCGGCGTGACCGACGCGTGCTACTACGACCCGGTGCTGAACCGCAGCTACCACGAGCTGGCGCGGCACTATGGCATCGCAATTCTCCCGGCAAGGGTGCGACGGCCCCGGGACAAATCTTCCGTAGAATCCAGCGTAAATCAGGTGGAACGCTGGGTGCTCGCACCGCTGCGCCATCGCCGCTTCTTCGGTCTCGACGAGGCCAGAGCGGCGATCCTGGAGCAAGTCGAGCTGTTCAACAACCGCCCGTTCAGCCCGCCGCGCGAGGGCAGCCGGCGATCACTGTTCGAGGCGATCGAGCGTGCCGCATTGAAGCCGCTGCCGGCCGAACCCTTCGTCATCGGCCAGTGGCTCACCGCGCGCGTAAACATCGACTATCACATCGTTGTAGACCTGCACTACTATTCTGTCCCGTACCGCCTGCTGCACACCAAGGTGGATGTGTTTCTCACCGCCACCGCGGTCAGCGTCTTCGCCAAGGGCGAGCGGGTCGCCAGCCACGCGCGCAGCTTCGTGCCGGCCGATCACACGACGATTACGGAGCACATGCCGCCGGCGCACCAGGCGATGGCGCAACGCACGCCAGATCGTCTGCGTCGGGATGCGGCTGCCCTCGGGATGACGATCGGCACCTATGTCGATCGCCTGCTCAGCGCCCGCGAGCACCCCGAGCAGGGCATCCGGTCCTGCCTGGGTGTGCTGCGCCTGGCCAAAACCTACGGCGCGGCGCGGCTGGAACTTGCCTGCGAGCGGGCGCTGCGCGCCGGCGCGACGTCATCCCGCTACGTCGAGCAATTGCTCAAGGCTGACCGACGACAGCCCTTCCTTCAGGCGCCGCACGATGACGGCCTTGGCGAACACATCAACGTCCGTGGCTCCATCTACTACAATTGAGGAAATGTCATGCTGCACCAATCCGTTGAGAAACTCCGCACGATGCGCCTGACCGGCATGGCACGCGCGCTCGAAGAGCAACTGACACAGGCCGACATCGGCCGGCTGACCTTCGATGAGCGGCTGGCCATGCTGATCGATCGCGAAGAGGTCGATCGACACAATGCGGCGCTCGCGCAACGCTTGCGCCTGGCGCGGCTGCGCCAGGCGGCCTGCCTCGAAGACATCGACTACCGCAAGCCGCGTGGCCTGGATCGGGCTCTTCTGCGCAGCCTGAGTGCCGGGCGATGGCTGGCCGAGCACAACAACGTTCTGGTCCTCGGCCCAACCGGCACCGGCAAAAGTTTCATTGCCTGTGCGCTGGGCAACCAGGCGGCACGCGACGGTCATTCCGTTCGCTACCAGCGCCTCTCGCGCCTGCTCGATGAATTGGCTATGGGGCGGGCGGAGGGCCGATACGCCAGCCTGCTGGCGCGTCTGTCCAAGGTCAAGCTGCTGATACTGGACGACTGGCTGATGGCCAAGCTGACCGCGGATCAGCGGCGTGACCTGATGGAGGTGATCGATGACCGCCATCAGCGCCCAAGTCAGGTAGTGTCTCCGCTGCGCCGCGGCGCAGCCACAGACATTATACCGCCTCCACGCGGGCAAGCTCCACTCTGACCATCACGCCCGCGACCGGCTGATGGACCCAGTACTCCAGGCAGTCGCGTCCCGTCCCGCGGCGCAGCGCCCGCGAATAGAGGTCCACCTGCCCGCCGAATGCCCGAAGCCGTTCTTCATCGAGCTCCATCAAGCCGGGGAAGCTCTTGTGGTCGACGATCGCGAAGTCGCGGCCGTCGTCGAGGAGGAGGTCGATGCGCCCTGAGATGACTTGGAGTTCCTCGGTCGCGTGGACGTGCCACTCCGGGAGGCGCGCGGCGCCGCCGAAGCGCGTGTTGAGGAAGTCGTGCAACCTGTTGGAGGCGGAAACGAGGTCGGGGGGATTCACCTCCAGCACGCCCCAGCGGCGGAGCATGTCGCGGGCGACTTCGAGGCGCGAGCCCGGTGATGCCTGCGGATCGTCGCAGGCGAAGAAGCGGTGGAACGCCTCGCCGATCGCCTGGAGGTCAGGATCGCCGACGAGGGTGATCCGCGACCCGAGCCGGACCGTCTCCACGACGCGGGCTTCGCCCTGGAAGACGTGCCCGCTCGGCCTGAGGCGCAGCGGCGAATGTTGCCGCCGGGCCGCGGCCGGCCGGAGGAACTCCGGCTCCGGCTCCGCTTCTTCCGGATCGAACCGGTCCGGCGCAGGGCGAAGGGCGAACCGTATGTCTCCGACCGCGAGCGGGTCGCCCCCGATCGAGATCAGCGGGAGGTCCTCGTCGGTCCGGAGCTCGTCCAGCCAGTCCGTGCCACCAGCGATCGCGAGCGCCGTGTGGTCGCGCGCGCGGGTCATGCCGACGTAGAGCAGGCGGGTGCGCTCCAGCCGCTCCTCCTCGAGAGTTCGCAGCCCCTCAAGGCTCTGCGCGGCGGCGACGTCGAGACCGACGCCCTTGCCCTGTGCCCCATAGGGCCAGGGCCAGTAGCGCAGCACGCGCCCGGCCAGGGGATCGTGCCAGTCGGGAGCCGCGAGTTCCTCGGCGTAGATCCCGAAGGGGTTGCCCTTCGCCTTCGCGTCGAGCTCGGCGAGCACAACGATCGGCCACTCGAGGCCCTTGGCGCCGTGGTAGGTAAGCACGTTCACGGCCTCGGGATGGCGGCTCTGCGGCTGGGAGGGCGAGGCGCCGCTGACGAGCCACTCGCACGCGCCCGAGAGCGTGGCGGCCTGGCGTTCGGAGCGCTGCTCTTCCTGGTAGGCGTCGAGGAGCGAACGTACGGCCTCGAGGTTCGCCAGGCGCTGCTCCATGAGGCCCCACCGGCCGACGGTGGCGAGTAGCCCCTCGACGTGGAGGACGCCATCAAACATCTCGGCGGGAGTGAGCTGCGGCGCGAGCGCGCGCATGTCCCTGAGCTGGTCGGCGAAGGGGACGCATGACTCCAAGACCGTCGCGCTGTCGGCCTCAAAGGCGGCCGCGAGCCACGCGTCGTCGTCGCAGGCGAGCCGTGCGATCTCGGCGAGTGCGAGGCTGTCTGTCGGGTCCGTGACCCACCGCAGCGCGGCGAGCGCGAGTTCGACGCCCGGCTGGTTGAGGAGGCCCGTGCGCTCCACGGCGACCCTAATGCCGCGCCGGGACAGCGCGGCGGCGAGCTGCAACACTTGGTCGTTGGAGCGGCAGAGGACCGCCACGTCGCCGCCGCGCGCGGGCCTGACGGCTCCGCCCTTCGGATTCACCGGCCAGGCGTCCGGCTTCCGAAGCAGGCCGGCGACGCGGGCGGCGAGGTCCTCGGTCCGCTCCTCCTTCTTCTTTCCGGAAAGCGGCCAGACCGAGAGGGGCGAGCCGTCCTCGTCCGTCTCAGCGCGGTCGTAAGCCGCGAACGTAATTTCCTCGGCAGTCATGCCGGTGCGGCGGAAGTTCGACTCGAACGCGGCGTTGACGAACTCGCCCAGCGTCGGCCGGATCCGGTACGACTTGCGGAGGAAGGCGAACGTTCCGCCCGTCCCCGTGGTAATCGCGCGAGCGGCGGCCTGGGTGAGCGCCGGGTCGGCGTCGCGGAAGCTATAGATCGACTGCTTGGGATCGCCCACCCAGACGTTCACCGGCGCGATCGCGGCGAGCGTCGAGAAGATCGCGATCTGGATCGGACTCGAGTCCTGGTACTCGTCCACGAAGACGGCGCCGATCATCTCCCCGAGCCGGTCGCGGTTGGCTGGGGCTTGCAGGATTTCGAGAGCGTGCATCTCCTGGTCGACGAAATCGACAAGGCCGCGGACGCGCTTGTACTCCGCGTAGTCGTGGAGGCACTGGGCGGCGCACTCAAACTGGAGCCGGATGAACTCCTCAAGGTCGCGACGCAGGCCGGGGTGGCGCGGATGAGCCGCGGCGGCCGCCTTCACGTCCGTGAACAGCGGCTCGTCGGTCTTGGTCTGTCCGAGCTTGGCGAGCCTCGCCCAGTCGGCCCAGGGCAGGCGCTCGACGCGCCCGAGGATCGCTGCCGCGTTCTCGACGCTCGGCACATCCTTGTCGAGCGTTCCCTTCTTGAGGATGGCCCGGGCGGCAGCGACCGCCTGGGCGCAGGCCAGCACGGCGCACTTGAGCGCCTCGTCGAGCGCCTCGGCGGTCTCGCTCGGGTCGGGCTCGGGCAGGAGGCGCACCAGCCCCTCGATCGAGTGCTCGGCCGAGGCGGAGAGACGCTTCGGCGAGATATCGTTCGACCGCGCGAGGTCGACAATGCGCCGGATGTTGTCCTGCCAACCCTCGACGCGGCCGCGGGCGGACTGGTAGCCCTGCGCCTGCATCTCGAACCGCTCCGCGATCGGCTGGATGGAGCCCGCGAACCGGGACATGGCCGCGCCTATCGCGCGCTCGAACAGGACCTTCTGCCTGTCCTCCGGGATAACCTCCGCGACCGGGGACCGGCCGAGCTCAAAGGCGAATTCGGCGATCAGCGACCCGCAGACGCTGTTCACCGTGCCGATGCGCGCCGCGAGTATGGCCGCCGCGAGTTCCGGGCGACCCTGCTGGATCAGCCGCGAGCGGATCCGACCGGCGAGCTCCGCCGCCGCCTTCTTTGTGAAGGTCGTGGCGAGCAGGCGCTCGGGCGCCAGCCCCCCATCGATAGCGGACCCGATCCGCTCGACGAGCGTGTAGGTCTTGCCCGTCCCGGCGGACGCGATGATGGTGTCGACGCGGTTCCGGCCGCTTCCGATTCCGTCGGTCACTTCAGCCCTCTCACACGGCACAGCGTCTGGTAGTCGCACCACTGGCAGTTCGCCTTGAGGACGATGGGCAGGCCGTCCGGCAAGTGCTCATCGAAGCCCTCCACCCCGCAGGCGATTAGCTCGCCCGCCTCCGCGACCTCGCCCAGGCGTCGCCAGCTCTCGCGGATGGCGGCCCACGTCTCCGGGAATCCGCGCCGGCCCTCGACCTGCCGGCCAATGAGTCCGCCTGCCGCCAGCGTGGCGAACTGCCGCTGGTTGAGGAGGAAGTAGCCCGCCCGGTACGGGGCGTCGCCGGCGACCATCGCGCCGTAGGTGGCGAGCTGCACGGCGTTGCCGGCTTTGAGTTCGTCGAACCGCTTCTTCGCGTTGCGCGTCCACTTCAGGTCGATGATGACGCGGTGTCCATTCCGGTCCTTTGCGACCAGGTCAATCGCGCCGCGCACCGCGAGCGCATTCTCGAACGTGACGCTGACCTGGCTTTCGGAGGCGTCGACGACCAGGTGGTTGACGGAAAGCGTGCGGGCCAGCTCAGCCATGGCGGCCGGGAGGCGCTCGCCCGCGTCCGACAACTGGGCGGCGAGCTCGGGGAGGCGCAGCGGCGCGGCGATGCCGTCGATGAGGCCGTCGAGTAGCTCGCGGGCGCGTGCCGCGGCATTATCCGGGGTAGGCGGCGCGCCGGGGACGAAGATCTCGTGGGCGAGCGCGTGGGCGAGGTTGCCAAGCATCTGGTTAGCATCGGGGATCGACCGAACGCGGCCCGGCCTCAGCCTCGCGACGTGCTTCAGCGCCCACATGAGCTGGCACTCGAGGCCGCTCTCGAAGGAGGTGGCGGAGTGGGCCATGCCCTCCAGCCGATCCGCGTAGCCGGCGGGTGTCGGCCACATGGTCCGTCGTTCGGGCAGCGGCGCGAACGAGACCGGCTCGCGCCGTAGCTCGACCCCAGCGAGGACGATGCTGGCGTGGGCGAGCGCGTCCTCCATCCTCGTGCAGGTGGCCAGCCGCTCGGTCGCTGGCGCCATGCGGTGGGCGAGCGGATGCAGCGCCTCATCCTCGCCAGCGTCTAGCCCGCCGGCGATGAGGAGGAGGTGGCTCCGCGCGTTCATCACCGACCGCTCCCAGGCCGCGCTCGCCGCACGCGCCGTGATGCCAGGGGCGTCCGGCGGGCAGCCGTGCTCGGCCAGCTCGCGCCGCTCGCCGTTTGTCCACGGCTGCCGCTGTAGCCCCTCCTGCGTGGTCCGGAAGTTCCACCAGACGACGGTGTCCGTGGGGCCCCAGATGCCGCCCGGATGGGGCACGCAGCGCCACCGCGCTGCCTCGGCGTTGGCCATCGGGTTGTCGTGTCCGATGTCGAGCGCTTGGTCGATGACGCGCTCCACGAGCGGCCGTGGGAGGCGGTCCCGGCCGAGGGCGATCAGCGCCCTGCGTACGTCGATGGCGAGGGTCATGGTCGCGCGGTAAAGAGCGTCCCCATCGCTCGCGTGGCGGACGGCCGCCCAGGCGATCGTGCGGTCGCACGTGGCGAGCGCCGCCTGAAACGGCATGCCCGCGACAGGGTCGGCGAGCTCGGGATCTGCCCAGGCGCGCCAGCGCGCCAGCCGCTCATGTGCCTTTTGGATCGCGCCCGCATCGCCTCCGGCCATGGCGAGTTCCGCAGCTCCGACCTCGGCCCAGGCGTCGTTCCACATTCTGCTTCCCCGTCCTGGCGCCTCCTCGAGCACGGTCGCTAGCCGCCGGCAGGCGCGGGGCGCGATGGGCGCCGTTGGGAAGACGAGGAGCTCCATCAGCGCGCGCGGATCGAAGGGCGCCCAGGCGACCTTGAAGGCGAGGAGCAGGATCTGAAGCGACCCGCGGTGGGCGGAGGTCCGACTCCGGCCGGCCCGCGGCTGCCCGGCACCGCACAGACCATGGTCCAGGAGGTGCGTGTCGGCGTCCTGTGCGATGAGCACGGCCTCGCGGTCGCCGCGTTCGGCGAACCAGTGGCCAGCCACCTCGGCCGCGAGCGCCGCGCTGGCCGAGGTCGCGATGGTGACGGTCCCGTCAGCCCCGCCGGCGACGGGACCAGATACGGCCATCCAGCGCTGGAGTCGCCCGAGCGCGGTGTCCTCGGCCGCGGCGGGCGCGATCGGGACCTGATCGATTGCGACGCCGCATGCCTCGATCCGGTCGAGCAGCCTCCGCCAGCCCGCGGAGTGGACTTCGCGGGCGTCGATCAGCCGAATGCGCCGGATCGGGAGGGCCGGACGTGCGGCCAGGGTGGCGGGCAGGGTGGCGGCCAGGGCGGCGACTCGGTCCGCGAGTCCCGGGGGCAGGTCGGCCGCGGCCGCGTCGGCCGCAGCGAGGTCGACGAGCCGCGGGCTGCGCCACTGCTGCCCGGCGTCCCAGCCGGCGTCGACGAGCTCGTCCCGCCAGCGCAGCAGCGTCCTCGTAGTCGCCCAGCCGTCCACCGCGAGCGAGCGCGACCAGAAGCGCGGCGCGCCGCCCATCGCCTCGAGTGCGGCTTGGAATGCGGCGATCCGGACGACGTTCGGCGTCCCGGGCGCGCCGAGCCCTTTAGCGGTCTCGAGGATCTCGATGAGGCCGCTCGGCCCGACGACCGGGGCGCCTAGCGCGCCCTCGCCGACCCCGCCGTGTTCCGGCCAGGCTCCCGTGTCGGCCCAAAGCCCGAACACAATGTCCATCATTCCACCTCCGCGACTTCCCTCTAACCAATCTTCGGCGGTGCAGCCAACGGATTCGATTTGTTGATGGCCTGAATCCGATTCGGAAAGCGTGGCCAGCGGGCGAGCCGACAGTTTCTGCCAGCGAGTTGCAACGCATCGCGTAAGCCCGATTTGGCCCAGTCGCAGGAGGCTCATCAAACCTTCACTGGAGCCGGCGGCTTCGATCAAAGCATCCAATCGCAGCCGCGCTTTGGGCGCCGCTTAAAAGGCGGTGCCCGCTCATCCGATCAAGCCACGCTTCGCCCTCCCCATAGTTCCCGGATGATTGGCTCGTACTCGGGCTTCGAGCAGAACTGACATTCGGGGTGGCGAGGACGAAGTGTCCGTCCTCGCGCGATCGGAAGATTCCAGGGATCGACCGACCAATAGTTGGTCTCGGTAATTCCCGCGAACGACCTGAGCATTTCCACGGCCATCAAAACGCCGGCCCAGGCGGAGACGAAGGCGAACGGCGCCAGGACCTGTCGGCCCTCGGGCGTCGCCAGCGCCTGTTCAGCGCACAGTTGCCGAAAGAGGCTGTCGAACGCGATGCCGGTGATCGCGGCCGAGTCGAGTGAGGAGTGGGTACGCGCGATCCGCCGCGCCACGTCCGCGGTGATCAGACCGCCGCGGACGTCGGACAGATCGACGCCCAGGCCCTCGGCGATCGACCGCTCGCGCGCGTCCTCCTCAGGAACGTGACGATAGATGCAGGCGAGGCAGGCGTGTTCGGTCGGCAGCACGTTCGAATGGACGATGACGCCGCGTACATCAGTGGTCGAGGCATCCACGATGCGCCGAGGCACCTCAAGCTGGATCGAGCGCCGGACATGCCGACTGTCGACTGTCACGAATACGGTCTCCGGCGGGTGCCCTAGTCCGCGGACGTAGGACTTGAAGTCGGTCACGTGCGAGCGAATCCGCAGGTCCGGAAAGTCGGCCTGGGCCCGCTCCGCGAGCACTCCGGCCTTATCGCCGCCGACGTCCTCCTCCAGCAGGTACATGCAGCGATTTAAGATGCCGCCCTTTACCACCTTAGGATCGACGATTGCCAGTTCGCCCCGGATATCCAAATGGCGCGCGGCCCGGAGGAAGGCGTGTGCGACGGCGCCCGCCCCGGCCATCACGGCGTAGTTCACGTCGATCGGAAGGTTCAACGCCCCATTCGGGATTCCGAGCTGTGCATAGTCCAGGCGCACGGGCAGACGCACCGCTGGCAGCGCTACGTCGTCGATCACGGCGTGCACCGCCGCCGCAGCCAACGCACAGGCCGCCGCCGCGGCGTGGAGTCCATGAGGCACGCCGGCAGGCCGGCCGAGGGGATCAATGGAGAAGGCTGCGCCCGCGGCACCTAGGTCGGCAAACAGGCGCCTGGCACTTGTGCGTGGGGCGACAGTGCCAATCACCAGTTCCAGGTCGGTAGCAGCGTCAACCGGCTCGAACTTGACCTCGACAGTTCGGCCGAGGAGCTGACCGACCTCGCTCGCCCATAACGACTTCCACCCCGGCGCGGCGGTTATCAGAACGGTTCGCCTCAGCCGTTCGCCGGCATCCGCCTCGTTCACCCCGAGCAGGGATGCGAGCATCATGGAGTTCTGCTGGGCGGCGGTGCTCATGCGGTCACCATTACGCATGCGCCGGCCCCTACGTTCGGGCACTGGTTCCAATCACCATTGGGAAAATATCGGTATATCATGACCTCCTCTAAGAAGTTCCCGGGGGTAGTGGTCGCCGCAAAACGGGGCAGCACGAGCGACAACGCGCCTACATGTCTGACGATCGCCCATTCGGCGTCCACCTCGGTATGGAAGGCGCGCCCGGGGTGGGTGTGGATCTGTGCGACGATCCGCCGTCGCGTCGACCTGAGGTGATTCATAAGCGACTGCATCGAGAGGGGCGGCAGCCGGAAGTGGTCAACCTCGGCGACCTGATCGGGCTCATACACCTCGACGATCGCAGCAGGCGAGCGACGGGCGGCAGTCGAAAGCCATAGCGCGACCCGCTCCTCACTCCGCTCGCCGCCACGCCGCAAGACGGCGATGGTGGTTTGCAGCACCTCGCCCGTGCAGATGACGGCGCTCATCCGACGCTCCTCTTCCAGGCACGCCAGAGCTGAAGCACAATTCCGGCCAGGTCCATGCCGGACTTGCCGCGGTAATTGTCCCATAGATCTGATGTGTGGCTGGAATGCGTGTGATACTCGCGCGCGCCGCGCATGCAGACGAACGGGCGACCGGTACTCGGATGCGCGCCGCCGTTGAAGACGCCGCCAATATTCGGCGGCGCCGTGCTTACATGCTTCCCATCCGTGTTGAGCAATTCGATAGAGGGTGGAAGCTCGTCCCACTCGGTGCAGGATAGCCGGAGCCTCATCGGGGTTGCGGTCGAGTGGTTGAAGATAACGTCCAGGATCGGGTAGATCGCCTCAACGATCTTCCAGTCGTACATCCGGGCAGATCGCGCATCGATCCGCCGGACGTCGCGTTCGAACGCCGCTCGGGACAACGCCTCAAGCACCGCCGCCGCCTTCGCGTGCGCCCCACTCGAGCGCGACCTCTCCCGACAGCCCCGCCTGCGCAAATGTCAGCGTCGGGTTCACATCGCGGCCGGCAACCGTCACAATCCACGTCGCGGCGTCGGTAATGTGGAGCTTGCGCGCGGCATCGGCGAGCACGTTCGCGATCGGCGTCGCCGCCGGATAGCGCTTCGCACCCTCCGTCGGGAAGGTCCCGGCGGTGGTGACCACCGTAACGAGCACCTTATCAGGGTGTGCGTCGTTGCGCGACACGACGTGCTCGACGCCGTTCGGACCGAAGGACAGAAGCCCGCCTGGGAAGAGCACCGTGTCCGGCTCGTCCTCGCGTTCGAGAACCCAGTGATGCCCATCGCGAGGCAGCCAAATCGAAAGGAACTCGTCGACCTCCATATCCTCGGCGCCCCACACCTGACCCACCTCATCGACCGTGAAGCCATAGCTGCGGTCCGACTGGAAGGCGCGCAGGGCACCGCCCTTCTCCTTCGTGAGGTCGATCTCGTCATCGGTGCCGATCAGGCGCGTCCGGCGGTCCCACACCAAGATCAGCTGGTGTTCGCTGGCGGGGACTTTGCCCGAGCGCGTCAGTGCCTCCCGACCGGTGACAATGTCGTCGGGAAACGCCACGTTGGTGCCGTTGACGGGGTAGTCGATGCCGCAGGTGCGGCGCTCCATCACTTCTTCCATCACAATCTCCACTCGGCCGGATAACGGCAGCCGGACTCTTGACCGGTGAATCGGATGGACTATCCTACTATCCGAGTCCCGATGCGGACCGTCTACATCGGGACGAAAGTTCCTGTCAAGTCCACTTTGAGATAGGGGGCCAGCGATGCCTGTTGCAGCACCCGACACCCAACAGGGGGTCGGGCAGTCGAGGATTCCAGCCGAGCTGAAAACGTTTTTCGCCATCGCCGATAAGTGGCGGCTGTCGGCCGACGAGCAGATCGCGCTCCTTGGTTCGCCGGGCCGCTCGACCTTCTTTAAGTGGAAGAAGGACGGGGGAACGCTTCCCGCGGACACCCGCGAGCGGCTTTCGCACATTCTCGGGATCTGGAAATCGCTACGCATCCTCTTCACGCAGGACGAAAGGGGCGAGGAATGGGTACGGGCGAAGAACCGCTACTTCGACGGCGCCAGCGCGCTTGACGTTATGCTGGAGGGCATGTCCGGCATCATCCGGGTGAGGAGGTATCTCGATGCCCAGCGCGGCGCCTGAGACGGCTCCCCTGGTTAAGTGGTCCGGAGAGGCATTCCGCCTCATCCCGTCCCGCTTCCCGCCCGTCAATGTCTACGAGGGGCTGATCGCCAACGACCAGCAGAACGAAATTGTCGCCGTCGAGAACCTCACCAACCCGCGGCTACGTTCCCTCAGCCGGTTCCAACGGACCGTGCAGGGTGACGCAAGTGCGGATCCCAGGCTCCAGAACTGGAACCTCGCGCCGTTCGCCTACGGCAATCCCGATGGCAGCACCTTTTTTGATGAGGACCGGCCATGTCTCGAAGTAGCCTTCGAGCGGCAGACGGCTCTGGCGGTATCCGTCGCCAAGCGGCAGTCGTTCATGGAGGCGACGCGCGAGGCACCGATCGGCCTCGATATGCGGATGTTGTGCACGCCCGTGATCGGCAACTTCTGGGACCTGCGCGACGTGTTGGGCCTGCTGTCAGAACTCGATAAGCAGCAGCGCTACGAACTAGGGGCCAAGATTCCGGAGGGCGCACAAGGCATCCTCTATCGTCCGGCGGAACGGCCGGCCGGCACCTGTCTCGCCATCGTGACAGGCGCCGTTTTGCAGCGTTCCCGACAGACGGTCCACTTCCGTTATGTGTGGGACGGGAACCGCATCTCCCTGCTTTACGCGTTCGACACCAATGGGACACCCATCGAGGCCGACACTCTTTCCAGCGAGAACGACGTGCTGGCTGCAGCCTGAGCGAACGTCAGAGCGCGCCGGCCGACCAGCCATCGAGTCGCACAACGTCGTGGAAGCTGCAGCCCGGCGCCAGGCACACGACGCTTGGCGAGACCTTTCCGTCAGCGGCGATCGAATGCCCTCGCAAGGACACGCCGTGGCCATTCGAACATGTTAGCTCGGCCTTGAAGGTGGCGCGCGTCCGCGGGTGGCAGTCCTTCCACATCAGGGGCGGCGGTCGGTCCGGGCCGGTCCAATGCTTCAGCTGGACAACTGTCCATGACCAGTCACTGGGTTGCGCCGGGCGCGCCTTCGACGGGCCGAGCATCCCGAGCAACGCGCTGATCGCCTTCCTAAATGATATCACTCGCGCTTTCCTACTGTGATCTCGAGCGCACTCCGCGACGTCGGCGTCCCCTGGAGAACTAGCAGATGACCGATATTGACCTGATCGTCTTTCTGGAAGCCTCCCAGCCCAGATCGTGTCAGGATTCATTCCGGGCTGCAAATCGAAGTGCCAACAATGGGACATCGTCCCTCGATTCTGACTGCTGACGGCTAGCCACAAGATGTGGCGGCTGATCCGCGCATTGTTTTGTCCGAGGGTAACGGGACAGCGCGGTCGGTGAACCCCGGCGGGTCGAAGCTGCTCTTCCCGGCCGATGCACCGCATCCCGACGCGGCGCTGCAGTTCATCAACTTCGTGCTGCAGCCGGTGGTGATGGCGGGGATTACCAACCAGGTGCGATAAGGTGCGCAGCGACCATTGAAACGTGGTCTCGATCCGGACTACCGCTGGCCGCTGGCGGGCACGCCGAGCCGGCGGCGGCTGTAGCAGATGTCGCGAGCTGATGTCGCGCTTTTTGCCGATTGCAGTGCCCCAGGGGTCACTGCCTTGCGGACTGCCCATGCCGTCACAGTCCGCTCTCGAACTCCGGCCGGAGCAGTGGCGCGCCGGCGGCGGCTGCTATCCCCGGCTCGCGAAACGCAACTTTGCTGAATCATGCCTGCCTTTCGGTGAAACAACGGGTGTGCCTGCTATTTCGCGGCCGGCGCGGCGTTCTGCTCTTCGGCACCGTCCTCCTTCTTCTCCATGACCGGCGGCGCGACGAGGTTTCGTCTGAGCCCGTCCCCCAGCTTGAACACTTCAGCGTTCGCGTCGAGCAGCTCGCCAGCACGCGCCAGCACGCGCCGGTCGAAACTGGCAAAGCCCAACGGTACCGGCAGGCCCGATTGCTGCCCGATCGGCGCGTGGACGTTTGCGGCAACGAAGGCACCGGGGACGAGCAGCATTTCAAAGCCGCCGGGAAATACACGCGCGTCCGACCCGTGCTCGCGCGAAAAAGCTTCTCTCACCCAGCGTTCAGAGCGGTGCGTGGTCAACGCGATCGACTCGACATTCTGCCGCACGGCGAGACCCTCGTTCGCGCGGATGATCCGTTCACGGAACTGCTCGACGACCTCGGCCATGATCGAGGTGCTTCCCCATAGCGGTGTTTGGGGCACCACCCAGTAGATCGCGGCCGCGGCGTGGCGCGTCTTGCGCAAGCCGTAGCCCGCGACCTCGAATAGCCTGCGCGCATTTTCCATCGTGAACAGGCTGCCGATGATCGGGACGGTCGGACGGTCGGCGCGGACGTCGCCGCGGCTCGTGAAGGCGTGCCGATAAAAGCGCTGCACGTTCAACCCAGCGCGGCGCGTCCATTCCTTAAGGTATTCGGGGGCGAGTCCGCCCAGAAGCTGGTACGCCTCCCCATCATCCTCTCGTCGCGCGACCGCCATGCGCTCGACCATCTTCGCGACCGCGCGCCCAACGGCCTCACGGTCCGACAGCTCGTATTCCGACCTCCATTCGGAGAGGTCGATGTCGGGCAAGGTCGGTTTTAGCCCAGATGACACGAGCCTGACGCGCACGAGCGTCGAAAAGCGCTCCTCCGCTACCACGCCGTCGATCGAATAGAGCGCGCGCCGCACGGTCGACGTGGGATCGATCTTAGGCGCGAACTCGCGGAAGAACCGGCGGAACGACGACGGCACCCGCTCCGTCGCCGCGCTCACTTGCTCGACGTCGGCGAGCGGCAACTCGGGAAGGCTGCGCTCAAAGTAAGTCAGGAACTTTTTCTCGGCGGGTGCGAGCGAGATGAGGTCGAAGCCGACGCGCGCGACCTTGCGCTCGACCTCGTAGATCAGCGGCTCCTCAACGCCCGGGCGGAAAAGCGAAAGCCCCGTTGATGTCAGCGTGATCCGCCCCTCGATACGGTGGACATAGCTGGCGTCCTCGACTTCGTGGAGAACGTAGGCCATCTCGCGCCGACTGTAGCCGAAGAAGGACTGGACCGCTTCCTCCGTGCAGCTCCCCATCGCGCGAACGAAGCGAAGCAGGAACTCCGCGGTCACGGAGACCTTGCCGACATCGGCCACCTTGTGCTCAACGACGAACCGACGGCAGGGCAAGGTCAAGTCGAGCGTCGCCAGCTGCAGCGGGCCGTCCTCGGATTCACCGACGAGACCCTCGCGCACGGACGCGAGCGTCAACTTGCTGCGGGGATTCTCGGTCATCGCACCGGCTCCAAAGCGCCTTCGCTCGGTGCGGCGTCAAGTCCGTTCTCCAGCAAGGCCATCGCATTGACCTCCCTGGCGTGGCCGTCTTTGATGTTGCTGGCGAAGGCCCTAGCGATCCGGTCCATCGGCCCGTCCTCACGCCACCGCGTCAGGCTGCCCACGATGACAAGGCGGTCCATCGCGCGGCTGATCGCGACGTTGATGCGGTTGGGCTTTGCGAGAAAGCCAGGCCGAATGGTCCTTGAGCCGCTTTGCATCGGCCCGTCCCAGTTGTTGCGGACAAGCGAGACGATCACGATGGGGTTCTCCTTGCCCTGATAGCTGTCGATCGTATCCACCTTCAGCGCGGCACGTAGCGAAGGATGGATTGGCGCCAGCGCAATCTTGCGCCTCACAAGGTCGCGCTGCGCGGAATAGGCGCAGATAATGCCAATGCCATGGGCGTGCGACGCTTGTTGGTCGAGCCAGTCCAGGAACGGCTGGCACTCGCTCCATCGCTTGAGGAGACTCACGATCACGTCGGCCTCGACCGTGTTGGTCAGGCTCTTGCGATGATTGGGATCGGCTTGCTTGGCGCGCTCGCCGAAGGGCGCTGTGTCGAACCATGTGACTGGTGCGCTGAGGTCTGCGGGAAGCGCTTTCGGGTCGATGATCGGGGTCGCGCGACCATGTTCAAGACGCTTGCCATAGAATGCCCGCGAGACGATCTCCCCGATCGGCGGGAGCATGCGATATTGCCGGCGCAGCGTGTGACCTGCGGCAATGCCATAGGGTGTCTCGAAGACGCGCTCGAAGTCGCTTCTCGCGACCTCCGCCACGCCCACGCCGAGGCGCTCGGCGACTTCTTCGACCACTGACTCTGGATGCTGCGGCTCGAGTTGCTTATGGTCGCCAACGAGCACGATCCATGCGCCCGCCTGGATCGGCACCGCGAGCTCGCTGGCGGTGCAACGCGCCGCTTCGTCGACGATCACGAGGTCGAAGGGAGTCGAGGTCAAGCCAAGCGCCGACCGACCTAGACCTACGCATGTGCCCGCGACGATTTGGCGTGTGCCGGCGAGGAATGTCTCGAGACTCCGTTGCTCTGTCGACACCGTACCAACGAAGTCGCGCGCCAGCGAGGCGATGGCATGGAATCTGGCGACGCGGTCCGCGCTCGGGCGCTCGTCCTGCGGCACGACCTCGAGGCAGGCACCGACAATGGTCGTAACGATCTCCTCAGGTGGCGTGTCAGTGGGCAGCATGTCGCCGATCCCGAGCGGCACGACCTGCTGGTCGACCGTCTCGCGAAGCGCGGTGATGCGTTGCGCCGAATTTTCCTCGTCCTTCAGGCCGGCCAGACGGGCCGCGACGGGCCTTACCGCTAGCTCGACATGAGTCAGCGCGTCGGTCAGTGCCTGGGAGATGCCCAGTCCCTGGGCGGCGACGGCCAAGCGCTCGCGCATCTCGGCACGAAACCTATCTTTCTGGAGCTGCTCGACGCGCTCGACGTGAAACGGCAGCAGGCGATCCGAGACGACGCCCTCGTTGCCGACGCGAAGGATGCTAGGCACTTCGCCCGCTCGAGCAAAGAGCTTGAGCACGGCCTCGGCGGCATTGTTGACCGCTTCATGCGCTTGGCTTGCGAGCAGGACGTTGCGCGCCAGTCCCGAGGTGAGGGCGGCATGCACCAGCGCCGCAATGAAGACGGTCTTGCCCGTTCCCGGAGGCCCCTGCACGAGGGCAAGTGGACGTGTGGCGAGCACAGCCGACAAGGCCTCGGCCTGCTCGTTGTTAAGTTCGTATTTCTCCTTCAACTTTTCGACTGGATGGGGATCGGGCAGCGACTGCGGGCTTGCAGCGGTACGCGGATCCAAAATCCCGATGAGGTTGCGGGTACGCGAGGTACGTCCGACGATCCGCCTAACCGCAGCTTGGCGGCGATCGAGACTAGTCTCCTCCATGCGGCTCCGAAAGCGAAGCTTGTCGCCCTCGTCCACCAGCGGCGGACCGTTTCGCTGCTCGGGCCTCATGGTTTCCACGTAGAGCGTGTCGGGCTTGGATCGCTGGAGGTCGAGCTGGCCGACAGGCCGCCAATTACCGCGGCGGTCCTCGCGCTCGATCATGACGCGGTCGCGACGATTATAGTCAAATGACCCGCTCAGCAGGTCGAATTGGACCTTATGCCGGCTATTGTTCCTGTCGAAGACGCTGTCCTCGGCGACCTGCCCGTAGGTGACCAACTCACGTTCAGCATCGACAAGGATCTCCCAGAGCCTCGCCACGTCGACTTGCCCGTTGGGCGGTGGCTCAGCGGCGATCTCCTCGATCAGGTTGTCATCGGGCGGCTCGCCTGGAACGATGTCGCGTTCCTCGGCGGGCTGCTGGCCCTCCTCGCTGGCCTCAGCCTCGGTCGCTGTCGGCTGCGCCGGCGTAAGGGCCGCGGCAACATCCTCGCGCTCGAGCAGAGGCTCGAGGTCTGCAAGCTTGATGGCGGGGCCATCCTCGACGACAATTGCGGCTTCAAGCGACCCGAACTCGAACCGCTGGAAACGCCTGATTTTGGACTGCTCGAGCGCGCGCCGGTTGATCCGATAGGGCTTGCCGTCGGCCCCGATGTTGACCTCGAGTTCCTCGCATGCGCCGCGGATGATGAGCGTGCGTCCCCATTGACCGCGGCGTAGGAAATACTGGCCCTCGTCCGGCAGCAACGGGCCTACCGCGACGTGCGGGCTGGCTAGCCGGATTGTCGCCAAGTCCGCGTCAGCGGGCTCGCCGGCTGCCAGAACGTCGATCAGGGGAAGTAACGTCGCGTTTGCCGGCTCGTCGGTCCGCACCTTCGCAATTGCCTCGCGCATGCGGCCGGATATGCTTGAATCGCTTCCCGCCAGGAGCTCTTCGGCGATGACGGTAACCGCGAAGCAGTCGCGTTCGTAGCGACCGCCGCTCTCTGGGGCGTAACGCGTGGTTACGGTGTCGCCGTCGGCAGCGGTCGTAAAATCGCTGAGATCGACGATGACGGGGTCGCTCGGCGTTGCGGGATCGACGAGGATGTTGGCTGGCTTGAGGTCGCCGTGCGCCAGGTGAAGGGTGTGCAATTCGTTGACCCGCCGGGCGAGCGCATCGATCAATCGGAGCCGCGCTTCCTCGCCAAGTTCATCCGATCGTTCAACCACCACCTGCGCGAGGTCGGGCCGATCGATCCATTCCTGGATCATGACGATGGCATCGCCCAGCCATATCGCATCCAGAACCTTCGCACACCCCTCGGGCTCGGCCGCCGACAGCTCGGCGAGCTGATCGAGGAAGTCGAGAATGCGCGGGCCTTCCTTGTTCTGGTCGCCCCACGAAGCGCGCTTCCAGACCTTGACCAGAACGTCGCCACCGTCGTTGCTAGTGCGCCACAAGGCCCGCGTTTCGTCGTCGCGCAGGATCACGGTGGGCGGATAGGCCTGGAATAACGCCATCTGAGTCTTGATCGCGCCGCGATGCCGCTCTAGCCCCTCGAGGACTTCGGCAGGCGTCGGCCGGATGGAGACCGCGGCGTTGAACGCGGTCAGCGCTTCGCCCGCGTCCTTAAACCGTTGCATCGGGTCGTGCGCAAGCGCCGACGCCAGCCAGCTGTGCAAATCGAGATAATCGGACGCCTTGTCGGCCGTACTGTCCCATTCGGGAATTCCGCTCGAGTTGGCCGGCCCCCTGCCCACTAAAATACGGTGCACGGCGGAGGCAGCCAGGAACACGTCGCGACGCTTTGGGGTGGTTTCCACGCCAAAGAAGTCTTCGGGCATCATGCCGGTAGATAGGAACTGGAATCGCGAATCGCCAAGTGAGCGGACATCCGGGTAGCTCGCCGCCATCAGGTGCGAGAAGCGAACGGTCGACGGTCGCTGCACCCAGACGCTGTGCTGTCCGACGTCGAGGTGCGCTGCCTCCGCGAGGTGAAGAGCGTCGAGCGATGCGAGCAACTGGCGAGCCAGCTCGATGCGATCGGCACGGCCGAGGTCAGCCAACTCGGTGTTGGCAAAATCGGTCAGGCGGTGAAGCCGGCGTCGGCGGTCGTAAACCTCCCAGTACCGGACGCCGAAATCTGGATCCCGTGTCTTGCTGTCTACGATCACGCTATCGCACTGCTCGCAGCGGTCCTGCAGGTAGGCGATTACCTCCTGCTCGCGACCGGCGATCTGACTGCGTCCCTCTTCGGTCTGGAAGCGTGTTTCCGCTTTGGAAAAATCCCACAGCCGCAGGACGCCGAGCGTCGGCGACTGCCGTTCGTCACTCGCCTCGAACTCGGCAAAGATTCCCGCGGGGTGCTCGAACACCGGGGCGGCGGACGTGGCATAAAAGCCACCATAGGTCCGCCGCCCAGGGACGAAGACGCCATTGCTGACATTAAAAAATTTTGACAGCTGGTCCTTCCATTCCGCCGAGGTCAGCATACCAGCGGGTGGCGCCTTGCCAAACACCTCGATCCGCTTGGGAACCGACCTAAGCGACGAGGTGAAGAACGCGATGGGCATCACGGCCTGGCGCTCGGTCTCCGAGATGCCGCTGCGGTCCGTGGCCTTTGTCAGCACCACGAGGCCCTGCACCTTAGGGACAATCGGCTTCGCGTCCTTGACGTGGCGCTTGAGGTGCGCCTCGAGCTGGATGAAAACTTGGCGCGCGTTTGCCGAAATCTTTGCGACCGGAGACGGGCCATGGTCCCGTCCGGCGTTGAACCAGTGCCCTTCGCGGCTCTCGATCGGGCCGAACCAATCCTTGAGATCGACCACAAGAATGCGGTCGTCGGCCACGATGATGATGTCGATCTCGCGGCTCGATCCGGGCGCGGTGGCAAGGTCGAGGTTGGTATAGGCGAACCACTGCTGCGGCAATGAGGCCAGACTCTCGATGCCCTTCACCTCGCGCTCGTGCAGGCCCTTCCCGCAATTGATGATCTTCAAGCACATACCCCTCAGCCGTCACTACGGCCATCCTGATGTTAGCTTGCATTTTTGCACTGGCAACTTGGTTTGTCGAGCGAATTGGGCATTAGTCGTCATAGTCATAGTAGCGGAACGGATGGCGGCTATCGGCATCCCGGGTCAACGCACCGGAGCGGCCGGGATGGGCGCAAACCAGGCATCATAGAGAGCGTCCTCGGCGATCCCGGGTTGCCGGGCGCCCACCACAGCCCGACCACCAAGCACCCGCAACGCCGCGCGCACCCCTGGTCCGGCTCCTGTTCCAGATGGGGCCGTCAATAGCATAGGGTGGCGCCATGAGCGATCTGGCCCCGCCGCCGCCCGCCTCCAACGTGCCGGAATACACCGTCTCCGAGATCGCCGGGGCGGTGAAGCGCACCCTTGACGGTGCTGCAGCGCGGGTACGCCCTGGTGTCCGACGTTGGGGGGCGGCCGTTGACCTCTGCCGGGGCGGTTCAGCCGGGGCACGGCTGCGGCTGCGGTTCGCGGATGGGGAAGTGGGCGCGGTGGCCGATGGTGGTGGGAAGGAGAAGCGGCAGGGGTTGCTGTCGCTTTAGGGTGCCTCTCCGCCTTTCGTCTCTTTGGCTCCCCCGGTGCGGCGCGCCTCGCCGTGGCGGGCTGTCAGAGACCCCGCGGAGCAGGTGTCACCGCTGACGCGGCCAAGCCGCGAGCGTCAGCGCGCTCAGCGCGACCGTCGTTCCCGGCGTGCGGTTGCCGATGATTTGGAGGAAGCCCTGCAGCGCTAACAAGCCGCGCTCGTTGTGAACCAGCATCGTCATATGGCGTGCCAGGCGATTGCACGCCAGGATTGCCCGCAACAAGCCTTCAGTTGAGCCGACGGCGTAACAGAACCGCCGCCGCCCGGTCGGGTTTGAGGAAGGTTCGTGCATCGTATCGGCCCGGACGCACGATGGCAACGAGCAGCGCCTCTGCGGCAGGCGTCATGCGTTGGGGATCGCCCGAGCAGCAGCATGATGAAAATTCTGCTCGCTGCCGTCAATCCGGATGCCATCACTCGTAGCGCCATGAACCACACAGGAAGGAGGTAAAGGCAAGCCGAAGGAAACAACCGGATGGCCAGCGATGACGAGATCGAGCAGCTGCGCGCAGGCGTTAGCTGCGCTGTGGTCCTGGAGCGGCGCGGGTACAGGCTGGACGAGCAGGAGAGCAGCAGGCGCAGCTTGAAGTATCGCCGCGGCAAGGGCGAGACCGTCATCGTGAACCATGACGGACGAGGCTGGTGGGATACCGGCAGCACAGCCAAGGGCGACGTGTTCACGCTGGTCCAATATCTCGATCCCGGACTCAATTTCGGGCAGGTGCGTCGCGAACTGCGGGACCTGGCAGGTGTGGCGCCGACCTTTCAGCCGGCCGAGCGCGCAACGCGCGATAAGGGCGAGCACGTGCCACCGGAACTGCTCTGGACGGCGCGCAAGCCAGTGACCGAGGGCTCTCCCACCTGGAACTACCTGACCAAGGAACGAGGGCTTGCGCCCGAGATCGTGAACGTGGCGACACGAACCGACGTGCTGCGCGAGGGGCCTTATGCGTCGGCGTGGTTCGCGCACCGTGATGCCGACGACGCGGTGACCGGCATCGAAATGCGGGGTCCCCGGTACCGCGGCTTCTCGCGAGACGGGGACAAGACCCTGTTCCGCCTGCAGCCAGGAAACGAAGCACCGACCCGGCTTGCGGTCACCGAGGCGCCGATCGACGCCATGAGCCTGGCGGTGCTGGAGGGGATGCGAACAGACACCCTGTACGTTGGCACCGCCGGCGGCATGGGGCCGCGGACGATCGCGGCGCTGGAGCGGGAGCTGACGGCGCTGGCCGAGCGGCCGGGCGCGGTCATGATCGCCGCGACAGATGCCGACGCAGCCGGCGACAAATATGCCGCGCATCTGGCCGAGCTGGCCGCGGCAGCGCACGTCCCGGCGCAGCGCGCGGTGCCAGCCGAGCACAAGGATTGGAATGACGCGTTGCGGGCGGCGGGGCAGGGGCCTTCCCAGCGCGCGGGGCTTGGTTCCTCTCCGGCGGTCGCCACGATCGTGCGCGCCACGGATCGTTCCGATTCGGCCGCCTCGCAGCCCTGGTCGCCGGCGCCGGTCGCGCTGGGCCAGCGCGTTCGCGCCCTGGAGGAACAGCAGGCTCGCACAGCAGTCCCACCCACGACCCGCGGCGCTGACCGCGTCGCAGAGCGGAGATCTGCTCCCGGGCCAGGAGCACAGCCATGAACGGCGTCCCTCAGCGCGAGGTCCACCCGGTGCTTGACGGATTGACGCCGGCCCAGACCGCAGCGGCCACGCAACCAGGCGCGGTGCTGGTGTTGGCAGGTGCTGGCTCCGGTAAGACGAAAGCCCTGCCGTCGTGTTTCACCGACGAAATCCTCGAGCAGCATCGCGTGCTCGGCTGGTTCCGCGGTGGCGGCGACAACATCACACGACATCGAACGTCGCCGGTGATCGACGCGGTGGACGGCGCCGAACTGCTGCGTCGGTTCTGACCGACGGTGGTGGAGCGCCAGATCAGCATGCCCCTCGGCGGTGCGGTCGCTGACACCAGCGGCGAGGCCGTGCGGAAGTACGATTCTCGACGCTGCATGGTCTGCCAGAGACCCTGTCCGCCATTCGGGTTTGGACCGCCGCTGACCAGGCGCAGCGTCTGGGCCTGCAGCGAACATCGCGCCGAGGTGGACGGCCAGTTGAGTCCGTTACCCGGCATAGGCATCGGGAAACCCACGGCGAATCAATGAGGAGAATGAAGTGATGAGCAAGATCCTTCGCATCCCGCCGCCAACGTCACCGCTTTGCTCCATCGCCGGCTGCGAACACCCCATGCCCCGCGCATCCCGCAACCCGCAAGCGCGGGTCGCGCGCTGACGCAGGGCGGGGGCGCTCGCCGGCAATGGTGTCGCCGTCGCCGGGATGCGGACGGATTGGATGTTTCCAGAAATAGTACAGGAGAGCATTCGATGACCAATCCGAAGTCGTGCGCCGGTGACACGGAGTCTGTCGGGCTTGACAAGCTGGCGCTTGCTGCCCTGCGCCAGGCAGACAGGATCAGCTTTCACCACAGTGAGGGGAAGTCGCTGATCCGGGCGACGAAGGAGCACAAGCCGACCGAGCGCGATCCATTCGCGCCGCGCGAGACGGTCATCACGGTCCCGTGCGAAGCCAGGATCACCGATTATGACCGCGGTGGCTGCTTGGGCACGGACGTGTATCGGGACGACTTGAAAGGCTACACCGCCTTCGCCTGGTTTTCCCAGGCGCAGTATGCGGATTGCACCTGGGAGACCACTGCCTCGATCCTCAAGGTCGGCGACGAGCTGACACTCTACTGGCAACGGGGCGGCCTCTCGCACCAAACGATGCGAGACGCAGGCTTGCATGGCGATGCGCTCTATCTTCGGGTTCGGCGTGGCGATAAGCGGCTCGTGTTCCTGATCGACACCTACTGCGGGCAGGACAACACGGCCCGCATGGTGCGGCTGTCCGGCTACAGCCTGACGCCCGCGTAGGCCGATCTGGCCGGCCAAGCCAGTTGACCCGGCGACCGGCTTCCCGCCGGCGCTGATCACGAGCGCATCCTGACCTGCAGGGTGCATCGCGCACGGCGGGCGCCAACGCGCTGCTGCCGCCAGACGAGCGCGGCTGAGAGCCCAGCCGCTTTTCGCACCTGACGACTTATCACCCATCAAAAGGACGATCATTATGGGAGCCACGGTCACCTACAAAAAGCTGGCTGCCGCCTTCGCTGGCGCGGACAGCGTATTCTACGTGCTCTTTGAGCAAACCTACGAAAAGAACTGCTACCCGCATACGCCGAGTTGGTCGTGCACGTATTGCGGCGGCATCGACGGCGCGCTTCGCGGGATCTTCCGGTATGCTTCGAGCTGCGAGGGCGGGATGCTCCAAAGCCGAAGTGGGTGCATCACGCCGGAGGGCTACATCGCTGGCTGGATGAAGGAGATGGCATCGCCGATGCGGATGCCCGATTGCAGCATCGCCCTCCAGGTGAGCGATTCGATCTACGCCTCCGTCAGCGCCGGGAATGTCGAGACAGTGTGCGGCATACTCGATTGCAACGGCCAGGCCGCCGCG
>Ga0302202_10001989_pt1 | contig 24422 bp, 21 predicted proteins | sample II_Bog_N3_3_FD_194579 | JGI IMG/M metagenome (GOLD analysis project Ga0302202, IMG submission 194579) | Peat permafrost microbial communities from Stordalen Mire near Abisko, Sweden - II_Bog_N3_3 | ecosystem: Environmental > Terrestrial > Soil > Wetlands > Peat | place: Sweden: Abisko...
GCGCGCGTCGGCCTGCCGGAGATCAAGGTCGGCCTGTTCCCCGGCGCCGGCGGGACACAGCGCGTCGCGCGGCTGATGCCGACGCCCGACGCGCTGCAGATGCTGTTCCGCGGCGACCAGCTCAAGCCGGCCGCCGCCAAGAAGATGGGCCTCGTCCACGACGTCGCGCCGGCCGACGAAATCGTCGCGCGGGCGAGGGAATGGGTGAAGGCCAATCCGGGCGCGAAGGCGCCGTGGGACGACCCGAAGTTCAAGGCCCCGTCGGGCAAGGTGTTCTCGCCCGCCGGCATGATGATCTGGCCGCCCGCCAACGCGATCCTGCGCCGCGAGACCTACGACAATTACCCCGCCGCCAAGGCGATCCTGGCGAGCGTGTTCGAGGGCCTGCAACTGCCGATCGACCTCGCGCTGGCGGTCGAGAGCCGCTACTTCGTCAAGATCCTGCGCTCGAAGGAAGCGGCGGCGATGATCCGTTCGCTGTTCATTTCCAAGGGCGAGCTCGACAAGGGCGTGCGCCGGCCCGCCGGCGCCGCGCCGACGACCTTGCACAAGATCGGCGTGCTCGGCGCGGGCTTCATGGGCGCCGGAATCGCCTATGTCGCAGCGAGCGCCGGGCTCGAGGTCGCGCTGATCGACCGCGACCAGGAATCGGCTGACAAGGGCAAGGCGCATTCGGAGAAGCTGATCTCCAGCCAGATCGCCAAGGGCCGCGCCAAAAGCGCCGACCGCGACGCGCTGCTGGCGCGCATCCACGCCAGCGCCGACTATGCGACGTTGAAGGGCTGCGACCTGGTGGTCGAGGCGGTGTTCGAGGATCGCGGGGTGAAGAAGGAAGCGACCGAGAAGGCGCAGGCCGTGCTCGGCGGCGACGTGATCTTCGCCTCCAACACCTCGACCCTGCCGATCGCCTCGCTCGCCGAGTCGGCTCAAAAGCCGGAGAATTTCATCGGCGTCCATTTCTTCTCGCCGGTCGACAAGATGATGCTGGTCGAGGTCATCATGGGGGCCAAGACCGGAGCGCGCGCGCTTGCCACGGCGCTCGACTTCGTCCGCGCGATCAAGAAGACGCCGATCGTCGTCAACGACTGCCGCGGCTTCTTCGTCAACCGCTGCGTCACCGCCTACATGGTCGAGGCGCACAAGATGCTGGTGGAAGGCGTGCCGCCGGCGATGATCGAGAACGCCGCGCGGATGGCGGGCATGCCGGTCGGGCCGCTGGCGCTCAACGACGAGGTCGGCGTCGACCTGTCGTGGAAGATCCTCCAGGCGGCGAAGAAAGATCTCGGCCCGCAGGCGGTCGATCCGCAGCAGGAGGCGCTGATCGAGGCGATGGTCGTGCGCGAGCAGCGCTTCGGCCGCAAGAACGGCAAGGGCTTCTACGACTATCCGGCCTCGGGGACGAAGTCGCTGTGGCCCGGCCTCGCCGAGATCGCCGGCAAGGCGCTCGACGCCGACACGATCGACGTGCAGGAACTCAAGGACCGCTTCCTCTACACGGCGGCGCTGGAGGCGGCGCGCTGCTTCGAGGAAGGCATCGTCACCGACCCGCGCGAGGCCGACCTCGGCTCGATCCTCGGCTTCGGCTTCGCGCCGTTCACCGGCGGCGTGCTGTCGCTGATCGACGGGCTCGGCGCCAAGGCGTTCGTCGCGCGCGCCGAGGCGCTGGCGGCCAGGCACGGGCCGAGCTTCGCGCCGAGCGAGGGGCTGAAGGCGATGGCGGCGAACGGCGAAACCTTCTACGGCCGCGCCGCGAAGAAGGCGGCGGCGTAGCGCCGCTCCCCTGTCATCCCCGCGCAGGCGGGGATCCAGTCTTTCCCAGGCCGCAGACCGCGACAAGCGCTGGACCCCCGCTTTCGCGGGGGTGACAGTAACTTGGAGGTTGACAGAGAAGCGCCCTGCGAAGTCAGTCCTTCGACGGGCGATGATAGACGTCCTCGATGCGGACGATGTCGTCTTCGCCGAGATAGGAACCGGTCTGCACCTCGATCAGCTCGAGGTCGATTTTGCCCGGATTGACCAGACGGTGGACGACGCCGAGCGGCAGGTAGACCGACTCGTTCTCGTGCACCATCACGTCCTCGGCGCCGCGCGTGACCTGCGCGGTTCCTTTCACCACCACCCAGTGCTCGGCGCGGTGGAAGTGCTTTTGCAGCGACAATTGGCGGCCGGGCGAAACGACGATGCGCTTGACCTGATAGCGCGGCCCGGAATCGATCGACTGGTAATAGCCCCATGGCCGATAGATACGCCGATGCTCGGTCGCCTCGCGCCGCCGGTCGAGCTTGAGCGCGTCGACCAGGTCCTTGACCTTGTCGCCTTCGCCGCGTTTGAGCACCAGCACCGCATCCTGGGTCGACACCACCGTGACGTCGTCGACGCCGACCACCGCCGTCAACAGGTCGTCGGAGCGGATGTGGACGTTCTTCGCCTCGAGCGCGAAACCGTTGCCGTGGATGGCGTTGCCGTTGGCGTCGTGCGGGCTGAGCTTCCACACCGCGTCCCAATTGCCGACGTCCGACCAGCCGACGTCGGCCGGCACCACCGCGGCGCGGTGAGTGCGCTCCATCACCGCGTAGTCGATCGACTTCTTCGGCGAGCGCTCGAAGGCCGCCTTGTCGAGGATGAGAAAGCCGAGGTCGTCGTGCGCCGCCGCGAGCGCCGCCTCGGTCGCTTCGACCATTTCCGGCTCGAAGGCCCGCAGTTCGGACAGCATCGCGTCGGCGCGGAAGAAGAAGTTGCCCGAGTTCCACAGATAGCCTTCCGCTACGTAACGCTTGGCGAGCGCGAGGTTGGGCTTCTCGACGAAGGCGGCGACGCGGCGCGCGTCGCGAAGGCCGAGCGAATCGCCGGGGCGGATGTAGCCGTAACCGATCGCCGGCTCGGTCGGCGTGACGCCGAGCGTCACGATTGCGCCCTCGACTTCGGCGGCTTCGGCGGCGGTGGCGCAGGCGACGAGGAAGCCTTTCTGGTCGAGCACGACATGGTCGGCGGCGAAGACGGCGAGGACGGTCTGCGGATCGCGCGCCGCGCCGATCTCGGCGGCGATCGCCACCGCCGCGCCGGAATCGCGCCGCGCCGGCTCGATGACGATCTGCGCCTTGGCGCCGATCTCCTCGAGCTGCTCGCGCACCAGGAAGCGGTAGTCGCGGTTGGTGACGACCACCGGCTCGTCGAACATCGGCGCCTCGAGGCGCTTGATCGTCTGCTGGAAGGTCGAGGAGGCGCCGATCAGCGGGATGAACTGCTTGGGCATGGACTCGCGCGATTCCGGCCAGACCCGCGTGCCGGCGCCCCCGCACATGATGACCGGCAGGACTTTCCTCGCCATTTCGACCTCGACCGTTGGCTGGCGGCCGCAAGCCGCGGCCCAGCTCTAGCCCTCGCGCGTAAACATTGGATGAGCCGCACCGGCGCGGCGGCGCGATTCAGCGCAGCGCCATCGCCTCCATCAGCTGACGATGCGCCGCCGGAATCGGCGTCGGGCGGCCCGTCGCGCGCTCGATATAGACATGGGTGTATCGCCCCTCCGCGCTCGCCGCGGCGGCCTTCGCCTTGAAGGCCGCCACATGATAGCGCACCGACGAGCGGCCGAGTCGATCGACCGCGATCCCGACCTCGATCGGGTCGGGAAACGACAGGCTGGAATGGAAGCGGCAGTGGCTCTCGGCGACGACGCCAACGATCGGGCTCGACGCCGGGTCGAGCAGGCCGGCCTCGACCAGAACCCCGTTCACCGCCGCGTCGAAGAACGCGTAATAGGCGACATTGTTGAGATGCCCGTAGGGGTCGTTGTCGTTCCAGCGGGTGGTCAACGGCACGAAGCGGGCGAAGGCGGCGCGGCCTGAGGGCGGCGCGCGCTTCGGGACGATGGGTTCGTCCGCGCCGCTCAGCCGACGCTCCCGCGCGGCGCGAACCGGCGCGCGGCGAGCGCCAGCGCCGCGGCAAGCAGCGTCTTGGCTGCGGTCGCCGCGTAGAAAGGCGCGACGCCGACCGCCCAGGCCTTGCCGGCGCCGAGCATCGGCGCGAGCCAGGCGAAGCCGGCGGCGAAAATGACGAGATGGCCGAGCGTCATCGCCGCCAGCGCGAGCGGCCAGCCGCGCGTCCAGCCGCGCTCGGCCAGTCCCCCGACCAGCGCCGCCGCGATGAGGAAGCCGACCAGATAGCCGCCGGTCGGCCCGACGAGATAGGCCGGCCCGGCGACCGCGCCGGCGAAGACCGGCAGGCCGGCGAGACCTTCAGCGAGATAGAGGACGACGGTCGCCGCGGCGAGGCGGGCGCCCAACAGGGCGCCGAGCGTCAGCACGGCGAGCGTCTGCAACGTCATCGGCACCGGATAGAACGGAACTTCGACCTTGGCCGAAATGGCCAGGACGAGCGTCCCCAGCAACGCCAGCGCTGCGCCGCGGAGAAGCGCGGCGGTCGGCTTCGCGGCCGGGACAAAAGTCGCATTCGGACGGTCAGTCATGCTGGTCCTCTCCCGTAACCGCCGGCGTCGTTTCCGCCCGGCGGGATCGCGTTCGGCGTCCGCAGCCGGTATAGAGAAGCCCGCCGCGGCGAACAAGCCGGACGCCGCCCAGCGGGACGCGACTTTTGGCCGAGCCGTCAAGCGATTTGCCGCCGCCGGGCGGCGCCGAACGACCGCCGAGCGGCCTGACGCGGCTCAGCCAGCGCGTCCGCCGGATCATCGCGCCGAACCCGTCGCCGTTCACCTTCACCGGCACCTGCGTCTACATCGTCGGCGAGGGCGAGGTTGCGGTCATCGACCCCGGTCCGGCCGACCCCGCCCATCTCGAGGCGGTGATCCAGGCGATCCCCGGCGAGCGGATCGCCATGATCGTCGTCACCCACAGCCATCGCGACCACGCCGCCGGCGCGGCGGCGCTCAAGCGGATGACCGGCGCGCCGATCGTCGGGGCGCGCGCTCACGCCGTCGCCGGCGCGCCGCCGACTCGCGCCGACGCGTCGCACGCACTCGATTACGCGCCCGACCAGGCGCTCGTCGACGGCGCGCGCGTCGCCGGGCGCGGCTTCACGCTGGAGGCGATCGCCACGCCCGGCCACGCCGCCAACCATCTCGCCTTTGCCCTGGTCGAAGAGAGCGCGCTGTTCTCCGGCGATCACGTCATGGGTTGGTCGACGTCGGTGATCGCGCCGCCCGACGGCTCGATGCGCGACTATCTCGCCTCGCTGGAGAAGGTCGCGCGGCGCAGCGAAGCGATCTACTGGCCCGGACACGGCGCGCCGGTCGCCGAGCCGCAGCGTTACGCGCGCGCGCTGATCAGCCATCGCCGCCAGCGCGAAGCGGCGATCCTGGCCGAGGTCGAGGCGGGCGAAGCGAGCCTCGGAGCCATCGTCGCGCGGGTCTATCCCCGCCTCGCGCCGGCGCTGATCGGCGCGGCGAGCCTGTCGACGCTCGCCCACCTCGAACACCTCGCCGAGCGCGGGCTGGTGGTCGGCGATCGGAGAGCGGGTCTCGAGGCGCGCTTCCGCCGCCTCTAAGGCCTCACGGCTCCTGCAGCGCGTCCTGCACCGCAGCGGCGAAACGGTCGACGTGGCGCGCATTGGCGCCGAAATCGTGTTTGCCGACGCGCGACACCGATCTGAGGTCGATGCGCGTCTGCGAAGCGAGCGGCCGCACGCGGATGGCGATGTCGTCGGCGAAGCCGAACGCCGGCGAACGGGCGATCGCCTCGATCTGCGCGACGCCGTCGACGCGCAGATTGGGCGGATTGGAATCGACGATCTTCCAGCCGAGATCCTTCGTCACGCGCAGCGCGAGCTGGTAGGCCTCGGCCGGCTCGAGGTCGACGAGGATCGGCTTCACTTCGGGATAAGCGTCCTTCTGCAGCGCCTCAGCGGCCGAATCCCAGGCCGGCGGCGTTCGGCCGGCGCGCGCCGTGCGCGCCTTGGCCGAGATCATGAAGGCGGGCGGCGAGGCGAAGTCGGTGGTGACGTCGGCGATCATCGGTCTGACCAGCGCGATCCCCGCCAGATAGGCCGGGTAGGCGAGCAGCGCGAGCGACAGCAGGCAGCCGAAGGCGGCGCGGCCGGCGCCATGCCGGCCGGTGCGCCAGATGACCACGCCGGCCGAACCGGCAAGCAGCAGCGCGAGAAAGGCCAGCGTCAGCGCGGCGGCGAAGACGGTGAGCACGGCGCCAGCGTCGAGATTGGCGAAGCGCGCGAGGCCGACCGCGACAGCGGCGCTGGCGAGCGCAAAGATCGCCGTCCGTTGGCTCCATACGGCGGCGCGCGAAAGCGGTTCGTCGACGATCAGGCGGCGCATCGCTGCGCCGCCAGGGGCGGACCCTTAGTTGCCCGTCTTGGCGCCCGAGGCGCCGGCTGCGAGCGTGCCGTGGGCGGTGATTTGGCCGCTGGCGGTCTCGAACGCCTGGTTGTCATCGCCGACCTGGACCGTCGGCATGCAGAGCGGATTGCACCAGTACGACTCGCGCTCGTTGCCGCGTTGCACCACGAGGACCGCCTTGGCCGCCTCGACGGCGATGTTCTTTTCGTCGATTATATTGCCCTGGGCGTCGAGCGCAATCAGGTTGGTCAGGCCGTAGCCTTTGCCGGTGACGACCATCGCCGAGCCGCCTTTCAGCATCGTCACGTCGGCGATCGCCGGATTGCCGACGACCAGCGTGCGGGTGCCGGCGGGAAGCTGCGCGACCTTGGCCTGGTCGATGGTGACCGTCAGCATGCCGGCCGGCGCCGAAGCGGGCGCGGCAGGCGCGGCCAGCGCCGCCGCAGGCGCGGCGCCGGCGAGAGCGAGAAGCAGGAGCAGGCGAGGCGACATGGCTCGACCTTTCGGACGGCGGGCGGGCGTCGTCGAATTTGACCTCGCCCATTTGGCCCCAAATTGGTGAATGAACCCTCAACGGCGGCGGGAGCAGCCGGTCGCGCTTAGCGATTCCTTCACGCAACCGCGAAAATTGTGCGCGCGCGCCGAAGGAGGCCGGCAAGGCTCGCGGCGAATTCAGAGCGTTCGGCCGCGCCGACTGCGCCGAGCCGAAGCGCGAAAACGCCGAACTCTTGACAGGCCGGGGCCTCGGTCCCTAAGTCTGCGTCCGATCGGCGGCGAAAGACGTCGATCCGCGGGATTTGACAGGATCAGCTTGCTGCCGCGTCACCAACAGCTAAAGCGTCACAGATCAGGAAGCCTCCTCAAAGCCTCCGCGCTGTGATCCTGGCAGGCGACTTCGTCGCCGGCGGACGCCGCGGCGAAGCTCGCGCGTTTTTGGTTCGCGCGATCAGGAGGTTCCATTGCCCGTCATCGTCGCTTCCGAGGAAGCCCATCCCTTCCTGCCCTCGCTCGGCTCCGGCTCGGCGATCGACCAGGGCCGCGCGCTGCATCAGGACATCCGTCCGCTGCATATCGCCATCCTCAACCTGATGGCCGACAAGATGACGACCGAGCGCCAGCTCGCCGCCTGGCTCGGCAGCACGCCGCTGCAGGTCAGCCTGACCTTCGTCGCCACCGACGCCTATGTCCGCGCCGTCCGCAACGGTCATCAGAGCCGCAACACGCCGGCCGAGCACATCGTCAAATTCTACAATCCGCTGAGCGACATCCGCGGCGACAAGTTCGACGGCCTGATCGTCACCGGCGTCAACGCGCTGCAACCGCGGGTCAGCGACGAGACCTTCTGGCCCGAGGTGCAGGAGATCCTCGACTGGTCGGCGAGCCACGTGTTCTCGTCGCTCTATCTCTGCTGGGGCGCCAAGGCGGCGCTGAAGCACTTCCACGACGTCGAGAGCATCAAGGGCGAGCGCAAGACCTTCGGCCTCTTTCACCATCGCGTGCTCGAGGACAGCACCGGCCTGCTGTTCGGCTTTCCTGACGAGTTCTCCGCCCCGGTGTCGCGGTGGAAAAACCCCGACAAGCAGGCGATCGCCCGGCGCCCGCAGTTGGAGGTGGTCGCGGTGTCGGAGGAGACCGGGCCCAATATCCTGGTCGAATCGGAGCCGTTCGGGGAAACCGGCCGGCGCTTCCCGCGCCGCGCCTATGTGCTCAATCATCCCGAATACGAGACCGACACCCTGCGCAACGAATACCTGCGCGACCGCGCCCTCGATCCCGACGCCTCGTTGCCGCGGCATTACTTCCCCGACGACGACCCGTCGCGCGCGCCGATCAACCATTGGCGGCACACGGCGCAGCTCTACGCCAACTGGGTGAAGCTGGTTTACGAGGCGACGCCCTATGACCGGGCGCGCATCCCGCTGGTCGACAAGGCCTGAAGGGCCTCTAGACCCGCTCATAGAAGCCGGTGAGTCTTCCGCGCGCCAGCGCCGAATCGGCGATCGCCGCCGCGGCGCTCAAGCGAGCGCCACGCGATAGGCGGCTTCGGTCTTGGCGGCGATTTCGTCGAGCGTCGCGCCCGGCGCGAGCTCGGTCAGCGCCATGCCACGGAAGCCGTGCTTGTCGATCGCGAACACGCCGAGATCGGTGACGACGAGGTCGACGACGCGCCGGCCGGTCAGCGGCAATGTGCAATGATGCAGAAGCTTCGGTCCGTCCTTGGCGGCGTGCTCCATCACCACGACGATGCGCTTGACGCCGGCGACCAGGTCCATCGCCCCGCCCATGCCCTTGACCATCTTGCCCGGGATCATCCAGTTGGCGAGGTCGCCGTCTTCGGACACCTGCATCGCGCCGAGAATGGCGAGATCGATGTGGCCGCCGCGGATCATCGCGAACGAATCGGCGCTGGAGAAATAGCTGGTCGTCGGCAGTTCGGTCACCGTCTGCTTGCCGGCGTTGATCAGGTCGGGATCTTCGTCGCCTTCGAACGGAAACGGCCCCATGCCCAGCATGCCGTTCTCGCTCTGCAACTGTACGTGGACGCCCTCAGGAATGGAGTTCGACACCAACGTCGGGATGCCGATGCCGAGATTGACGTAGAAGCCGTCCTTCAGCTCGCTGGCGGCGCGCGCCGCCATCTGCTCGCGGGTCCAGGCCATGGCGGGTCTCCTCAGGCGGCGGCGCGCTTGCGCAGCGTGCGCTGCTCGATGCGCTTGACTGCGTCGGGAACGGCGACGACCCGCTGAACATAGACGCCCGGCGTGACGATATGATCGGGATCGATCTCGCCCGGCTCGACCAGGCGCTCGACCTCGGCGACCGTCAGCTTCGCCGCCGTCGCCATGACCGGGTTGAAGTTGCGCGCGGTCTTGCGATAGACGAGGTTGCCTTCGCGGTCGCCCTTCCAGGCGTGGACGAGCGCGACGTCGGCGACGAGGCCGGTCTCCATCACGAACGCCTCGCCGTTGAAGTCGCGGATTTCCTTGCCTTCGGCGACGAGCGTGCCGACGCCGGTGCGGGTGAAGAAGGCGGGAATGCCGGCCCCGCCGGCGCGGATGCGCTCGGCCAGCGTGCCCTGCGGATTGAATTCGAGCTCGAGTTCGCCGGCGAGATATTGCGCGGCGAAGATCTTGTTTTCGCCGACATAGCTCGAGATCATCTTCTTGATCTGCCGCGTCTCGAGCAGCAGGCCGAGGCCGATCCCGTCGACGCCGGCGTTGTTGGAGACGAAGGTCAATTCCCGTGCGCCCGACTTGCGCACCGCCTCGATCAGCGTCTCGGGGATGCCGCAGAGCCCGAAGCCGCCCGCCATGATCGTCATGCCGTCCCTGAGGACGCCGGCGAGAGCCTGCGCGGCGCTCGCGTAGACCTTGTTCATGATCCCTCCCGTCGAGGATCCGAATCACTACCGGCGGGGGAACATGACCGCAAGCGCGCCGCGCGCCGCTTCAACCCGGATTCGGGCTGCGGGGGCGGCTCAAGGCATCTGCGAGATGATGGGGCGCGGCGCGTCCGGCCGCATCGCCATCGCCTGCGCGTTGAGCGCCGCGGCGCCCGGTTTTTCCGCCAGCTCGAGCTTCTGCAGCAGGGAGAGCGCCTCGGCGAGCGCGCCGCCGGTCGCCGGCGTCGGCTTGGGCAGGGCGATCGACCGGATCGCCTCGATGCCCGGCTCGAAATCCGAATATTCGGGCGCGCGCCGCGCCAGCCGCGCGCGCTTGACGCCCGCCTTGACGAATTCCTCGATATGGGCGGGAACGAGCTGCAGCCGGCCGAATTCGCGCGCGATCACCATCTGCAGGCGCCGGCGCGTCAGCTTGTCGGCGACGCCGAAGCGATCGACGTAGAGGTCGAGGACGCGCTGCTTCTCGTCCTCGGTCGGGTAGCCCATGCGGACATGCGCGTCGAAGCGTCCGGCGCGCCGCGACAGCGCCTCGTCGATCGCCTCGCTGTGGTTGGTGGTGGCGATGGTGACGACGTCGGGATAGGACGAGGCGCCCGACAGCACCTGCAACAACTCGCCGGTCACGTCGTCCTTGTTGGCCGAGGCCTGATTGGGGTTCTGCCGCGAGCGGGTCATCAGGTCGAGATCCTCGAGGATCACCACCGCCGGCGCCAGGGCCTGGGCGAGATGGTAGATCGCGCGAACGTGCTCGACCGCCTCGACGATGATGATCGTCGCCTCGCCGGCAATGCTGTTGGCGAAGCACTCGATCGCCGTCGACTTGCCGTCGCCCGGCGGGCCGGAAAGCAGCAGGCCGCGCTTGATCGTCAGCCCTTCCGCCTTCAGCATGTCGCGATCGCGGATCGAGGAAGCGATGAAGTCGAGCTCTTCCTTGGCGCGCCCGTGGGGGATGATGTCGGCCCAGCTGCGGCTGGAGATGCGCGAGCGCACGGTCCACAGGTCGCGGTTGACCAGCACGACGCGATTCTTGAACGGATCGGCCTCCTGCAGCAGGCCGCGCGCCAGCGCGACCACGTCGGCTTCGTCGGCTTCGTGATAAACGAGGCCGACGCTGTCGAGAACGAAGCCGTTGGCGGGCTCGACCCGCGGCGTTCCCTGCAGGATCAGCATGAAATGGCCGCCGCTCGGCGCCTCGCCGCGGAACACGGTGCGCGGCCGCAGCACGCGCGGCTCGCCGTCCAGATCCATCGTGATCTTGCCGGGGATGAAGCGCGGGTTGATCGCCTGCTGCTCCGCCACGCCGCCGCCGGTCAGTTCGCTGAGCCACACCCATCCGGGCGTTTCGGACAGCTTGCGGCTGAGCAGCGCGAGCGTCGCCTCGTTGGCCGGGAGGGTCAGCACGCCCGGCTCGCCGGCGCCGCAGAAGACGCGAAACAGCGTCGAATAGCCGATGCGCGGCGCGCCGGAGCGCTTCACCTGCTTGTGCTGGCTGACGAAATATCCGAGCGAGGCGGCGAGCGAAGCGAAGCCGCGGATCGAATCCTCTGGAATTTCGGCGATCAGCTGGTCCTTGAGCGAGAGCGAGGCGGCGGCCGATTCGCTGAACAGGCGCTTGATCACCGGGCTGGCGGCCTCGCCTGCGCCGTCGGAGGGCTCGAACACGCCGAAGACGAACTCGCCCTTGTCGTCGGCGCCGGAAACCGTCGCCGTCACGTTGAGGCTGGTTGCGAGCATCTCGGCGGCCTTGCGCGCGGCCGCAGCGCCCACCACCGGGCGTTCCTCGACCACCGTCCGGCCGGCGGTCTGCGAGGCGCAGCGAACGACGAACTTCTGTCCCTTCGACCCGCGCTTGCCTTCGACCTTGAACCACATGACGACCTACCCCGAGGCGTGAGAGGAAAACGCGTCCCGACCAGCCGACGGCGCCCCCTGAGCGGCCCATCTGCCGTTAGGTAAACAGCGATTCCCAAAATTACGTTTGGGAAGATCGGTCGCATTTTCCTTAATTCGGCGGCGAGGCGCGTCGCGCGGCTCTGCGTCGGGCGTCCGGCGCGCTACCCGCGGGCGCCGCCGCCTTCGCGCCGCCACACCCACACCAGCGCGCCGAGCAGCAGCGCCAGGCCGAAAAAGCCGATCGCGAGCGGCGTCTGCCTGACGCCGATCAGCGCGCTGGCCCCGGCGCGCTTGATCCCGATGTAGTCCGAGCCGGAATAGCTCGGCGAGGGCTGCATCGCGACGACGCGCGGGATCGTCACCGGGTCGTCGGCCCTGCGCGCGAGGCGATGGACGCCGCCGCCGGTCGCCTCGGCGAGCGGGTTCAGCTTGTCGGGTGTCGACACCACGTCCTGGAATTCGACCGGGTTCTGCGGTCCGACCACCGCCAGCGCGACATGCTCGCCGTCGCTGGCGCGATAGAGCCCGTCCTCGTCGACGGCGAGGGTCGCGCGCGACAGGCCCGGCGCGACCGGCGCGAGCTGAATGGTCGTCGTCTTGCCGTCCGGCCCGGTCACCGTCGCTTGCGGGACTTCGCCCTTGAGGCTCTGGCGCTCGATCGTCAGGTCGCGGCCGCTGGCGCGCGCGCGCAGGGCTTCTTCTTCCAGGTCCGGCTCCTTCATCAACCAATGGGCGAGCCGGCGCAGCAGGTCGAGATAGGGGCCGCCGCCGTCGAAGCCGCGCGCCCACAGCCACATCTGGTCGCTCAGCAGCAGCGCGACGCGGCCCTTGTCGACCCGGTTCAGCACCAGGAGCGGCGACTTGTCCGGGCCGGTCATCAGCGTCGCGCCGCCGGTCGCCTCGCCGCCGATCTCCCGCAGCCAGCGGCCCCACGCGGGCGGGTCGGCGTCGCCGCCGGCGAGGCCGCGCGTCACCGGATGCTTGGCCCCGTCGCTCGAAATCGCGGCGCGGAACGGCTCGTCGAACTCCTCCCCGGTCGGCCGCGCCGGGGCGATCGCGCCGAGCGGCGTCGCGAACAGACCGTCGGGCGTGCCATAGGCCGGCCCTTCCGCCATCAGCAGCGCGCCGCCCTGGCGGACGTAGGCGACGACATTGTCGAGATAGAAGCGCGGCAGGATCGCCTGGCTCGAATAGCGGTCGAAGATGATGAGGTCGAAATCCTTGATCTTACGGCCGAACAGGTCGGCGACGGGGAAGGCGATGAGCGACAGCTCGTTGATCGGCGTGCTGTCGATCGCCTTCTCCGGCGGGCGCAGAATGGTGAAATGGACGAGGTCGACGTTGGCGTCCGACTTCAACAGGTTGCGCCACATGCGCTCGCCCTGGTGCGGCTCGCCCGAGACCAGCAGCACACGCAGCTTGTCGCGCACGCCTTCGATGGCGACGACCGCCTTGCGGTTGCGATCGGTGATCTCGTCCTTGACCGGGGCGACTTCGAGTTCGACCACATTGGGGCCGGCGTGGTCGATCGGCGTCTTGATCTGCAGGTTCTGGCCGACTTCGGCGTCGAGCGTGGCGATCGTCTGGCCGTCGCGGCGCACCGTCACCCTCGCCGGCTCGCCCTGGTCGTTGGAATCGACGACGCGGGCGACGATCGTCTGGTCCTTGCCGACGATGCCGAACCGCGGCGCCTCGACCAGCTCGATGCGGCGGTTGCGCTCGCCCTCGTGGCCGGTGACCAGCACATGCACCGGCGCGTCGAAACCGAGCGCGGCGGCCGAGGCCGGGATGTCGTTGGCGTTTCCGTCGGTGATCAGCACCGCGCCGCCGACCCGCTCCGGCGGCGTGTCGGCGAGCGCCGAGCGCAAGGCGGCGAAGAGCTGGGTGCCGCGGTTGTCGGGATCGCCGCGCGGCGTCTCGACCGTCCTGACCTCGACATTGTCGAGCGCCGCGAGTCGCTTCTCCAGCTCGGCGCGCGCCGCTTCGGTCTGCTGCGGCCGTTCGCCGATCTGGTTCGATTCGGACCGGTCGACCACCACCGCGACGACATCCTTCAGCGGCCGCCGATCCTCCTGAACGAACGACGGATCGGCCAGCCCGGCGAGCAGCAGCGCGCAGGCGAGCGCCCGCAACGCCGCCGCGCCCGGCCGCCGCCATGCCGTCAGGGCGACGACCGCGAGCGCCGCCACCGCCAGCGCGATCATCGCCCAGGGCGGAATCGGCGGGGAGAAGGCGATCGACCAGGCGTTCAATGCGACAGCCTTTCCAGCAGGTCCTTCGCGTGGACCTGGTCGGCCTTGTAGGTGCCCGTCAGCGTGTACATCACCAGATTGACGCCGCCGCGCAGCGCCATCTCCCTTTGTCGCGGCCCGCCGGGAACGAGCGGATAGAGCGGCCGGCCTTCGGCGTCGGACGCCCAGGCGGCGGCGAGATCGTTGGAGGTGACGATGATCGGCGAAACGCTGTCGCCGGCGCGCGCCGGCCGCGGCGTGCGGTCGTTGGGATCGGGCGGCGGCAGCGCCTCGATCCAGGTCTGGCCGTCCTCGGTGCGGCCGACAAAGCGGTCGATGAGATAGAAGGTCTTGGTGACGACGTGATCGCGCGGCACCGGCTCGAGCTCGGGCACGTCGACGCCTTCCAGCAGCTTGCGCAGCCACAGCGCTTCCGGGGTCGGCCGGCCGTCGGGGGTCTGGCTCAGCGCGTCGCGGGTGTCGAAGACGATCGTGCCGCCGAATTTCATGAAGTCGGCGATGCGCTGGACGGCGGCGGCCGCAGGCTGCGGCCGACCGGCGACGATCGGCCAATAGAGCAGCGGGTAGAAGCTCAATTCGTCGTGCGCCGGATCGACCGCGATCGGTTCGGCGACCTGCGCCGAGGTGCGCTCGCCAAGCACGCGCGAAAGCGTCTCGAGGCCAAGCCGGGTGGTTTCGTCGACTGTCGCATCGCCGCTCTCGACATAGGCGAGGTGGGTCTGGCGCGCGGCGTCAGCGTCGCGCGCCGAGATCGGCGCGTCGGCCGCGCGCGCCGGCGGGGATAGCGCCGCCGCGCCGGCGAACGCGGCGAGGATCAGCAGCGCCGCCGCGGCCGGCCTGGCCAAGCGCGGCGGTCGGCCGAGCCACAGGCTGGCGAGGCCGTCGGCGAGGAAGCCGACCAGGGCGGCCAGCAGCAGCCACGGTTTGAGGTCGAGCGGCGCGGCGACCTCCAGCCCGCCGGCGGCGGTCGTCAGGGCGCCGAAGTCGGCCGCAGCGAGCGTCGCGCCGGGCGCCATCGCGTTGACCGCCTGCAGCGCGTCGGCGGGACCATAGAAGCCGGGCGGATGGCGCCCATCGGCGGGACCGGTGAAATCGGCGCTGATCGGCGCGGCCTCGGCCGGCGGCGTCCCCAGCGCGCCGAAACCATCGAGCGTGCGATAGGGCGCGCGCGTCGCCTCCGTCCCGGTCTTCTCGGCGCCGGAGGTTTCCGCCGGCGCCGGCCCGGCGCGCGCGACGACGCGGCGCAGCATGTCGACGAACAGCCCTGACAGCGGCAGGTTCGACCAGGTCGTGTCGGCGGTGACGTGGAAGAGCACGATCAGGCCCTTGCCGCGCGGCGCGGCGGTGACGAGCGGCGTGCCGTCGGCGAGCCGCGCCCAGGTCTTGTCGGCGAGGCCCGGCTCCGGCTCGGCGAGCACCTGGCGCGAGACCGTGACTTCGTCGGGCGCCGAAAGACCGAAGAACGGGCTGTCCTTGTCGAAGGCGGCAATGTGTTTGGGCGTCTCCCACGACAGCGCGCCGCCGAGCGTTCGGCCGCCGCGCCTGAGCGCGGTCGGCGTCAGATCGTCGTCGCCGGCGGCGAGCCGGGTGCCGGCGAAACGCAGCAGCACGCCGCCCGATTCGACGAACCGGGCGAGTTCGTCGTGCGCGAGGCCGGGCGGGACGTTCATGTCGGCAAGCGCCATCACCGAAGGCTTCTCGGCGAGCAGCGCCTCGATCGTGTCGTTGCCCGCTTCGCCGCCCTCGCGGATTTCGGCGTATGGCGCGAGCGCGCGCTTGATGTAATAGGCAGGCGACAGCAGCGGCTGGGCGACGTCGGCGCTGACGCCGGACAGAATCGCGACGCGGCGGCGGCGCGAGCGCTCGTCGATCAGCCAGGTCGCGCCGGCCGAGGGTTCGTCGGCGACGACGAGCCGCGCGATCTGGTTGCGCAGTTCGACCGGCAGATCGAATTTGGCGTCGGTCGCGCGGCCGGGGCCAAAGTCGAACGGCGCCTCTCCGATCGCGCGCCCCTGCGCGTCGAGCGCGCGCACGGTTCCGGCGCGCCGTCCGTCCGCGCCGGCGCGCGTGAGATGCGCCGCCAGCGCGCCGGCGAGATTGTCGGCGCCGGCGATGCCGATCGCCGTCGTGTTGTCGAGCACGACCGAAAGTTTGTGGCCGCGCGCGGCCACGGCGAGCGCGCGGGCGAACGCGCTCGCGCCGCCAAGCTCGAGGCCGTCGGCGATCCACACGACTTCGGCCTGCGGGTTGGCGGCGAGGAAATGTGCGATCGGCGGCAGCGCCGCCATCCGCTTCGGCGCGTAGGGGACCGGCGCGAGGGCGCGCAGACGGTCTTCGCCGCGCGGCGCGTCGAGCGCGGCGATCTCCATGCCGCCCTGCGAGGTCGCCGCCAACGCGACCAGGCGTCCGGCGCGGGTCGCCGCCTCGAGCGCGGCGCGCGCGTAGGCGGAGCGCTTCTGCCAGCTCGGCGCCGCCGCCCAGCCGTCGTCGACAACCATCAGCAGCGGCCCCTCGCCGACCCCCGGCAGCGCGTTCCACATCGGCCCCGCCATGGCGAGAATGACCAGCCCGGCCACGGCGATGCGCAGCAGCAGCAGCGGCCACGGCGTCTTGGCCGGCGTCGCGTCCTTGCGATCGAGGCCGATCAGCAGCCTCAGCGGCGGGAAGACCTCCTCGCGCGGGCGCGGCGGCGTCACTTTGAGAAAGAGATAGAGGGCCGCGAGCAGCGCCAGCGCGGCGAGCGCCGCCGGCGCGGCGAAGGCGAGCGGCAGGCCAAACATCTCAGGCGCTCCAGCCGGCGCGCGCCGGCTCTGGGCCGGCCAGGCGCGCGCGCAGCCCGAGCAGGGCCTGCGCCGCCGAACCGTCGGTGCGATGCAGCGCGAAGCCCCAGCCGCGCGACGCGCAGGCGGCGCGCAAGGCTTCGCGATGTGCGGCGAGCCGTTCGAGATAGGGGTCGCGCAGGCTCTGGGCGCGCGGCGCGCGCAGCCGTTCGCGTCCCGCGGCGGCGAGGAATTCGGTGTGGCCCTCGAAGGGGAAGATCTCCTCGATCGGATCGGCGATCATCACCAGCTGGCCCTCGGCGCCGCGCGCGGCGAAGCCCGCGAGCGCCTCTTCGATCGCCGCGGCCTCGGACAGGAAGTCGCCGATCAGCGCCGCCTTGGACCCGGTCTTGATCGGCGCCGCCGGCGGCAGGCCGGTCGCGACGCCGCCCTGCCGTTCGTCGGCGGCGATCGCCTCGGCGAAGCGCTCGATGACGTCGCGGCTGGCGAGCGGCGGCGTCAGGCCGATCAGCCCGGCGCGCTCGCCGCCGCGCACCGCGAGGTCGGCGAGGGCGAAGGCGAGCACCGCGGCGCGATCGACCTTGGCGCAGGGGGCGAGCGACGAAGCGAAGGTCATCGACGGCGAGCGGTCGAACCAGATCCAGATCGTGTGCGACGCCTCCCATTCGCGCTCGCGCACGAAGGCGCGGTCCTCGCGCGCCGAGCGGCGCCAGTCGACCCGCGCCGCCGGCTCGCCGGAGACGAATGGACGGAACTGCCAGAACGTCTCGCCTGGGCCGGCCTGCCGCCGCCCATGGACGCCATGCAGGATCGAGTGGGCGATCTGGCGCGCGGCGACGACGAGGCCGGGCAGGCGCGCCGCAAGCGTCGAGGCCTCTTGGCGGATGCGACGTTCGGGGGTCGCCGCCATCGGCTCAGCCGAGCATCTTGGCGACCAGCCGCGCGATCACGGCGGGGACGGTTTCGCCGTCGGCGCGCGCGGCGTAGCTCAGCGCCATGCGGTGTTTGAGCACCGGCTCGGCGAGCGCGGCGACGTCGTCGCGCGACGGGGCGAAGCGGCCGTCGACCAGGGCGCGGGCGCGGCAGGCGAGCATCAGCGCCTGGGACGCCCGCGGCCCGGGGCCCCAGGCGATCGGCTTGGCGAGTTCCGGATCGCCTTCGCCGGGGCGCGCGGCGCGCACGAGATCGAGGATGGTCTCGACCACGCTCTCGCCGATCGGCGCGCGGCGCACCAGGCGCTGCGCCGTCATCAGCTCCGCGGCGGTCATCGTCGGCTTCGGCTTGGCCTCGTTGTCGCCGGTCGTCTCGATCAGGATGCGGCGCTCGGCGTCGCGATCGGGATAGCCGACGTCGATCTGCATCAGGAAACGGTCGAGCTGAGCCTCTGGCAGCGGATAGGCGCCTTCCTGCTCGAGCGGGTTCTGCGTCGCCAGCACGTGGAAGGGCGCGGGCAGGTCGTGGCGGGTTCCCGCAACCGTCACGTGGCGCTCCTGCATCGCCTGCAGCAGCGCCGACTGGGTGCGCGGGCTGGCGCGGTTGATCTCGTCGGCCATCAGCAACTGGGCGAAGATCGGCCCCCTGATGAAGCGGAAGCTGCGGCTGCGGTCGAGGCCTTCCTCCATCACTTCGGCGCCGAGGATGTCGGACGGCATCAGGTCGGGGGTGAACTGCACGCGCAGCGCGTCGAGCCCCATGACGACGCCGAGGGCCTCGACCAGCTTGGTCTTGGCGAGGCCGGGGACGCCGATCAACAGCCCGTGGCCGCCGGCGAGCAAGGTCACCAAAGTCTGCTCGACCACCCGCTCCTGGCCGAAGATCACCGCGCCGATCGCCTCGCGCGCCGCCGCGACCCGTTCGAGCGTCGCTTCGGCGGCCTTGACCAAACTGGCGTCGAGATCGGCGACGGTCATACTCTCTCCTAAGGCGGAACGGCGGATAAGCAAGCCGGGCGCCGGGCGGATTCCCCTTCGCCGGCGCACGCACTAGATTAGCGGCGCCCGCCGCCCGCGAGGCGTAACACACGGACGAGGTTGTTGCCCACAAACAAGCGCGAGATTATGGCGGGACCGGCGGCGCCGGACGGCGCGCTTGCCGGGCTCGCCGCCGCCGCGGCGCCCGGCCGCGGCCCTGCGCCGGTTCACCTTTGGAATCCGCCCTATTGCGGCGAAATCGACATGCGCATCGCCGCTGACGGGACGTGGTTCTATGGCGGAACGCCGATCGGCCGGCCGGCGCTGGTCAAGCTGTTCGCCTCGATCCTGCGTAAGGACGCCGAGCGTCACGTGCTGGTGACCCCGGTCGAAAGGGTCGGGATCCGGGTCGACGATGCGCCGTTCGTCGCCGTCGAGATGGCGACCGAGACCGAAGAGGACGGCGGGCGGCTGGTCTTCCGCACCAATGTCGACGACGTCGTCGCGGCCGACGCCGACCATCCCTTGCGCTTCGACCGCGCCGCGGCTGGCGGCCTCAAACCCTACCTCAGGGTGCGCGGCGACCTGTGGGCGCTGGTCAAGCGCGCGCTCTATTACGACCTCGTCGCGCTCGGCGAGACCGCGACGCACGAAGGCGAAGCGTGGTTCGGCGTCAGGAGCGGCGGCCAGTTCTTCCCGATGGCGCGCGCCGATGAGATCGACGGCCTGTGAGCGCCCCCTTCCCGCCCGGCGAAATGACCGCCGACGACCTGCGTCGTCTCGCGCGGGCGCGGCTTGCCCCGGCGCCGGCCGCCGACGCTTTTTCCTCGCCTCTGGCCAGGCGCGGCGATCACACGCTCGACGGCCTGGCGATCGATCCGCAGGTCGTCGCGGCGGCGCGGCCGGCCGCGGTGCTGGCTCCGATCGTGCCGCGGCCGGACGGGCTGAAGGTGCTGTTGACCCTGCGGTCGGCGCAGCTTCGCAGCCATTCCGGCCAGGTCGCTTTCCCCGGCGGCAAGCTCGACGCCGGCGAAACGCCCCAAGAGACCGCCCTGCGCGAGGCGCGCGAGGAGATCGGCCTTGCGCCCGAGCAGGTCGAGCCGCTCGGCTGGCTCGATCCCTATCTCACCGGCACCGGCTATCGCGTCGCGCCGCTGGTGGCGCTGATCGACCCCGCGTTCTCGCCACGGCCGAACCCGGCCGAGGTCGCCGACGCGTTCGAGACGCCGTTCGCCTTTCTGATGGACCCCGCCAATCACCGGCTTGAAGAGCGGCAATGGCGGGGCCGAGTGCGAAAGTTCTACGCGATGCCCTACGGCGAGAGGTATATCTGGGGCGTCACCGCCGGCATTCTGCGCAATCTCTACGAGAGGCTGTTCACCTGATGTGGCGCCCGGTCGCCGAATCGCTCGGCCTGTTTTTCCTGCCGTTCCTGCTGTTTGCGATCTATCTCGCGCTCCGTTTGCGATGGCCGCTGGCGATCGAGCATTGGACCCGCGGCCGGGTTGCGAGGCTGGTGATCGCCGGCCTCGCCGCGACGCTGGCGGGACTGGTCGGCGCGACGACGTTTGCGCCGCGCGGCCAGGGCGTCTACGTGCCCGCGCATGTCGAGCACGGCGTCCTCGTGCCCGGGCGTATCGAATGAGCGCGCTGCCCGGCCTGCGCGAGGGGCGCCTGGCCAACCGCCAGCTGCTCGAAGCGGGCCGACTCGCGCGCGCGCTCGCCGCGCTCGACGGCGACGGCGAGGAGACGCGGCTGGTCGGCGGAGCGGTGCGCGACCTCGCGCTCGGCGAGGCGGTCGGCGATTTCGACCTCGCCACCACCGCGCTGCCGGAGGTCGTGATGAAGCGCGCGCGCGCCGCCGGCTTCGGCGTTGCGCCGACCGGCCTCGCCCACGGCACGGTGACGCTGATCGTCGACGGCCGGCCGATCGAGGCCACGACGCTGAGACGCGACGTCGACACCGACGGCCGCCACGCCAAGGTCGCCTTCGGCCGCGACTTCCGCGACGACGCGTTGCGGCGCGACTTCACCATCAACGCGCTGTCGCTGACCCCCGACGGGCTCGTCCACGATTACGTCGGCGGACTGGTCGACCTCGCCGAACGGCGCGTCCGCTTCATCGGCCAAGCGCATCAGCGCATCCGCGAAGACTATTTGCGCATTCTGCGTTTCTTCCGCTTCTCCGCGCGCTACGGCGACGGCCGGCTCGATCGCGAGGGATTCGACGCGGCGATCGCCGAGCGCGCCGGGTTGGCGATCCTGTCGCGCGAGCGGGTGCGCGCCGAGCTGATGAAATTGTTCGTCGCCTCGCGCGCGCCGCAGGTGCTCGCCGCAGTGTGCGAGGCGGGGCTGCTTCAGCCGCTGGTCGCCGGCCAGACCGACGCGGCGCGCTTCGCCCGCCTCACGGCGATCGAGGCGGTGGGCGAGAGCGCGCCCGATCCGTTGCTGCGGCTCGGCGCGCTTGGCGTGCGGGTCACGGAGGACGCCGAACGGCTGCGCGAGCGGCTGCGGCTCTCCAACGCCGAAACCGAGCGGCTGGCCGCGCTCGCGCGCGGGCTCGCCGACCTGCACGACGGCGAGGCGCCGCCGGCGCTCGGCGCGCTGAGGCGGCTGTTGTTCGAACGCCGCCGCCAGGGCGCGCTCGATGCGCTGGCGCTCTTCCACGCCGACAGCGACGCGGCGCCCGACGACTGGCGCTTCGTCCGTGCACGCGCGTTTCTCCTGTCGACCCCAGAGCCGACCCTGCCGATCACCGGCGCCGACCTCGTTGCGCGCGGCGTGACCCATGGCCAGCGCGTCGGCGCGACGCTGAAGAAGCTGCAGGCGTTGTGGATCCGCGCCGGCTTCCCGCGCGAGCCGGAGGCTTTGGCGCGGCTGCTCGACCAGGCGCTGGAGCCGTGAGCGCGCCTGTAGACGCGGCCGCTGGCCGCGTCCGGCGCGATCGGCGATCGCGCCTACAAAGGCGCCGTCTTGCCTCCTATCCCGGCAAGCGCTAGCCAGAAGCGGTCTCGCCGTCCCCTCTTCCCGCTGGCGGGGAGAGGGGGAGCGCGCCGGCGGCGGACTGGGGGACGTAGGATGCCGCCAACCAAGTTTTGGGCCGAGATGTCGTGGCGCGACTTCGCCGCCATGGACATGACCAAGGCGGTGGCCATCCTGCCGGTCGCGGCGATCGAGCAGCACGGGCCGCACCTGCCGGTTGCGACCGACGCGTTCATCGGCGAGGGCTATCTGAAGCGCGCGATCGCGCGCGTCCCCGACGACTGGCCGGCGCTGTTTCTGCCGCCCCAGACGATCGGCGCCTCCGACGAGCACAGCGGGTATCCGGGCACGCTGACGCTGCCCTTCGAGACGCTGGTCGGCGTGCTGACGGCGATCGGCGACGGCGTCGCGCGAACGGGCTGCCGCAAGCTCGTCTTCATCAATGCGCACGGCGGCAACGGCCCGGCGATCGACGCGGCGGCGCTCGCCTTGCGCGCGCGCCATGCAATGCTGGCCGTGCACGCGAGCTGGCGACGGCTCGGCTATCCCGACGGACTGTTCTCCGAGCGCGAACGTCTCTACGGCGTGCACGGGGGCGACGCCGAGACTTCGCTCATGCTCGCCTTCCGTCCCGAGACGGCGAAGCGCGACCAGGCGCGCGACTTCGAGAGCGCCGGCGAGGCGATGGCGGCCGAATTCACCCGCCTGCGCGCTACGGCGCCGTTCGGCTTCGCCTGGATGGCGAGCGACCTCAATCCCGAGGGCGCGGTCGGCGAGGCCGGGTCGGCGTCCGCCGCCAAAGGCGAGGCCGCCGCCGAACACGGCGCCGCCGCTTTCCTCGAGCTCCTGGCCGACGTGATCGCTTTCGATCTCGCGCGACTCGCCCGCGGCCCGCTCGGTTGACCGCCGATGGGCGCGCCGACTTACGACAATGAGCGGGCGCTGATCGCCGAGGGGCGGCGATGGGTCGCGGGCGTCGACGAAGTCGGGCGCGGGCCGCTGGCCGGGCCCGTGGGGGTCGGCGCGGTGATTCTCGACCCCGACGACCTGCCGGAGGGTCTCGACGATTCGAAGGCGCTGAGCGCGGCGCGCCGCGAGGCGCTCGCCGAAGCGATTTACGCCAAGGCGATCGCCGTGTCGCTCGCCTTCGCCAGCGTCGACGAGATCGACGGCTTCAATATTCGCGGCGCGACGTTGCTGGCGATGCGGCGTGCGGTTGCGGCGCTGTCCGTGCGGCCCAATTATGCGTTGATCGACGGCCGCGACGCGCCGCCGGGGCTCTGCTGTCCGGCGCGGCCGATCGTCGGCGGCGACGGATTGTCGCTGTCGATCGCCGCCGCTTCGATCGTCGCCAAGGTCGCGCGCGACGCCCTGATGAGGCGGCTCGACGCGGTTCATCCCGGCTACGGATTCGCCCGCCATGCGGGCTATCCGACGCGCGAGCACGCCGCGGCCCTGGCGCGACTCGGGCCGTGCCCGCTGCACCGCCGCTCGTTCAAGCCGGTCGGGCTCTTCGACCGCGACTCGGCGCGCTGACGCGGCCGCTCACGATTGTTTAGAAATCGTTGATTTAACGAAGATTCCTTGCCCGGCCCGGTCGTACGAAAACGAGACAGCCGGTCGGACCGAGGCCTAACGTCGCTTTTACCTAAAATGCTCACTATCGCCCCCGTCAGAGCGGTTCGCTCCGACGCTGCGTCGAGTGAGTTGCGTGATGCGTGGTTCGCGTGCCGGGGCGACCCGCCTCCCCGTCCAGCTTCAGGTTCTGCGTACTGGACGCAATGAGGCGCGGCGCCCCGCCACGCCTGCCGCGGCGCCAAGCGATGCGATCGTCGTCGGCGATTGCGTCGCCGAGCTCGCCAAGCTGCCCCCGTCGAGCGTCGATTTCGTCTTCGCCGATCCGCCCTACAACCTTCAGCTCGAAGGCGCGCTGTCGCGTCCCGACCAGAGCGTCGTCGACGCCGTCGACGACGCGTGGGACAAGTTCGCCGATTTCGCCGCCTATGATTCGTTCACCCGCGCCTGGCTGCTCGCCGCGCGGCGGGTGATGAAACGCGACGCGACGATCGTCGTCATCGGCTCCTATCACAACATCTTCCGCGTCGGCTCGATCCTGCAGGACCTCGGCTACTGGATCCTCAACGACATCGTCTGGCGCAAGGCCAACCCGATGCCGAACTTCCGCGGCCGGCGCTTCACCAACGCCCACGAGACGATGATCTGGGCGGCCCGCAGCGCCGACGCCAAGGGCTACACCTTCAACTACGACGCGCTGAAGGCGGGCAACGAGGACGCACAGGCGCGCTCGGACTGGTTCCTGCCGCTGTGCACCGGCGGCGAGCGGCTGAAGGACGCCGACGGCCGCAAGACCCACCCCACGCAGAAGCCCGAGGCGCTGCTGCAGCGGCTGTTGATCGCCGCCACCAATGCCGGCGATCTCGTGCTCGACCCGTTCTTCGGCTCCGGCACCACCGGCGCGGTGGCCAAGCGGCTCGGCCGCCATTTCATCGGCTTCGAGCGCGATTCGACATACGCTGCGGCGGCGCGGGCGCGAATCGACGCCGTCGCCCCCCTCGCGCCAGACGCCATCGCGACGATGCCGAGCAAGCGCAGCGAGCCGCGGGTCGCTTTCGCCAGCGTCGTCGAAGCGGGCCTGGTCAAACCGGGCGAAGCGCTGCTCGACGCCCAGCGCCGCCATCGCGCGCTCACCCGCGTCGACGGCGCGCTGACGCTCGGGCCGGCGGTCGGCTCGATCCACAAGATCGGCGCGCTGGCGCAAGGCCTGCCGGCCTGCAACGGCTGGAGCTTCTGGCACGTCGAGCGCGCCGGCAAGCTGGTCAGCATCGACGACTTCCGCACCGTCATTCGCGCCGCGATGCGCGAAGCGGCGGAATAAAG
>Ga0302202_10001991_pt1 | contig 24396 bp, 20 predicted proteins | sample II_Bog_N3_3_FD_194579 | JGI IMG/M metagenome (GOLD analysis project Ga0302202, IMG submission 194579) | Peat permafrost microbial communities from Stordalen Mire near Abisko, Sweden - II_Bog_N3_3 | ecosystem: Environmental > Terrestrial > Soil > Wetlands > Peat | place: Sweden: Abisko...
CGGCCTCAAAGACGGCATTGAGATCTTCCCGCGTCAGGATCGTCTTGAAGAGGGCGAGTACGGCAACGCGCTCCGCGCGCCGCTTGGGGTCCATCGCAAGACGAATCTCCGGTACTGGTTCCCTGCAGCCGCACCACGACCAGAAGCTCAGCTTGCCTATCTCAATGAGTTGCCAAAGCTCACCGAGGACAGGCTCAAGGCGCTTATTCACGGAATGAGGTTCCCTGAAGCGTATAAGCGAGTCGTAGCCCCTGCATACATTCCAATCGCATCGCCGCCTGGACCGCGCGAGTTCCGGATTCTTGAACATGTCCGCACCACGCGCAAAGACAGCCGGAATTGGTGGGCAAAGTGCCCATCCTGTACGCTGGCTGGCCGCGACCGCACTGGTGACAACCTTTCAATCCAGATCAAGGACTCACGCTTCTACAAGTGCTGGGCCGGCTGCACAAGGGATGAAATACGCGCGGCGCTTGGCCGGCCGATTCGCATGAAGCAAGCGGCGTAGAGAACATCGACTCACCGACAATCGAAGATGCGTACAACCCAACCTGATGGGAAGGAGCAGAGCATGAGCAAGTGCGTCAACAAAGTCATCTTGATGGGCCACGCCGGGAAGGATCCGCAGGTTCACATTCTGCCGAGCGGAACCCTGGTCAATCTGTCACTGGCCACGAGCGAGCGCTTCAAGGACAGCCGCGGCGAATGGCAGGAGCGCACAGAGTGGCATCACTTGGTTGGCTATCAGCGGATTGGCGAGATCCTCCGGGATTATGTCAGGAAGGGCTCGCGGATCTATGTCGAGGGCGCCCTCCGCACCCGCTCCTGGGAGGATCGGGAGTCAGGGCAGCGCCGGTATCGCTCGGAAGTGGTCGTGACGGATGTCAACCTGCTATCTCCGGCCATCGCTTCGAACGGCGTCAGCGAACCGGCACACGATGACAGCGGGAACGGCTACGCGCCTCAAGAGTTCAGTAGCGAGCAGGAAATTGCGCGCGACGAAGTTCCCTATTAGGTTGCGCTTCTTTCACGCATCTGCCGAGAGCGCCGCTTGGGGCGCTCTTAATGTTCTGTGCTCAGACATGGCTGCTACATCACGCGAGTCAACGAAAGGAGTTGAGTATGGCGGCAACAGCGAAGCTCGCAGGAGCCGAGCGAGAGAAACTCTTTGCCCAGCTCGAAGTGCCATTCGATCCAGCTCAGGTCAAATGGCGGGTCATGCGCACCTCGAACGATGGGCGCTCAGGTTTGGTTCTTCCCTTCGCCGATCCGCGCGCTTATACGGACCGGCTCAACCAACTCTTTACGCCGGCGGGATGGACGCGCGAGTACACAATTTCCACTGTGCCGTCTCTGACCCGTGTGGACCGAGGCAAAATGGTCGTAACCAGCAAAGTGTTGGTGGCGACCGCCGTGACTATCACGAGGCTGGGCAGCCATGTCGGAACCGGAGAGGAGTGGGCTGACCGGGAAAACGCAGTGACGGCAGCGGACGCCCAAGCATTCAAGCGGGCTTGCAGTTGCTTCGGGCTGGGGCGCTATCTATATAGCTTCGGTGAGACCTGGGTGAACTTGAACGGGCGTGGCGAACCCGTTGCGCTTCCTGTGCTTCCAGCGTGGGCGCTGCCGCCGGGCGTGACCGCGCAGCCGATCAGTGGCCCTGCCGTCGATGTACGCGGCCCTGTCGATCACAAGTTGTCGGCCGAGATTGAGGGTTTCCGCAGCTTGCTGGGAGTCGACATCTACGCTGAGATCTTGCGGCGGGCGGGCCACAGCAAAGATGCCCGGACGATTCCAAATGCAGAGCGGCAGAAGACCGTTGTCGAGTGGATGCAGGCAGCGGCGCGAGGATTTGAGCGGCTTAGTGGCTTGGTTCAGATAGCCGGTGAGGCCAGGTTCATCGCTGCTATGGACAGTCTGAAGTTTGCCACCACCACTTGCCTTCCCAGTCTGGCGGCTTTGAAGCAATTGATCGAGGAACTCGAATCCATCAGCGGCCAGCAGGTTGCATAGCGGCACCGCCCCACCGGGAGGAAATCCATGTGTCAAGTCAGACGGTTTCGCTCTGAGCACAGCCTCGTCAGTATCCCAGTCGACAAGGCCATTTATTGCCGGCACTGCAAATCAGTGTCGAATTCACTCCGTGAACAATGTGGCAAGTGTGGCAGCGAGCTCGTACTGCATCTGGCCACGTTGGTCGACCAACCGCCCGCTGGCCCGGATTCGGGTCCAGCCGCGCAAGGGTGCATCGTTCCGGTGCTCCATCTGGAGTTGGCCAGGGCCGCATAGGGCTGATCTATTCACTGAAACCAAACAACTTAGCACGCATCGTGCCCTATTGGCAGCTTATTCGTCCCGCGATCGCCCGGACGAGTGGCGAATTTGAGAGCCAAATAAAGATCAGCTTGACATTTAAGTCAAGTAGAACTATCTTGTTTTATATGGCGTGAGTCACAACTATGGCATCTATCCCTGTTTTTGAGCCTGACGGACTCCTGCCATCGGGCGACTATGAAGTGTCGTTCGAGGAATTGCGCGAGTCGATCCTGGTACTCGGTCCCGGCGATTCCGCAAACTATCCCAATTGGGATCGCGCTTGGCGGTTGCACCTCGTTGACAACCTTGAAATCCTGACCCGACAGCTGTGGCAGGTTGGCATCCGGGAGATTTACGCAGACGGATCATTCGCCGAGGACAAAGATCACCCCAACGATATCGACGGCTATTTCGTGTGCGATCTTCTCCAACTCAGCAGCGGCGAATTGACGCGGCAACTGAACCTGATTGACCCGTTCAAGGTGTGGACCTGGGAACCAGCATCGAGGAAGCCTTATCGAGGCTATCCGAAGAAGCAGCTCCCGATGTGGCACCGGTATCGAATCGAGCTTTACCCGCATATCCCCAGCATGGGCATCGGTTGCGGAATCCTTGACCGGTATGGCAATGAATTGGAGTTTCCATCTGCGTTTCGACAATCGCGCCGCGACGGCAAGTCCAGAGGGATTGTGAAGATCAAATATGGAGGTCAGCCATGATTCGCAACGAGACGGAATACCAGGAAGCGTCAGAGCGTCTTGCTCAGGAGCGGCAACGCCTCGTCGAGCATAAGGCGAGGCTGAAGACTGCCGGTCTGGCGGAAGAGGAGATCAAGCGAGTCATCGACCCGTTCGAGTCCTTCCACCTTCAGCTCAAGGAAGAGGTGGAGAGCTACGAGAAGCTGAAGCGGGGAGAATTTGACGAGCTTGATAACCTTCGCGGATTGGGGCACCTGCTGATCTCGATTCGCATTGCTCAGGGCCTCTCGCAAAGAGACTTGGCCAAGAAACTCAAGGTGCATGAATCCCAGGTATCCAGAGATGAGCGGAACGAATACTTTGGCATAACACTTGAGCGGGCGATTCGGCTGCTCGATGCCCTCAATGTAAAGCTGCGTACTCAGGTTGAGATTGTGGCCGACCGGGAAGCAGCAGTCGCCTGACCGTTCAACTTCTCTTACAGCTCGATTAAGCCGATAGAAGAACTGACTTATGCCAAACGCGAGGAATGGGTCCGTTTGCATTCGACAGCCGGTGTTCACGCGCGGCTACGAAGATCGCTTGCCAGTCTCACGCGAGAAACCTCGGGATCTCTGGTCCCCTGTACTCACCCCCACAACTGATCGCAGTCCGCCGTAATCCTGATCTCTATCCACCAGAGAGGAAACCTCATGGCACGCAGTGCTGCGCGTTTGAAGATGGGTTATTACCCGCTCCCGGAGAGCGAAGGCGCCAACCTTCGCGAACTTCTCTCCTTCACAGGGCCTGCATCCGTAGTCGATCCGTGCGTAGGTCAAGGCACAGCTCTCAACCTGCTGACTCAAGGCGCGGATGTGCGCCGCTACGGGGTTGAACTCGATGCCGAGCGAGCACAGGCCGCAAGCGCCAAAGGCATCGAGACGATCCAGGGCAATGCCTTTGATGCAATTGCCAAGCCCGAGTCATTCTCGCTGCTATACCTGAATCCGCCCTACGACTCCGAGATCGGTCCACTGGCAAACAGTCGCATGGAGCGCCTGTTCCTGGAGCACACCTTCCGCTGGCTGGTGATGGAGGGCGTGCTGGTGCTGGTCATCCCATTCGAGCGCCTGCACGAGTGTGCTGTAGTCTTGAGTTCTCACTTTGCCAGGCTGAACATCTTCCGAATGACCGATGAAGAGTCAGTCCGTTTCCGACAGATCGCTGTGCTTGGAGTTCGCCGCAACGTGCGGGGAGTAGCTGTCGAAGAAGCGAGGCGGCAGTTTCAGCGCATCAGCCCGTACGGCAGTTTTCAGGCGTTGCCAGAGTTGGCGCCGGAAGTGTGCGAACCCTATCCCATTCCCTCGACCGGCGAGGCCGCGCTGAGTTACCGCGGGTTGCCGTACGACCTGCTGGAGGATATGCTGCCGCTGTCAGGTGCGTGGAAGCAGACATTGCCGTTTCTGATGCCGCATGAGGACGTTGCGACGGGCCGGCCCATCACGCCGTTGCACGGCGGCCACGTTGGGCTGCTGTGCACTACCCCCACTGAACCTGCCGTGCAGCTGAGCCTCTTCGGCTGAGCCTGCTCGGCTGTCGTCATGCCACTCTTCCTATCAGTGCTTAATGGCGCTTCACTTGACCCATTCTTCAGCCCTTGAATCCCTTCAGGAGAACTGCATGAAAATCGAGGATAGCGTCTCTCAGACGTTTGTTGAGAAGGTGCTGGTGTTGCTCGAAGAGAAGTTTCCATGGCTGGGCATAGAAAACAACGACCCGGTCAGCGGAGCGGATACGGTCGATGAGCTGGCCGATTTGCACCGGAGCTTAATTGATCAGCACACCGCGGATCACAAGACAGCCAAGAAATAATCATCCACGAGAGAGCACAAGGAGAAACAGACCAATGGCCAGTCTCAAAGCAGAAGTTCTGTTGCGTGAGTTCAATTACAACGGTGTTCGCATCCCCGATCCGGCGCCGCAGATGACCGTCGACCAGGTTCGCGACCTCCTCACGCCTACCTATCCAGAGATCGCGACCGCAACCCTCACCGGCCCGGAAGACACAGGGACCGCCTTGCGCTACACCTTCAGCCGCGCAATCGGATCGAAGGGTTGAGCCGTGTCCCGGTCCGTGATGTCAAAAGAGGTACTGGCGGCTCTGTTCAAACAAAAGGCCGCAGAGCCGCCCCCTGAAGCCAATCTGATTCTGGCGAGGCATCTGAAATGCAGAGAATCCTGCGATCTCGCACACGCAGTCTCAGAAGCCATGAGCCGGCATGTGGCAGCAGGCAGCCATCGGCTCCCGGCACCGCCGGATTTGCTTCCGCCGCTGGGGTAGCGACTCTCGCCCCAGCATTCTGCCAAGCCTTGCCGTCGCTCGCCAACGTTCGCACCGAATATAGCCACGAGGTCAATGCCGAACTGGTCTATGAACTCTGCGCCGCTCTCGCACGCCAGGGGTTGGGGACTGTGGAGACCTGGAAGCAGTCTGGCGGCAACGCGCTTGCCTTCGCACAGCACGCCATGATGAGCGGCATTGGCGCCGGGCGTGGCGACCTGCTGCAGCGCAATGTCGAATATCACCTTGAGGTGAGCGACGTGTTGGGACGCGTCGGCAGCGATGCGGCGCTCGAAAGCGGGCAACTTGCTGTCACCGTCGAGTGCAGCGGAGCAGGCTATCTCAAGATCGGGCCGGCACTCGATGCGCTGGAGGCGGAAGCTGAAGGGCTGGGTGCAGCGTTCTATTGGGCATTGACCCATGCGCTCTATCGCGTCATGAGGATTTACAACCATGACGATGCGCTCATGTATGAGGAGCGAATGCGGGAGTATGCCGACCAGGACGATGAAGAGAGCCGCGGTCAGTATGAGTTTCCCGAGGTCGAAAAGGCGTTGCCGGAGTGCATCCGGAAGACGCTGAAACGCGAATGCCGTGATTGGAAGGTGCGCGACCGCGAATTGCTGCACAGGTTCTCCACGGGGAGCTATGCCAACTGGATCGAGCGCTTGCGGCGAATTCAGCGCCTCTCACGGCTTCGTCTCAAGCAGTCCCGGGATTACATCGAAGCTGGTCAATACGATGAGTCTCCGCTGCCGGCCGTGCTTGTCACCTTCAAGGAGCATGACGCCATTACAGCCTGCTTCGACGAAGAGGGCCGAGCCAACACACTTCGACGAGCGAACTCTTGATCGGATCAATGACCGGCCCGTGGATCTGCTGATTGGCTGCGTAGACACGCGCGCGGCGCGGAGCATCATTGCGCGGGCGTTGACAAAGGCCAGGAGCCGCACAGCGTATTGGCTCGATCTCGGCAACAATGCTGCCAGCGGCCAGTTCGTTCTTGGCCAGCCATTGAATGCGCGCAATCGTAGGAAAGCAGGCCGGCTGCGGACCGTGAGCGAACTTTATCCCGAGATCATCGCCGCCGAGGCTGGTGAGGACCCACTGCCCAGTTGCTCGGCCGTCGAAGCGTTAGATCGCCAGGAACCTTACATCAACCAGACTCTGGCGGCGAGCGCACTTGCCATGCTGGCGCGGCTCTTCCGCTACGGAAAACTTATGCACCACGGTGGCTTCTTCAATGCAGAAAGTGGACTCATGAGCCCGTTGCCCGTCGATCCCCAACTATGGTCGAAGACGCGGAGACGCGCTCGGCGGCCGTGATCCCGAAATCAACATCCACCAGGAGAGATATCCATGTTCAAAGAACTCGCACCAGTCCTGCGGGACCGTGCAGTGTTGCTGACGGTCACGCTTGTCGATGCAGATCAGATTCGCGTGAATATTGTGCCGAAGAAGCTCAAAGACGGCGACCATGACGCCCTTACCACTCCCCTCAGTGTGACCGGCACTGCCGAAGAACTCGACGCTGAGTTGTCCTCTACCATCGTGGGCTTTGTCGGTTCACATCTCCAGATGAAGAACGCCCTGGAGAAGGCGAAAGCCGAAATGGATGCGGCAACCAAGGCGGCGCAGGCGGAGGCGCGTGCCAAGTCGAAGACGACGACAAAGCTGGTGCCGCCGAAGACGGAGTCCGCACAGCCAGCGGCAACCGCCAAGCCGGCCGAGTCAACGAAACCGGCGCCATTAAAGACCGCAAGCCTCTTCGATGTGTCCACACAGGCGGCCACCCGTGCGCTCATCGGATGGATCGCGCTTCAGCATCAGCACGCGCATGCCGGTGTCGTCGTTGTGGACCACCGTGCCCTGTGCCGCCTGCCGGATCAACTCATCCCGCGCCGGCTTGATCACCTGCGCTTCTTCCTCGACGATCTCCCACTGCGTGGCCGCCGGCAGCGGGATACCTAACTGGCTTTCCAGTTGTTCCAGCCGGTTGAACGGAGTTCCGGCGCCGTACTTGAGTTGAGCGATCATCGCCGCCGCCGTTTCATCGTACTTATCCGGCCCCACCCCATCCGGCTCTTGTGCCGTGAACACCTGCCCGCAGGCGCCGCAGCGCAACCGTTCGAGCGAATAAACCGTAGCCGCGAGCGGCGCCTGGCCGACGATGCGCACTAGCACCTTCGGCTCCTTCTGCCCGTACACATTGCCTTTCCCGCACTCCGGACAGCGGTCGCCGTGCGTCAACTTCTGGTGCTTGATGTCAACCTTTTGCGCACCACCAAACGCATCTGCTCCATTGCGGCCGTGCCCAGGGGGCGGTGTCGCGCTGTTATCCGGCTGTGTTCCGGTTTGAGAGCCTTCCTGCTCCCCAACCACTGCACTGGTCTTCTCCGTATTGCGCGTCCGCACCAACAGCTCAGCCAGTGCGTGCAGCGCGTCTCTGAGCTTGCCGTGATCAGACTCGCTCAACGGCGCTTCCCGCGCTCCGTCCAGCACCCGGTCCAGCTCCTCCAGGTTCACGTCGATGCGGCGCCTGGCCTTCTTCATGCCGCGCCCCCCAGCAGTTCACGAAAACGCTTCGTCAACGGATATCCCAGAACCTCCTTGATCGACCGGTTCGGAATATAGCTGTTGGATTGCTTGCCTCGACCCGTCGTCCTTCCCATCAGCACCCAGTTGGCCGCACGGTAACAGGTTCCACGGAACCGTTCCGGATCGATGAACGTCTCCAAAAAGTAAATGGGATGCCCGTACATCTGCTCCCAGTCATCGGAAATCCGCGCAGCCATCCGACCCAGGATATGCGACGCTAGATTTTCGGTGCGGACCCAGGGCAGGATCAGGAAGCGCGTGTTGTAAGCGATGAAGCGGATGCGGTTGCGTCGCGCAGTAGCGTCCCAGCCTATGTAGCGGTCGCGGCTGCCGAGGTGACGTGGAGCCGATGACCAGGCCAGGCACGCGATGGGACGGCCTTCAGCCCATACCAAAAACTTTAGCCCCTCTCCAACCGGCTGCTCGCAACCGAGATAGTGATGCTCCTCCATCAGACTGTTGAACAGCGGCTCCTGCGCGCTGCGACGCACCTGCTCGAACTCGAGCGGTTGAAGTTTGTGCAACGGATCTTCGATGGGACTCTTATCGATCAGCACCGGCTCCGGCCGGGCTCTGTGTGCCAGCGGATTATGCCGCACGTAACTAACGGGCGGCAGCGTGATCTGACCGGCCCGCTCCAGCATCAGCAGCATGCCGCGGCATACCATGTCGCGCAGCGCGCCATTGGCCTGCCGCCACTGCCAGGCTTCACATACTCTGACCGACAGCTTGCGGCGGCTTTCCTTCGGATACTGCTCGATCAGCGTGCGTATATAGAGGATGTCTTCCTCTCGGATCTCCCGCCCACGATATCTGAGCTCTGCCATTGCCCAGCATTATGAAACAGTCCTCTTTGGAACGCAAGGGAAAAATATGTGTGTTGCGATCTTTACTTCAGCACGCTCACTCGCCGCCACATCGGCGCCGCGTGCACTCGCGACACATCTCCGGCCACCATCAGCAACTGGGCTTCGTATGCCTCCAGCGCCTTGGCCGGTGAGTTCGCTTCCGGCCACCACCTGAATCGCCCTTTGGAAAGACGCTTCTGCGCAAGCCAATATCCCTGGCCGTCATAGCTGAGCAATCGAATCGACGTGCCTCTCCGGCTCCTGAACACAAAAACACAACCGGAAAAAGGGTCTTCTCCAAGCTGGCCCTGGCAGACCCGAACAAGTGAATCTATCCCTTTTCTTCCATCGACGGGCTCAATCGCTACCAGCACGCGCATCTGCGCCGTGATATGGATCATCGTTCTGCTTCCCGCCACGCTCGAAGAAGGTTTGCCCAGTCAGGCGTCGAAGAACCTTTCCACTGAATGCGCATCTTGCTTCCAATCCTGGACTCGAACTCGATCACGCACTCTGCCACCGTCGCAGGTTGCGCAGTAATCAATTCGACGAATGCCGGCGCGGCTGCCTTCTTCTGGGGAGACGGAAGTCCCTCAAGCCGCCTCTTCAGCCCCATATAATCCAACCGCAGAGGATGAGCAACAGGATGCAGACCGTGCTCCCGAGCCAGCTCTACCGCGGCCTGCCAAAGCGTCTCAGGCAGTTTCGTCCGATGCGATCGACTGCTGCGAAACTCATCAAACCGTCGCTGCAATTGCACGATCGGCTCGGGGATAGGAGATGCGCTTTTATCGTTCAATATCAGCCGACCTCGGCGGCTGATCGAACGTAACAAGGTCAGCTAAATCGCGTCACGCACCCTTGCCGAAAACTCACAATCAATTTGATGTTCGGATTGGTCCACGGATCGGTGATCGCCGGCAGAATAGACCAATTCGCCGGTGCGCCGCGCTTCTTGACCTCTCGCTCCAGTATTTCCGTTGCTGGACTCTCGCCGGGCACGTAGTTTGGCCATGCATTATTCAATACGTAGTTTCGTAAATCAGCATTCCCTTTCGCCCGTCTTAGCCGAATGGTCGTGGCCATCCAGGCAAATCCTTGCAGCGTGTTATCTGCGTCCCAGATCGCCTCGGTTTCGCCGTAAGGCCGATCAAGACGCGCCGCGCCACCTGTTAACGGCAGCCCTCCAAGATCATTCACATAGTGCTGCATGTTAATGATCCCGTGTCCGAGGTCCTCATTCACACCGTCTGCGATGATCGGCCTTGTCCCATCCACTAGATCTATTGCGGCGACCGCTTCTTGAATTGGCTCTGCCCATTCGTTCGCGGCGCTCCACAGAACGATAGAGGGGTGATTGCGATCCCGAAAAACCATTTCACGGTCCATTGCCAACATGCTGTCGTGACCGGCCTTCCAGTCTTCCTGCCCTCCTTCGGAGCCGCGTAACGGGCTTTCCCCTACCAGCATCAACCCCTCTTCGTCCGCAACATCCAGCATGTACGGCGTTGCAGGAATCTGGTGGATTCTCATCACATTGAAGTTCAGTCGAAGAAGATTATTCACCGCCTCGGGCCATCCTCCATTGGTTTCGGTCGGCCGTCCGAAGCCGCTCTTGACACCGTATGCGTCGGTTCCAAAATTCGCTTCCTGCTGATTGTCGCCACGTAGGTTAACGTGAACGCCATTCAACTCGTAGTGATTGCCAACCGCCCTGAACTCCCTGAACCCAAAGCGCGTTGCCTTGCTTTCTATGGCATGGCCGGATGCGTAAAGCTGGAATGACAGGGTGTGCAGTTGGGCTTTGTAACCAGGGCGATAGGGCACGTTTGGCCACCAATAGCTTTTCAGTCCGAGGGGCCAAACGATGGGAGGCATGGACACGCTCACTGTTCCATGCGCTGGTATTGTCGCCGTAGCCGGTTGCACCTTCGGATATTGGTTGAAGCTCTTGTTCCAGGATTGAAGCCCGCCGGAAATGTTCACTTCTTGCGGACGGTCGTCAGCATTCGACACGGAGACAGTGATGGTCAACAGGTCAGGATTGCGGGTGGTTACGATGTGAACATCTTCGACATGGATGCGCGGCAACACTTGCAGTTCGACCCCCCGCAGTATCCCGTCCGCAACATCCGCGGACCACGACGCTCCCTCAGCGACAGCAAAGCGTCCATTTGCCAGACGATATTTCTCTCTGCCCTTCACCTCGACTTCCACCAGCAGTTCACTTCCCGCCGTGGCTACAGCGGTTATGTCTGCCGTGAATGGCATCCAGCCGTTCAGATGTTCAGCGACCTTCTGCAAGTGGGACTCATCCGGGCCAGCCAACACAACGGCCCCGAAGTTCACAGCGGCAAACGCCAGGCGAACAACATGCCCGGTGGCAAATGCCGGAACTCTGACGTGCGTGCGATACGTACCAGCATCGCATTTGAAACCTTGAGTTTTCCAGCCACCCTCTGGCACTTTTACGGACTGCCAGGCTCCGTTTTCGGGACGAAGTTCCCAGTTATATCCTGCCGAACTCGACAGATCAATCGAATCTGATTGATCAGGGGTCCGAAAGCCTTGGGCAATTTTTGCCGTTTCGGAAGTGAATGTCGGCGGCGTTGCCTCTGCGTTGGATTGCGCGGCAACTGGATTCACGGCGATTGCGAATACAACCAGAGCGGTGATCATCCCAACGCCCTGTAGCCAAATCATAACTGGCCTCATGATTTCAAAAAGCGTTCGTTGAGCGTGCGATGCCATTGCACGTCCTTCCAGTTTGCAAACTGCGGTTGAGCATAATTATGCGGAGTCCAGCCCCAGAACTTGCAAGCGATTGCGTCATCACACGACCACTTCGCCCAATCCAGCAGCCAGGTCCAGTCCAATCTCGGGTCATCGATGTAATACCAAGTCGCCCAAGCCTCCGACGTTGTGAGAGGCGCCCCACGGCGCGCCGCCCAATTTGCGAACTCCGACATCTTGAATCTTTGACGTGCGCGCAACATGGGCGCTATCGAGGCGGCAGTCTTGGTTGAGCGTTCTGAAAACTCCTTGAACCAGCGGTCCTTTTCAAATATTCCATCTTCGACAAACTCGTTGAAGCGTGTGCGCTCAGTCCAGCGAGGATCGGCATCTGCATAGAAATGCACATCGAGGCAGTCGAGTTCCATCGGCACATCGAGCCAGCGCAAGTCTCCGTGAATCGACGTTGTAAAACGCAACTCCGGGAATTCACGCCGCAGGAGACCCAATGCCTTGTTGATTTCGTTGGCCAGGAAAGATACCTGTTCGGCTGAGAAAACAGGGTACTCGTCAAAGCCCGCGCCTGTGGCCTTTTTCAATTGTGCCAGCAGACCCGGGAAAAAATACGGCGTTTCGTTTGCGATGTCGACATAGACAATTCGGTCGAATCCAAATCGCTTTTTCCAGTCAGCCAAAAGCGTCGCCCACATCTCCGCTCCCTCGGCCATGCTCGAAGGTTTCCGAAGAACGTCTGGCACGGGAGGCGATGTCGGCGACCCCGGCATGAACCACCAACCGCTCAATGTGTAATTGAGCGAGCTGCGTTTCTGCAACTTTTCGATAAAGTCAATGACCCACAGAGCGACCGGCCCTTTAACCGCCGTGTTCCAATTCCACGGCATATAGGGCTGGTGCGGGTCGGGCCACTCCAGGATTTGGTCGGGTTTGCTGAAGTCGAGCCACTGGGGCATCGGGTCAATACGCAAGGTATTGTAACCACGCTCTACCGCCTCATTGAGGACGCGATCATAGTCTGCGAAACTGCCGCCTGGCCCGTGGCGCAACGCGTAAGCAACATCCCACATCGCAATGGTCAAGCGTCTCGGTTTCAGGTGGTCCCGCATATCGTATCCGTTGAGTCCATCTGCCGCAACGTGCGGAGACCTGTCGGTTGCTACTTGCATGGGCACCTGGCTTGGCGCCGGGCCGCTTTGCGCAACCCCCTCTGCCATCGCCGGCGTACCCTTGGTTAGCGCCGTCAATGCTCCGGCTGTTCCATATGCAATCAGTTCGCGCCTCGAAACAGACATTCGCTGAACTCCCTTCTTCCTCTGAAGCGTATCCACCTGTTATTTCACAAACAATCATTCTCGTATTTAACAGCTGCTCTTCCTGTTTCCTCTATCCTTCATGACCGGAATAACCAGCGGAGCCGCGCAACCTAAAGAGGCTGCGGCTTAACTCTGGTCCTGCCACTGATCGACGAGATCGTGTAAAGCTTTCCACCCGCAGGAACGTTGCGCAACTCCAGGTCCTCAGTCAACATCCCATTCTGCAATCCAAACGGGTTTCCGCCGTCGTCGATGTCATAGAGCGCCTCGATGCCGATTTGGCAAAGCAGCGCTCCCCATGTGTAATGTGGATGATCGTCGCCTGTACCGTCTGTGCTTCGATAATTCTCATTGCAGGTGCCGCGCGCGGTCCAGTTACGCATGAAGAGGTTCACGCTGCGACGAGCAAACTCCGCTTGCTGTCGCGGCGTACCGTAACGCCGGAGTCCCAGCCACACCAGGTAGTTGACTGGCCCCCAGATATGACCCTTCCAATATTCCTGCGTGGCATATTCAGGATCGTCATAGGGCAGGGTGGGGATCAACCAGGGGCCCCAGAACTTGCTGGGATCGGTGAGCGTCTGCAACACACGCTGTGCTCGGTTGGCATCGGGAGCGCCACAGAACAATGGATAGAAGTTCATCGGCGTGATGCGAGTGAGGAAGACGCCTGGCTTGGAGTTCTCACTCCACAGGCGCGTGCAGTAGAGGCCTAACTCCTCGTTCCAGAGTGACTCGTTGATGCGGCGATTCATATCCAGATGTTCCGCCTGAAGCCGTCGCGCCTCTTCCGGCCGATTGAGCACAACCGCCATTTTCGACAGCATCTCCGCGTCAAGCGACCAGAGGGAATTCAAGTCCACTGCGTCGGCTGTCATTTGTCCGTTTACGAATCCGGCTCCCTCGAAGTGCGGCGTGTCGTCCCACCCGGTGGCCAGCCGAGCGAGTCTGAAATCAGTCTTCGAGCCCCACTCGAGGAGACCATTCCTGTTCCCGTCGCTGTTCTTCGGCCACCAGTCATGCCAGCGCAACAAACGAGGATAGACCTCTTGCAAGAACTGCTTATCGCCCCATCGCTGATATAGCTTCCAGGCACAGAGCGAAGTGACAGGCGGGTTGGAGCAGGCCGTATTGACGAATGACCCGGATCCGGTTGGCCATTCGGTGACCTGCGAGATCATACCGTCCGGGAGTTGGTACCGGAGCACTGTGCGTATCGTCTCCTTGGCTGTTGCTGGGTCTTCGATGGATGCCAGCAGCCCATTGAACGAGCTGTCCCAGGTAAAGTAAGGAAGGAAGTCAGGATCTTTGACGAGCCAGCCGCTCCTCCCGATAACATTGCCGACCCGTTTCGTAAGGCTGCTGTAAAGCCGATTGTTGTTGAGATTGTCAGTGATTGCGCCCGCGAAGTCTCCCCATTCACCGTGTGCCTGGGCGCGGTGCTTGGTGTAGCTGGCGCGTGCAAGGTCGATGGTTGAGTCCACCATATCGATCGAGGGAAAGGCCGAATAGCCGGCGACGAAACGGGCCGGACGGGCCGGTTCGATCTGCAATTCGACGGAAGCATCGTTACCCAAATGAACTGCGCGGAGAGATTCGGGATCGACCCGCAAGCTCCACAGGATGTAGCTCCCATCAAAGGTAATCGCGGAAACATCCAAGCCGCCATCCGCAACGTTGAGGCCATGGAAAAATGGACGCCATGGATTAGCCGGAATCTTGATCAGCAGGCTCACGTTGTGATCTGTGCGAATGCGAAAGACTGCGGCCTCCTGGCCCACGCGTCCCCATTCGACCGTAAGGTTGGCGTCCTCCACTTTGAAACTCCACGTGCTGTATGAACAATCCGGAGCTGTAGAGCCGGGCTTGCCCGTGCTGTCAAACCCGATATCCAGCACGATCCCTGCTTGATCGTCGCGGATGAAGGCAACCGCTCCCGGCAGAAGCGCATGGACATTGCCGATAAGTGTTCGCCCGGGCTTCGCGCAAGCTGGTCCATGGATCTGCTCGTGAGCGCCATCGTCTGCAGCTTCGGACGCTGCAATTGCCGATGGTGCCGGTTCGCCGGAAATCGCCCGCGGCAGCAACGAGGTGGCCGCTCCTGCAAACGCTGAGCCAAGAAATCCGCGACGCGAAACCGGCCGTGGGGCTTTATTTCTTGCCATTGACGTCCCCTTGAAGTTCATAGGAGGTTTGACTAAGAATTGGTCGCGCGAAGTCAGGCCGCCCATCTAACTCGATAAGTAGAACGGGCGAGGTATTACTCCTCAGTGCGGCCTTGTGAGTCATGATGTCATTTCCAGAGCTGCACAAGCGTTGCTTGAGGGGGCAAAGAAACGTTTTCGATGCCGGTTGGGGTGGTTCCAGAGGCTCCCCACAGCGTCGTCGAGTGAAGTGCGGAAGGAGCCGTAAGTTCGCAGCTCACCGGCCGCGCACCTCCGTTTACCAGAATCGTCACATAGACGCCTTCATTCCTGAGCACGCGCAACAGGCAGCCAGGCTGTGGCTTAGCAAAGTGAAACGGCTCTGCGTCAAGAGTGCTTTGCAGCGTGGAATGAAGATAGGCTGCCAAAGGAGCTGAGTCCCCCATCCATGCGCCCAACCCAACCAGAGACGGAATCCAGATCACCTTGCCGCCACCCGGCACATCGCGAACTGTGGCCGTCGTCTCTCCGTTCCAACTCGCAATCGGCTGGGCATTGAGAGTGTGGATCGTGCCAAGCCAAAGAGATGCAGGCAGTGATGCTCCCGCGTGGTCCCAGTCAATCTGCGGAGCAGCAGGTATCAGCACTTCCTTAAGCTCTGCACCCGTAATCCTTGCCAGCGGAAACCCTGCCAGGGGCCATGCTTTCACGTAAGGATCATAGAAACCGGTCAGCCCGGTTACGATCAATGTGTTGCCATTGTGGACAAAGCTCTCCAGTTTATCTAATTGCTCCAGCGAAAGCGCTCGCACATCCGGCAGGATCACCGTGCGATGACCGGCATCAGGCTGATTCCATACAATGTCATCGAAGTGCTTGATCCGCGGTGGCACTCCAGACTCGGCCAATGCCTGATAAAGGCCAAGTGTTTCGAGCACCTGTGCGTCGCGGTCTCTGCCTGGCTCGTCACTGTGTGCAGAGTTATCCTCCAGCGTCATGGTTTCAAGACTCAGCACAAGCGTCACGTCGGGCCGAACGGGTTTGCTCTCATCGAAAAAGCGACGGTTTGTCTCCAGGATTTCAGCAATCTGCGACGCGGTTTGCAGCCGAAGACTTGGCCGCTGCTGGAAGTCGAGCAAAGACCACTCGCCTGCTTCTCCGCCTCCACTGCGTGCATTCAAGAGCCAGAACAAGACGCGGTCCGCGCCCGCGCCCACGCTGGTCCACACCCATTGGGCAACGTCTTCCGCCGTCGGGTCCATCGGCTGGATTCCGCTCGCGATGTTCGTGCCCCCTTGTAGTTCGGTCACCCAATGCCGCTTCGGCTCGATGCTCCCGTCGACCAGATCGTTTACATACGAAACCCCAAGCGCATATTGATCACGCTTTAGCAGACCGAAGTGCCACGCCGGGTGAATCGAACATCCCAGCGTATCCAGAAAGGGTCGCCAGGATGGAAGATCGTCTGAGAGCTGGGCAAGATTACCAACGAGAGCATGGGGATTCAGGTGCAGCGGATGCTGTGCATCGTGCATGCGGACCTGCTGCGCCAGCCATTCCAACTGCTCTGTTTGATAACCGCGCCAGAAGGTCATCCAGTCGATCGTCCCGGTCTTGTTCCAGGAGCTTTGCTTTCCCTCCGGGATCACCTGCTCAAAGGACGAATAGTTCGTGCCCCAAGCGCGATTCAGTGCGTCCACGGCCCGGTAGCGCCTCGCGAGCCATGACCGGAATCCAATGATTGCCAGCGGCTGCGCCGAAGCAGCCTGGCCCGGTTCGTTCATCAGGATCCATGTGTCAAGCGCAGGGCTGTCGCGGTAACGATTCACGACGCGCGCGATGTAGTCGGCAGTAATGCCTCGGTCGGCTTCGGAGCCAACAATGGAGTTTCCCTGCTCACCATCACCACCCAGAAAGGGCGGACGGCCGCTGGGCGTCAGTGTGGCGACAATGCGCACACGATGTTTTTCGGCTGCCCGGAACGCTTCGTCGTACAGAGCGAAATCCCAAACATCTTTCTTCGGTTCCAGATCAGGCCACATCAAAAAGAGCCTTGCCACCGGCATGTGGGCCTCGCTGAGCTGACGAAACCATCCATCGATCTGCGCAGGAGTCTGGCCTGGTTCGATCCAAATCTGAGCACCGATCAGAGGTGTCTCCGCTGTCCCCGTGAGGGTGCTCAACAATAGCGCCAGCGCCACACAAATCAATCGCATCCTACCGAGTATGTGAATCTTGCTACTCATCAAGAGTTCTCTCTATCCTGGTCCTTCTCAGCTCCCGGCCCGAGCGCCACGTCTGCTTGATCGGAAGGCAACCTGGAAGGGTTCATCTCGGTAACAGATGCAGTCGTTCACAACAAAAAAGCCAGTCCGGCCGCACACGGCAAAGTCTGCAACAGCAGTTCTCATTCCTTCACCGCGAAAGGCGCCTCTGCCGCAAGTGCCTTTCGCGGTTACCTCGGTACACCTCAGGTTAGGGCGCAAGTGGAACGCCGCTTGTACTGAAGCCCACGGTAAACGCTGGCGAATTCAGCTGAAGCGTGTAATCGCCGCCAGCGGCATTGGTGAACAATGGATCGGTGAGCACTGAGTTTCCATCCAAAGTGGCGCCGCCGAAGACCGGATCAATCGCTTTGGCGACATTCTGAAAGAGAACATTGTAGTCAATGGTTCCTGGAGTGGGGTCTACATAGGACGGACAGGAATATGAGGTCCAGTCCCATAGATCGTTTGAGTAACCTCCGTTTCGGTAAACGATATTGTGGGTAATCGAGAAGTTCGTCGGCATCAGATCGTCGCAACCCGCCGCAAACCCATGTGCACCCATCGTGCCGGGGGTCGCTTCGGGAGCCGGAATCAGCACGGCGGTGTTGTTCACAAACAGGGATGGATAGTTCAAGGCGGTTGTTGACGCGCCACTGGTTGCGCCGTTGGTCAGCGCAATCCCGATGCGATGAATTTGATGAGGTGTTAACGCGACTTGAAAGACATAGTTGGTCGGTGTGCTGGACGCCGTGCCGCTGCCAATCACGACGCCATCGGCCTGCACATCGAATTGAGCGCTCGTCCCCCCGGACGCGGTGCCGGAAAGTTGAACGACGATCGTGCTCGTAGCCACGCTGTTGGGAAAGTACGATGGCAAGAGGTCGATGCGCGTAGTCCCGTTATACGGCATATATCCTGAAGATGCCGTGATGCCGTTCGGGGCCTGATCATAGAGCGCCGGCGGCTGTAAAATCAGCACGTTGTTGTTCGCCGTGTTGGTTTGGCAGCCATTGCAGAGGAGTACTCCCTGGCTGCCACCGGCCTCGATCACGTTCTTTGTAATCGTCACTCCGCTCGCATGGTCGTCCATCATAATGCCCCGAGACAATTCCGCTTGCACGTAGTTTCCCGATCCGTCGCGGTCCAGGCCGCCGACATTCTCGATACGATTCCCGGTAATCGTGGTGTTCTCCATCACATGCCCCGCGATGTTTCCGGCATAGGAATAGACCGCGCCGGTATCGTTGGTTTGCTGGCTGGTATTTTGAATCGAGTTATTGGAGACCACGTTTCCGGTCAGAGAAACGCCATCCGATGGGTACAGATCGATACCCCACCGTCCGGAACCGTTAATGGTGTTGCTGTCGATGGTGTTCGAAGCGCTGTTCTCGAGGTGAATTCCGGTTGACCCCGCGTTGATGCTTCCCAGACCTGTGAGGATGTTTTTTGTAATGCTGTTGTGATTGCTATTGGCCACAAGGAAGATTCCCGATCCACCGAGTTGATTGAAAGTGTTACCGGCAATCGTGTTGTTCGATGAGCCACTCAGCGAAATTCCATTTCCCACGTTGAGAAAGGTGTTTCCGCTGATCGTGCTGTTGCTCAGGCCCACACCCTTGATGGCCGCCAACTGATCGGTGAAGGCGCCTGAATAAGGATTCTTGTCGGAAGTGGTGGCCGAAAGAGTCAGTCCGCTGATCGTAATGCCGGAAACATTTGTGAACGAGATCAACGTGCTGAGTTGCGCGGCAACCACGGTGCCTATGGCCGGGGTCCCGGAGTTCACTGGGTGAAGATAGACTTTGGAAGTGGAGGGATCGTAGGCGAACTGCCCTGCAACACTGAGATCCGCCGGATCGTTCAGCACTCGCCAACTCGAGGTATGCCCCGGCTGGTTGCAGTTGGCTCCATCACTGATGGGGTTCGCCAGCGTAATGGTGTTATTGGACGCATCTACGCTCACAATGGTCGTAAAGTTGTCGCTGTAACGATGATCGCTGATCACCTGTACAACCGCTCCAGGCTTCACGGAAGCGGTTAGATCGGCAGCCAACACAGTGATCGTGGCGCCGGTGGTGCATGCCTGACTCGGGTTCACAATCCTCCAGCCGGACATATACGGCTGCAGGGGATTGTACCCAATGTCGGCGGCAGTCTGACGGACATCCGAAATCGTCAGGTCCAGTCCCACCGGCTGGGCTGCAGTTGCCGTATAGATCCCGTTCCCCTGGCTGGTCCATCCGGTGAGAACTTCCCCGCCGCTCAAAACGGCACTCGCCCCGCTCGCTGCTTGCCAGGTTTCACCGTTATCGGCTGAAGTGAGAGCAAGAGGTGTGGTGAGGTAGTAAGTGCCCGCATCGATGATCGTGGCCTTGGTGGAGGACTGCTGCATCGCCTGCTGCGCACGCGCCGGCGTAGCAAAGGGGTTCGCTTCGGAGCCGTCCCCTGTGGTGTCGTTCCCGTTGGGATCGACGTAGAAAGTGGTCGGCACAGACGACGCGGTTACAGTGAGCATCACGGTATTGCTGGCAGTGTTCCCCGCGGAGTTGGACACGACCACGCCGAACATCGCTCCGTTATCGCCCGCCACCGTCGCAGGCGTAATGTAACTGGAGGCCGTCGCCCCCGTTATGGCGGCCGAATTCTTTTTCCACTGGTAGCTCAGCGTTCCTGTGCCTGTTGCTGTCACCGAAAAGGTCGCGGTTTGCCCAAGCGTCACAGTTGCGCCGATGGGCTGAGACGTAATCGTTGGCGGTGTACCGCCGCCTACCGGCGGAGCGCCGCCTCCTGCCTGCCCGCAGCCAATCAACAGCCCAACAAGCAGACTAAAGCTTCCCTGACATTGAATTGAGAGAACTTTGCCGGACATTCTTGTCAGGCTCGCAACACTCATCGAAAGATTCATCAGATACCGTTCAATCTTCCACAATTTGATCTATACCTGAGCGCAGATCGGAGGTATCTCCGCCGGCCCCGTGCGGTGCTCAAGGGCGATCAAGAAGGCACGTGCAGGCGAGATGCCTGCACGTACCCTGGTTAGGGGTTAATGCGCGAACTAGAATTCAAACCGCGCGCCAACCTGTCCTCTGCGATTTCCAGAGACACCTGTCACGTTGCCGAACTGCGGGCTCGTATAGCTTTCGTTGATTCCTGAGTACTGATGACGGTTGAGAAGATCAAAGAACTCTCCACGGATGCTTCCCTTGAAGCGGCCGTCAGTTCCAAACGAGAAGTGTTTGACCGCGGAAAGATCCTCGTTATAGTTGGCAAATCCACGCCAAGTGTTGGAGTAGGGCAGCTGATTCCCAAGTTGCCCATACATCGGATTGCTGGTGCTCAGGGTCTGGTCCGAGAACGCGGCCGGACTGAAGTACTGGTTGCTGACATCGCTCAAGTTGGCGAGGTCCAGATGCTTGAAGTGATTGGCGAGCGACACACCGGTACTGTTTCCGAAAGTCTGTGCCCAACCGGGATACGCGTTTGCGGCTAGAACAGCGGGCATTGGCAGGCCGCTGTGGTAGTTGACATCGCCACTCAAGGTCCACCCACCTACCAGGTAATCCAATTTTCTGCTTCCCTGCAACCAACGTCCATTCCTGCCGAATGGCAGATTGTAGGAGACATAACCTTTCACCTGATGCCGCACATCCCCTGGAGAAACCAGATTCTTGAACTGTCCGTAGCTGTATGGATCCTGAAACTCAGAACCCCCACCCCCAACGACGTACTGTCCCCACTCGTCAACCTGATTCACGCCAAGGACGTTTCCCTCTGCCTTGGATAGTGTGTAGCTCATATCCATGGACAATCCGTTTCCAGCCCTCTTCTTGACCTCGGCAATGACAGCGTTGTAGGAAGCGCTGCCAACAGGGTTGCCTGTTACCTGCAACGCACTACCCCAGCATGCGTGGGTCTGTGGATCGAGATCGATCGCGGACACGGCGGAATATCCTCCACAGCCGCCGTTCATCGCCGGCAGGAAGGGGTACCAGGGTACCCCCGCGGCTGCGGCGGACGCCTGACTGTTAATATTGTCCCCTGCATGGCCGCTCATGAGAAGCGGATAGTACTGGCTAAAGGTGGGAAAGTTCTGTGGGAACAAATTTCCGTCGTGCAGATCGCTGCCCACGTTCCCCATGTAACGGACATCCACTACGGTATTCTCGTTCAATCCGTACTCAAAGCCCAGGTTCCAGTTCTGCGTGCGCCCAAGTTTCAGCGTGTCCGGAGTTGTATAGACTTGTCCCCAGCCGAAATCGGGGGCATTCGCATTTTTGGCCGCCGGGATCGCGACGCCGGGATAAAGGTTCGCGTCCCACTGGAATGAGGGATCGACGTTGGAAGCGCCAGGCGCCGATTGGTTGGAGCCAAAGCAATTGAAGCAACCCTCGCTCTCATATGGGACTCCGCCCCACATGTTCTGGCCAAGCGGAACGTAAAACAATCCCCACGCTCCGCGCAGCACCAGTTTAGGAGAAATCTGATATGCGGCGCCCACGTGCGGGCTGTACAGGCGGTAATCCTCGAGCGTCTCGAAGCTGCCCCCGGGGCCAGCCAGGTAGGAAATGTTGCCTAAGAGACCTGGATTGCCGCCCGCTGCTACCCAATTCGGATTCTGCGCGTTGAAGTCCCAATTCGACTGATTGCCGTTCTTTTCATGAAGCCTGCCGTTCAAGTCCCAGCGCAGACTCACGTTCACCGTCAACCTGTTGGTGACCATGAACTGATCGGAAACGAACATATCGACGCCCGCACGGGTGGTGTTCGATCCTGTAGTGACACCCTGCTGGGCCGAAGCCACATCGCCGACCATCATGTTCGCAAGGCCGTATCCAAGGCTATTCGAGACGGTCGTGTTATTTGCGACATTCTGAGGCAGACCGGTAAAGTCGTTGAAGTTGTAAGAGAGAATTCCGCCCGGATTCTTGTTGAGCTGATCATAGGCGGTATACTCGCCGCCGAACTTTACGACGTGCTTGCCATGCACCCATGACATACTGTCCTTGAAGCGCCACTGCTGCCAACGTATGTCGTCGTTGAAGTCCTGGCCGACGGTGCTTTGACCGACGCCCAGAGACGAGGCATAGTTGAGATTGGGGTAGGTTGAGCCAGTAGCGCCAGAGAAGCTGCCACCGGCAGGTGCGGGCGTAACGTCGGCTTTGTTGTTCCAGTTAAACGCAACAATGAAGGTGTTAAGCAACGTCGGGCTCAACGTGTAATTATCTGTGAGATGAATGGTCGCAAACTTCTGCGGCGCTCCCTGCGCGTCGGCAAATGGGCCGCCGGTCGATGATCCGCGCTGCCAAAGATTGCCGCCGTTGTGGTTTCCGAGGCCAACGCTTTCGCTCTTGGCCCAGTCGATCGAGCTGCTTACATGGTGCTTCTCTGAGAAGTTGTGGTCAAGCTTGGCGTCAAGGTTTTGCACCTCGTTGGTGCTGCCGGAGAATCCCCAGTAGTTGTTGATCAGGTTTGAATTCGTGGGAGCGTAATCCTGCTTGTAAATGTTAATGACGCCCTGCGCCTGGGCGCTTATGCTGCCGGAGGGAATCATGTTGCCCGGAAACACCGTGCCGGGCATTGCGGGGTTGAAGATAGCCCCGTAGTAGATGGGATTGCCGGCGGCATCGAGATAACCGGTTGGGCAGGGTTGGCCGGCAGTTATGTACGAAGCGCAAGAGCCTGTGCCGCCTGTAGCCTCGTTCGCTGTGAGCCCAGCGACACCGGCATAGGTAAGCAGCTGGCTGAAATCCCCCGCCAGCATGTTGGTCGTCGGAACCGTAGTCTCGTTGGCTCCCCACGCCATGGTGTTCTGGTTGTAGCGCTCATAGGCACCGAAGATGAAGGTATGGTGCTTCCAGATGGGGCCGCCTGCGCTGAAGCCCCAGTCCTTCAGACGATCTGTCGGCCTGCGATACAGTTGTTCGTAGCCCTCCACAGACGGCGATGTCGACGTTGCCGCCACCGCGGCTGGGCATTGCCCACTGGAACCCGCACCCGCTCCATTGCAGTAAGCCATCCAGTAATTGTTTGACCAGCTGTTGGCATCGAATGCCTCGTTCGTCAAGAAGCCGAAGGCGCTGCCGTGCAGCTTGTCGGTGCCGGACTTAAGCTCGTACTGGAGGGTGCCGCCGCCTGTCTGCGACGACTCGGCATCAATTCCGCTGGTCTGCACCTGCACCTCGCGGACTGCCTCCACGCCAGGGGATGCATTGCCCCAGCCAGAACTGGCGGCCCCGCCCCCTTGATAACCCGCATCGGCATCGACGCCATCAACCATGACGTTGTTGGATTGCGACAATGAGCCGCCGATGCTGATACCCGACGACGCGTCCCCATTGACGCCCGTACCGACATTGACGGAGGGGACAACCATCACTGCAAAAGCCTGCGCATTGCGGCCACCGGCGATCGATAGCGGTAACTCCTGAATGGCCGAACCCTGTACGCTTGTGGATTCAGTGCCAGTGTAGCTATCCAACACGGCGGCATCGCTGGTGACGGTTACCGTCTCTGAGGCGCCGCCGACCTGCAGTTTGACATCAACCTTGGCTTCTTGTGAAGCCGAAACGGTGATGCCGTTCCGGTCGAACTGCTTGAAGCCTTCCTTCTTGAACACGAGCGAATACTTGCCAATCGGGAGATTGACGATCTGGTAGGCACCGTGGTCATTTGTCGTGCCGCCGGAGTAGCCAACCCCCGTAGCCGACTCGGTGACCGAGACCTGGGCACCGGGAATTACCGCGCCAGTTGAATCGGTAACCGTTCCACTGATCGATCCCCTGTCGGCCTGTCCCCAGCAATTGAGAGAGAAAAGACCTCCGATAAGCATCAGTATCGACGTGAGGGCAACCGTAAGGTGCCTCTTGATTCGTGTATTGTTTCCCCTTGCGTCCATTTCCATCCTCCGTAAAATTGTTCCTGATCCAATTCACCCGCGGCGGCGCAATGCATGCAAATTTTCGCGGGATACATGCATCTGCGCAAGTACATGCGCAAGCGCTTGTCTATTCGCAAGCAGAAACGCTAGCACTATGTTAGATTGAAGTCAAGAATAATTTCACAGATGACGGGAAGTCGTTTATAATCAGTATGCGATGGGTGTCAACAGTCGAGGAAAGGGCTTGCGGCATGACAACAATGA
>Ga0302202_10002002_pt1 | contig 24334 bp, 22 predicted proteins | sample II_Bog_N3_3_FD_194579 | JGI IMG/M metagenome (GOLD analysis project Ga0302202, IMG submission 194579) | Peat permafrost microbial communities from Stordalen Mire near Abisko, Sweden - II_Bog_N3_3 | ecosystem: Environmental > Terrestrial > Soil > Wetlands > Peat | place: Sweden: Abisko...
GGCGGCGGCCCCGGCCGGAGTGGGCCGTACCCTCGGACGACCGCAACGCCTCGTTCTGGCGCCGCAGCTCGTCCACCTCGTGGTGGAGGGTGTCGACGTCGTCCCCGGGCTCCCCCGGGGAGACGATGGCGCCGGCACTCCCGGCGGTTGCGTCGTCAGGGCTGGGGGCTGGCTCAGGACCGTCCGGGTCGTCGGGTGGCACGGCCAAACTGTAACTGCGCACTCCCGCTCCGGCTGGGATCGTCGACAACAGGGGTTGCGCGGCCGGCCCGGGTCGCACCCGGCCGTGGCGCGACGACGGCCGCCCCGCTGCACGAGGCAGGTCGGGACGGCCGCCACCGGACCCGAGCGACCGCACGGGGCGGTCCGCTCGACACCGACGGTTCAGCTGAGCAACTTGGCCTTCTGGGCCTCGAACTCGGCGTCGGTGATGACACCCTTCGACTTCAGGTCGGCCAGCTTGGACAGGGCATCGACATCGCTCTGACCACCGGCGGCCTGCTTCACATAGTTGTCGAACGCCTTCTGCTGCTGGGCAGCTGCCTGCTCGGCCCGCTCGTGCATGCTGCCTCCGCGGGCGATCAGATAGATGAGCACGCCGAGGTAGGGGATGATGATCACGAAGAGAACCCAGATGGCCTTGGCGAACCCGCCCATGTCGCGGCTGCGGAAGATGTCGCTGAAGACCACGATGAGGAGCCAGATCCACAGGAAGAAGAGGAAGAACTCCAACATCGTCCAGAAGATGTTCAACAACGGGTAGGTGTACGCAAGCATGGTTCGCAGTGCTCCTTGGTTGGGGACGCGACAACACTAGTAGCGGGTGGGCTCGTCCTGCCGGAACGGCGGGGCGCGGCTCGATCGGGTCCGAGCCACCCACGCCGGCGGCTGAGCACCTAGTGTCCTCGGCACGGATGGCGTGAGGAAGGGAAGCCGTGTACTACGTCGGGTCGATCGTCTTCGCCGTGCTCGCCATCGTGCTGGTGGTGACGTTCGTCAAGAAATGGCGGGTACGGAATGAACGATGAGGGCACCACCGGGGCTCCCGCCGCGGGCCCACCGGCCGCAGCGGCCCAGACAGCCCCCACCGATCCACCGGCACCGGCGGCTCAAGCGGATCCCACGGCTCAAGCGGATCCGATGGACCTGGTGCGCTCGAGGAGCTACGTCCAGCTGCTGGTCCTCGCCGGGCTGATCGGGGTCCCGGTGTCCGCCGTGGCCTACGGCTTCTTGAAGCTGGTCGGCCTGCTGCAGGGATGGCTGTTCGAGTCGGTCCCGAAGGAGCTCGGGTTCTCCGGAACACCGGCATGGTGGCCCCTCCCGCTCCTGGCCCTGGCCGGCGTGCTGGTCGGCGCGACCATCACGTACCTTCCGGGGACGGCGGGGCACAGGCCGGCCGAGGGCTTCCACGCCGGCGGGGCACCCACCCCCATCGAGATCCCCGGGGTGTTCCTGGCCGCGCTGGCCACCTTGAGCCTCGGGGTGGTCCTCGGTCCGGAGGCGCCCCTGATCGCCATCGGCGGAGGGCTGGGCACGTTGGCTGTGCACCTGGCCAAGCGGGACGCACCCCCCACCGCCGCCATCGTCATCGCCTCGGCCGGCAGCTTCGCCGCCATCAGCACCCTGTTCGGCTCGCCAATCCTCGGTGCCTTCCTACTCATGGAGGCATCGGGGCTGGGGGGTCCGATGCTGGGCATCATCCTCGTGCCCGGGTTGCTGGCCGCAGGCATCGGCACGCTGATCTTCGTCGGCCTCGACTCCCTGACCGGATTCGGCACGTTCTCCCTCTCCATCCCCGGGCTCCCGCCGTTCAGTCATCCCACCGGGGCCATGTTCGGCTGGGCGGTGGTCTTCGGGCTGGTCGCCGCCGGCCTCGGCACGGCGATCCGCCTCCTCGGGTTGCGTCTGCAACCCGTCGTGGAGCGGCAGAAGCTGCTGCTCACCCCGGTGGTCGGCCTCGGGGTGGCCGGAGCGGCCATCGCCTTCGCCGAGGTGACGGGCAAGGGCTTCTCCCCGGTGCTGTTCTCCGGGCAGTCGACCCTCCCGACGCTGGTCCTCCACGACACCGGATGGGCGGTGGGAACCCTGGTGCTCCTGGTGGTGTGCAAGTCCATCGCCTACGGCTTGTCCCTGTCGAGCTTCCGGGGTGGCCCGGTGTTCCCGTCCATGTTCATCGGCGCCGCCGCCGGCGTGGCCGCCGCCCACCTCCCGGGGATGTCACTCGTGCCCGGGGTGGCCATGGGGATCGGAGCCATGGCCACCGTGATGCTCAAGCTCCCGATGACCTCCACGCTGCTGGCCACGCTGCTGCTGTCCAGCGACGGCATCGGAGTCGTCCCGGTGGTGATCGTGGCCGTGGTGGTGGCCTATGTGGCTGCGGCGTGGATGCCCGAGACGCCGGCCGACCTCGGCACGCGCCTGAAGACCAGAGCCACGGCCGGAGCGGCGGCCGACGCCTCCGCCACGGCGACGGCTCCTGGGACACCGACGGCACCACCTCCGACGGGGGGCGGGACCCATGCCTGACGGCGCCGAGCGCCACGGGGTGGGACACCGGCCGACAGGACACCGGTGGCCGTGCTCGACCTGATCCTCATCGGGCTGGCCGTGACCCTGGAGCCCATCCCCATCACCGCCTTCATCCTCATCCTGAGCTCGCAGCGGGGAACCTTCAAGGGCGCCGCCTTCATCCTCGGCTGGTTCCTGTCGCTGGCGGTGGTGGTGGCCGGCACCGTCCTCGTCACCGGGGGCAAGCCACCCCAGCCGGCCACCCAGCCGTCGACGGCGGTGCTGGCGGCCAAGGCCCTCTTCGGCCTGATCCTCATCGGCATCGCCTTCCGGCAGCGGGCCCAGTCCGGCAAGCCACGGAAGCCGCCCACCTGGATGGCCAAGCTGGACAGGCTGTCGGTGTGGGTGGCGGCCGGCCTCGGCCTCCTCCTGCAACCCTGGGTCCTGGTGGCGGCCGGAGCTGCGTCCATCGCCCAGCTCCACATCTCCTCGATCGAGTCCTTCATCCTGTTGGTGGTGTTCTGCCTGCTGTGCACGGCCAGCATGCTGGCCATGGAGGGCTACGCCATCGTCTCCCCCGAGGCGGCCATGTCGAGGCTCGACGGGTTGAGGAACTGGATCGACCGACACCGTGATCAGGCCATCGTGGTGCTCTCCTTGATCATCGGCCTGTGGTTGCTCGGTCACAGCCTCTACCTCATCGCGTCGCAATGATGGGCCTGCTCATCGGCGAACTGGGCGACGGGCAGATCATCGAGCACGTCGCCAGCGTGGCTGTCGGAACCGTGCTGGTGATGGCCGTGCTCATCTCGGCCCTGGAGACGGTGGTGCTCCCGCGGGACGGCTTCACCAGCATCGCCCGGTGCGTCTTCGCCGTGGCCGACCGCATCCTCGTCCACCGGTGGCGGAACGAGGACCGGCGGGCCAACCTGCGCGCCCTGTACGCCCCCATCGCCCTGGTGTCACTGCCGCTGGTCTGGATGCTGCTGGTCACCATCGGGTTCTCGTTCATCTTCTGGGGCATCCGGTCGGGCACCACGTCGCGGGCTTTCGAGATCAGCGGCTCGTCCCTGTTCACCCTGGGATTCGCCGAGCCGGCCGGGGCGACACGCATCTGGCTGACCTTCATCGAGGCCACCATCGGCCTCGGCCTGGTGGCCCTCCTGATCAGCTACCTCCCGACCATCTACGCCGCCCATCACGAGCGCGAGAAGGGCATCAGCGTCCTCGCCCCCTTCGCCGGCACACCACCGACGCCCATCGACCTGATCGGCAACCTGCACCGCCTGGGCACCCTGGACAATCCCGACCTGTGGCGGACGGCGTCCAACTGGATGCTGGACCTCGACCAGACCCACACGGCCTTCCCCGCCCTCAGCTACTTCCCCGAGTCGTCACCCGAGCACTCGTGGGTGGCCTCGGTGGGCTCCATGCTCGACGGAGCTGCGCTCTTCTTGTCCGCCTCGGCCTTCAGCACCGAAGAGAACATCACCGAGGAGATCAAGGGCCCGGTCATGGCCCTGGCCTACGGGATGCCCACCCTGGTCCGCATCGGGCTGGCGGCCGGGCTGCCCATCCCCAAGGCCGAGCTGCTGATGGAGCTGATGGCCAGGGCCTCGGACCCGCCCCCGGCCATCTCCGTCCGCCGGGAGGAGTACACGGCGGCCCTGGACCAGCTCCACCACCTGCTGCCGGTGCCCGAGGCCGAGCGAGAGAACTGCTGGCGCCGGTTCGCCTGGATGCGCTCCGGCTACGACCACGCCCTCCGGGGCATGGCCGGCCTGACCATGGCCCGGTCGGCCGCGTGGACCACCGACCGGCCCGCGGTGGTGAGCCGGCCCCGCATCTTCACCAGCCGCCCCATCAAGGTCGACTGGACCCTGCACCACCCCGACTGACCGTCGGGCGGGCCGGCCCCCTCCCTACAGGTGGCTGAACCCACCCGACTCCTCCTTGGTCATGGCCACCGAGACCGGGTGCTTCTCGAAGTGGGCGAAGGACTGCTTGATGTCCTCCAGCAACAGGAAGGCCATGTCCCGGCTGACGCCCTGGCGGACCAGGATCCGCTGCACCGAGATGTCCGAGACCGAGCCGGTCAGCGGATAGGCCGGCACCTGCCAGCCGCGCACCCGGAGGCGGTCGGCGATGTCGTAGAGGGTGTAGCCCGGATCCTCCCCCTCTCGGATGCGCCAGGCCACCGAGGGGATCCCGGTCTGGGCGTTGCCGTCGCACAGGAGCTCGAAGGGGCCCAGCTTCACGATCTCGTCGGCCAGGAACTTGGCCGTCGTGTAGCAGGCCTCGTGGATGTCCTGATAGCCCTTCCGCCCCAGGCGGATGAAGTTGTAGTACTGCGCCACGATCTGTCCCGCCGGGCGCGAGAAGTTGATCTGGAACACAGGCATGTCCCCACCGAGATAGGTGACATGGAAGATGAGGTCGTCGGGCAGGTCGGCGACGTCCCGCCACAGGACCCAGCCCACCCCGAGGGGGGCCAACCCGAACTTGTGTCCCGACGTGGAGATGGACTTGACCCGGGGGATCCGGAAGTCCCAGACGACGTCGGGGGCGCAGAACGGGGCCAGGAAGGCACCACTGGCCCCGTCCACATGGATGTCGATGTCGAGGCCGGTGTCCTCGACCAGCTGGTCCAGGGCCTGGGACAGCTCGAGGACCGGCTCGTAGGTTCCGGTGTAGGTGACGCCGAAGGTGGGCACCACCATGATGGTGTTCTCGTCCACCTGGGCCAGCATCTGGTCCACGTCCATGCAGTACTTGCCGGGCGACATGGGGATCTCCCGCATCTCGATGTCCCAGTACTTGGCGAACTTGTGCCAGACCACCTGGACCGGGCCGCACACCATGTTGGGCCTGTCGGTGGGCTTGCCCTCGGCCTGGCGCTTGGCCCGCCAGCGCCACTTGGCCGCCATGCCCCCGAGCATGCAGGCCTCGGAGGACCCGATGGCCGAGCACCCGACAGCCTCCCCTCCCTCGGGGGCGTTCCACAGGCCGGCCAGGATCTGCACGCACCGTCGCTCGAGCTCGGCGGTCTGGGGATATTCGTCCTTGTCGATCAGGTTCTTGTTGATGCACAGATCCATCAGGTCGTGGACCTGACTCTCCTCCCAGGTCTGACAGAAGGTGGCCAGGTTCTGGCGGGCGTTGCCGTCGAGGAGCAGCTCGTCGGAGATGGCCTGGAAGGCGTCCTCGGGATCCATGGCGTTGTCGGGGCACCGGTGGGAGGGCAGGGCGGTCAGGAGGTCCTTGCCGCCGTAGACCGAGTCGAGCATCTGGTCGCGGATGGACACGTGCTTGTGCAGGGGCATGGCCGGGAGTCACCTCGTCAGATCGGTGGGACGTCGTCGGAACCGATGGTAACCCCCAGGTACCGTCACAGGCCGGTGACGGCGTGGACCTCGTTGGCGGCGATGGCCCGCTCCAGTGCGGCGAAGTCCTTCTCGTTCTGGTCGGCGTAGGCCACGGCGAAGTCGCACAGGGCCCGGTCGAACCGGTCGCCGGCCCCCAGGTAGGCGCCGATGGCGATGGGGTCACCCGAGCGGGCGTGGGCCCGGGCCAGTGTCCACCCGCACATCTGGGCATAGATGCCCAGGCCCTCGGGGGTCATGGTCTCGATGTCGGCGGAGAGCTTCCAGTCCCACAGCTGGCGCAGGTAGAAGTGATGGACCTCCCCGTCCTCGCCGGGGGCCTGGTCCCAGCCCAGGAAGATGTCGCTGGTGCTCTGCATCAGCCGCTGGCCCTCGACCACCCGCCGGCCCTGGTGGGAGTAGGGGCTGGCCCCGAGGAACGGCGCCCCCACCGCCTCCTCGGCCTGCTTGACCTGGAGGACCAGCGGGTCGCCGTGGTCCCGGCCCACGAACAGGGCCACCCAGCAGCGGGTGCCCACGCTGCCCACTCCGACCACCTTCCGGGCCAGGTCCACGAAGCTGTAGCGCTCCAGCAGGTGGCGGCGGTCCCCGGTGAGCGACTGGCGGTACTCGGTCAGGGCCTGGAGCAACCCCGTGACCACCTGGGTGGAGTGGGGGTCCGAGAACACCTCGTCGGCCGGCGTCATGAGCGGGGGGTTGGAGATGAACCGGAGCTGGCCGTCACGCACCTCGGTCAGCTTGGCCAGTGCGGCCAGATGGTCCTTGGACTGGGCCTTGGCCGCCTGCTTCTGGAAGTTGGCGATGACCCGGGGGCTGGCCTGGGCGCCCCACCGCTCCAGCAGGACCGAGGCGTCCAGCTTCTGATACCAGATCCCGAGGTTGGGGATGGTGGCGAACTCGCGTATGGCCGTGCGGTACCCACGGACGCTCTGGGCCACCAGCGAGCAGCGCAGGGCGTCGTCGAAGCCCCGGCCGCGGGCGGCGATCTCGATACTGGCGGCCAGGCGCTTGAGGTCCCACTCGAACGGCCCCGGGAGGGTCTCGTCGAAGTCGTTGACGTCGAAGACCATGTCCCGCTCGGGCGACGCGAATCCCCCGAAGTTGGAGAGGTGGGCGTCCCCGCACAGCTGCACCTGGAGGTGGGAGTGCTCCTCGTGGGCCAGGTCTGCCGCCATCACCGCCGCCGCACCGCGGAAGAAGGCGAACGGCGAGGCCGCCATGCGCCCGTAGCGGATCGGGACCAGGTCGGGCACCCGGGTGGTGGCCTGGAGGGCCAGGATCTCGAGCGGATCGGTCCGGTCGGCCGGCACCTCCCACTCACCGTGACGGGACCGGGGCACCAGGGCCCGGGCCTGGCGGCCCGAGGCGGCTCGTTCCTCCGGGGTGCTCTGGCTCACGACTCCATACTTGCACTCCGGGTCGTCGGGGCTGCCCGGCCGATCCCCCCGACCGTTACGCCGTCCCCGATCCCCCGGTGCTCCATGACCGAGAGGGACCCGGTCCAAGGGGCTGCTCCCGCCACGCGCCGCCGGGGGAACGGCGTGATCGGTGCAGGGCGGGCCGCTACGATCCGGCCGGTGTCGTGGCGCCTCTGGGGAGTCGGAGCCGGTCTGGCCGGGGCGATCGTCCTGGTGGGTTGCGCATCGGGTGCGGTGGTCGGGCCCGGTCCCGCCGCCCTGGGGAGTCGCACCGCGGTCCGGGCCGACCTGCAGATCACGTCATCAGGTGGGGCGCCCTGATCAGGGCTCCCACCCCGCCGGGCCGGTCACTGCGGCTTCGTGGCCGTCCGCTTCCGGCGCCGCTGACCGAGGAGGATGATCAGTCGGTCGACCAGTGCCCCGAGGAACGCGGCGATGAGCAGCACCCAGATCAGGCTGATCCGGGTGCTGAAGAACACGAAGCCGACCCTGACCGAGTTGCTGTTGTCGAGCACGAAGGCCACGAGGAGGATGAGGGCCACGACCGCCACGCCCATGCGGACCAGCTCGCGCCGGTCGCGCTTCTTGCGCGGGGCCCGGCCGGACGGGTCCGGGGAGGACATCCCTGCGGAACTGGCCATGGCACGCTCCTTGTGGTCGATCCGGCCCCCGGTCGACGTCGCCACCACGACGCGCACCTCGGGCCCGGTCCATCGACAGTACCCCCGGGAGCCCACCCGGAGGAGGGACCGTGGCGGCACCGGCTCAGGTGAACAGCAGCGTGGCCTGGTGGGCGAAGTCGAGGATGGGCTCGGGGATGATCCCGAAGACCACGGTGAAGGCCACGGTGATCCCGATGGCCACCCGGGTCAGGGTGGGCACGAACACCACACCCCGCTCGGTCACCCAGTCCGAGGGCGGCGCGTCGGTCAGCACCTGCAGGCTGGCCACGCCGTCGGTGACCGTGCCCGCCGACGCACCGTTCGGGGCGGGTGGGGTGGGCGCCGACCCGACGTCGGTGGCGAGTACATGGTGACGGCCACCCGCAGGTAGAAGAAGGCGGCGATGGCCGCCGACACCATGGCCACCGTGGCCAGCGCGTAGGAGTGGACCACCACAGCTGCTCCCACCACGCCGAACTTGGCCAGGAACCCGGTCGTGAAGGGCACGCCGGCCTGGCCCAGCAGCAGCACGGCGAAGCACAGGGCCAGGACGGGCTGGCGCCGGGCCAGGCCGCGGTAGTCCGAGATCTGGTGGCCCGAGTCACCGCTCCGGGCCATCACCGTGATGACGGCGAACGAGCCGATGGTCAAGAACATGTAGGTGAACAGGTAGTAGAGGGCGGCCGACACGCCCCGCGTGGTGGCGGCGTAGACGCCGAGCAGGATGAAGCCGACGTGGTTGATGGACGAGTACGCCATCATCCGCTTGATGTCCTTCTGCATCAGGGCCACCACCGCCCCCAGGATGAGGCTGAGGACAGCCAGGCCCCACACCACCGGCTGCCAGTCGGTGCGAACCGTGCCGAAGGACGAGACGAACACCCGGAGCAGGGCGGCGAAGGCCCCGGCCTTGGCCACCGCGGCCATGAACCCGGCGATGGGCGACGGCGAGCCTTGGTAGACGTCGGGTGACCACATATGGAAGGGCACCGCGGCGATCTTGAACCCGAAGCCGATCAGCAGCAGGGCCAGGCCGCCCAGCAGGACGCCGTTGTTGGCGATGACGTTCTTCGACAGGTAGTCGGCGATCTGGGGGAGGTTGGACGAGCCGGTGGCCCCGTAGGTCAGGGCGATGCCGTAGACGAAGATGGCCGACGAGAAGGCGCCCAGGACGAAGTACTTGAGGGCGGCCTCACCCGACTCGGCCCTTTTGTGGTTGAAGGCGGCCAGCACGTAGAGGGCGATGGACATGATCTCGAGGCCGAGGAAGATCACGATGAGGTCGTTGGCCGCCCCCATCATCATGGCGCCGGACGCCGACAGCAGGGCCAGCACGTGGAACTCGGGGCCCTCCACGTCCTCCCGCCGCAGGTAGCCGTCTCCGATGAGGGCGGTCAGCAGCACGGCGATGGACACGACGATCTGGATGAAGACGTCGAAGCCGTCGTAGGCGATGGCCCCGGCGATGGTCACCGAGGGACCGTGGGTCAGGACGTGGTCCCACTGGAACAGGGCGGCCACCAGGGCGGCCACCGCGGTGACCGACGCCACCAGGGTCCCCACCCCCACGCCCAGGATCTTGCGGAAGAGGGAGGAGACGATCATCAGCAGCACCGCCCCGCCGAACATGATGATCATGGGCAGGATGCTGAGGTAGTCGACGTGCGGGGTGTGGATGGTGGGGGCGGCCGACGCCAGCAGCCCGGTGAGTGCGGACGTCACGGGTTCCCTCCCGGAGTCGGGGCCGCCAGGTGGCCGACGTGGTGCGACGGGACGGCCGCATCGAGGCCGACCGGCACCCGGTGCGACGGGGTGGCCGTCGGGTAGAGGCTGGAGGGGACCGGTGTGTGGGTCACCTGGTCCACATGGATCACCAGCTGGTTTACCGACGGCGTGATGCGGTCGAGTACCGGCTTGGGGAACACCCCGAGGAAGACGATGGCCACGATCAGGGGGGCGATGACCAGCTTCTCGGTGATGCTGAGGTCGCGCGTCTTGGCCGTGTCCTCGGGGGTGGGCTCACCCTGGAACACCTGCTGGTACGCCCACAGCAGGTAGATGGCGGCCACGATGATCCCGACGATGCCCACCACGGCCCACCACCGGTGGGACAAGAAGGTGCCGATCAGGACCAGGAACTCGCCCACGAAGCCGTTGAGACCGGGCACCCCGATGGAGGCCATCATGGCCACGGTGAAGCACCCGGCCATGAGGGGTGCCGGCTTCTGCAGGCCCTTCAGGCCCGAGACCTGCCAGGTCTTCCGGCGCTCGTAGATCCACCCCACCAGGATGAACAGGGTGGCGATGATCAGGCCGTGGTTGACCATCTGGAGCACGCCGCCGGTGAGGCCTTGGCTGTTGAGGGCGAAGGTGCCGAGCACGATGAACCCGATGCCGGCCAGCGACGAGTAGGCGAGCAGGCGCTTCATGTCCCGCTGGGCGCAGGCCACCAGCGCCCCGTAGATGATCCCGATGACGGCCAGGGTCAACAGCAGCGGCGCCAGGGTCCGGGTGGCCTGGGGGAACAGGTTGAGGTCGAACCGGATGATGCCGTAGGTGCCGAGCTTGGCCATGACCGCGGCCAGCAGCACGGCACCGGCGGTGGGGGCCTCGGCGTAGGCGTCGGGCGACCAGGTGTGGAAGGGGAACAGCGGTGCCTTGACGGCGAAGGCCGCGGTGAAGGCCAGGAACAAGAGGACGCCCTCGGTGCCCGACAGGTGGGTGTGCATGAGGGCGGGCAGCTCGAAAGTCAGCACGCCGGTCTGGGACCGGTGGAGGAAGGCCACGGCCAGGATGCCCACCAGCAAGAAGGCGGAGCCGGCGAACGTGTAGATGAAGAACTTGATGGCGGCGTAGCCGCGGTTGGCGTACCCCCACCCGGCGATCAGGAAGTACGACGGCACCAGGGTCAGCTCGAAGAAGAGGAAGAAGAAGACCAGGTCCAAGGAGACGAAGCTGCCCATGCAGGCCGACTCCATGACCAGCACCCATGCCACGAAGGCACGCGGGTCGCGGTGGGAGTGGGCCCCGATGATGGCCAGGGGGAACAACAGGGCGGTCATCAGCACCAGGAACAGCGAGATGCCGTCGATGCCCAGCGACCAGTGGATGCCCAGGTCCTTGGCCCAGACGTGGTCGGAGAGCAGCTGGTACCCGCCGAAGCCGGTCTTGAACTGCCCGGCGATGACCACCGCCAGGATCAGGGTGAACACCGCCACCAGGGCACCGATGGCCTCGTGGAAGTGTTTGGCCACCAGTGAGGTCGGGATCAGCGCCACCACGGCGGCCCCGACGGCCGGCACCAGCACCAGCACGGTGAGGAACGGGAAGTGGGAGGTGGCCATCAGTTCCACCACAGCCGGGTCAGCATGAAGGCCAGCACCAGCACCGTGCCGAAGACGATCCCGAGCACGTAGTTGCGCACGTAGCCGGTCTGGGTCCGGCGGATCAGTGAGCCCGAGGCGCGGACCAGCGTGGCCACCCCGTTCACGCCGCCGTCGATGACCTTGGGATCGATGACGGTGGCGCTGAAGGCGGCCAGGCGTTCCGAGGGGCGTCCGAACACCGTGTCGTAGAGCTCGTTGATGTACCAGGAGCGACGGAGGAAGGCGCCCTCGAGGGGCGGGCGCTCCGCCTTGGACATCCAGAGCCGGAGGCCGACCACCACGCCGACGATGGCGATGATCGAGTCGGTGATGGCCAGGGCCCACTCGGTGGCCAGGCTCAGGTGGGCCTGGAACAGCGTGGCCCCGAACACCGGGTCCATCCAGTTGCTCAGCGAGAAGTGGTTGTTGGACAGGTCCAACAGCCCGGCCAGGGCGGCGAAGAAGGCCAGGATCCACAGGGGGATCGTCATGATCCACGGGGACTCGTGAGGCTCGGGGATGGCGCCGTGGGCGTGGTGGGCGTCGGCCATGTCGGTGTCGGCGTCGATGGGGACCTCGTTGGACCAGCGGTCGTGGCCGAAGAAGGCCAGGCCGGTCAGGCGGCTCATGTAGTACGCGGTCAGCAGGGCGGTGACGATGCCCACCACCCACAGGCCCGGATGGGCGGCCCAGGTGTTGTCGAGGACGTCGCCCTTGGCCCAGAACCCCGACAGCGGCGGCACGGCGGCGATGCAGAGCCAGCCGATGCCGAAGGTGATGAAGGTGATGGGCAGGTAGGCCCGCAGGTTGCCCATGCGCTTCAGGTCCTGCTCGTCGTGGAGCCCGTGGATGACCGAGCCGGCCCCGAGGAACAGGAGCCCCTTGAAGAAGGCGTGGGCGATCATCAAGAAGATGGCCGCCACGTAGGCACCGCACCCGATGGCCAGGAACATGTAGCCCAGCTGGGACACCGTCGAGTAGGCCAGCACCTTCTTGATGTCCTGTTGGGCGCAGGCGATGGTGGCGGCCACGAAGGCGGTGGCGCCGCCCACGATGGCCACGGTCAGCGAGGCCGACGACGAGGCGTGCAGCAGCGGGTGGACCCGGCACAGCAGGTAGACACCGGCGGTCACCATGGTGGCGGCATGGATGAGGGCCGACACCGGCGTCGGGCCCTCCATGGCGTCGGCCAGCCACGGGAACAGGGGGATCTGGGCCGACTTCCCCATCACCCCGACCAGCAACAGGAGGCAGATGGCGGTGATGTCGGTCGATCCGATCTTGCCCAGGTTGGCGAAGATGGTCTGGTACTCGAGCGAGTGCACCCGCTCGAAGGTCAAGAAGATGGCCAGCAGGAAGCCCACGTCGCCGATGCGGTTGTAGATGAAGGCCTTCTTGCCGGCGCTGGCCGCCGAGTCACGGGTGAACCAGAACGAGACCAGCCAGTAGGAGCAGGCACCCACCCCCTCCCAGCCCACGAAGGTGACCAGCATGTTGGACCCGAGCACCAGGATCAGCATCGAGGCCACGAAGAGGTTCATGTAGAGGAAGAACTTGGGGTAGTCGGGGTCCCCCTTCATGTAGCCGATCGAGTAGAGGTGGATGAGGGTGCTGATGCCGGTGACGAACAGCACCATGGTCATCGAGAGCGGGTCGACGTACAGCCGGGCGTGGACCTGCAGGGCGCCGACGGGGATCCAGGTCCAGAGGTTCTGGGTGTACGACCGGGGTGAGCCGCCCACCGTGAGCAGGTCGAAGTAGGCGCCCACCCCGATGAGGAACGACAGCCCCACCATCACGGTGGCCACGATTCCGGCGGCGGGCTCGCCCATGCGGCGGCCGGCCGTGGCCAGGGCGGCGAACCCGAGCAGGGGCAGCGCGATGATCAGCCAGGTCACAGACAGCATGGTCCCGTCAGCCCTTCATCAAGTGGAGGTCGTCGGCGGTGGCGTTGGTCCGGCGGCGGAAGATGGCGACCACGATGCCCAGGCCCACCACGACCTCGGCGGCGGCCACCACCAGCACGAAGAACACCAGCACCTGGCCGCCGATGTCGTGCAGCATCCGGGCGAAGGTGACGAAGCTGAGGTTGGCGGCGTTGAGCATCAGCTCGACGCACATGAACATGACCAGGACGTTGCGCCGGACCAGCACCCCCAGGGCGCCGATGGCGAACAGCACCACGCTCAGCGCGAGGTACCAGTCGGGGTTGATGGTCATGGCAGGTCCTCGTGGTGGGATCCCGGCACGGTGACCGACTCCGCCCCGTTCCCGGTGGCCGGCGAGGAGGTGGTGGCCCCTTCTGCATCGGCGGTCACGGCCTCGGGGGCCACGGCCTCGGCGGTCACCGGCTCGGTCACGGCCTCGGCGGTCGCGGGTTCGGGCTCGGTGGATGGCGTGGCCGCCGGGGAGGTGGGGGCCACGGTCGTGGAGCCGGGGCCGGCGACGAGGTCACCGGTGGCGTCCGGGCCCCCGATACGTGCCTGCGGATCCGACTCCTCGTCGATCGGGTTGATGGTGGCCGGCGGCCGGCGGGCCAGCACCACGGCACCCACCACGGCGATGATCAGGAGGGCCGCCGTGGCCTCGAAGGGGAAGAGGTAGGTGGTGTAGACCGAACGACCCAGCAGGTTGACGTTGGGCGCACCGGTGTTGGGGCCGGCCACGTGGGGCGCCCCAGTGGTCCAGTGCGACACCTGACCCAGCAGCAGCAGCCCGGTGGTGCCGAGGGCGATCAACCCGATGGCCAGGGGGCGCTGGCCACGCAACGGCTCGGCGGCGATGTCCTCGGTGCGGTCCACGCCGAGGAACATGATCACGAACAGGAACAGGACCACGATGGCCCCGGCGTACACGATGACCTGGACGGCGGCGAGGAAGCTGGCCTGCTGCAGCACGAACAGCACGGCGATGCCGAACAGGGTCATGACCAGCATGAGGGCGGCGTGGACCGGGTTGCGGGCCACCACCACACCGATGGCACCGGCCAGCACGATGGCCGCCGACACCGCGAAGGTGCCGACGTCGACCCATGAGGCATGGCCGGTCGTCGCTGCCGTGATCATCGCCGCCACCGCTCCGAGCATCAATCGCCGCTCGTTCCCGTGGTCGGCGTGGGAGCGCCGGTGCCCGGCTGGTCCCGGTCCGCATTGCCGGCGACCCTGGCCGCGGCGTAGTCGGCGTCGGCCTTGGCCTTGTGCTTCTTGCCGGCACCGGGCGCGAACCGCTCGGCCTTCTCCAGCATGCGGCCGATGGCGCCCCGGGGGCCGCGCTTCTCCGCCGGCAGGTCCGAGACCAATAGGTGACGCTCGAGGGTGTCGCGCAGCTGCCGGCTGCCGGTGGAGGCGTCGTCACGGTGGGCGGACTGGCCCCCCTCGGGGGCCCGGACCCCGAAGCCGAGCTCGCCCGACCACTGGACCTGGCCCTCGAACTCGGCCGCACCGGCCGGTGACGTCGCCCGCATCCACCCCGAGGTGTGCAGATCGTCGCCCTCCCGCCAGTCCTCCCACGGGAGGTGTTGGGGCTTGCCCTCGTCGTCCACGAGCAGCTCGTCCTTGCCGTAGATGGCGTCGTTGCGGTTGGTGAAGGAGAACTCCATGAGCTTCGACTCGGTGATGGCCTCGGTGGGGCAGGCCTCGACACACAGGTCACAGTGGATGCACCGGAGGAAGTTGATCTCGTAGACGTAGCCGTACCGCTCCCCTGGCGACACCGGGTGGTCCGGGGGATTGTCGAGGCCGCGCACGTAGATGCAGTCGGCCGGGCACACCCCGGCGCACAGCTCGCAGCCGATGCACTTCTCCATGCCGTCCTCGTAGCGGTTGAGGACGTGACGGCCGTGCTGGCGCGGCTGCTTGGGCCGCTTCTCCTCGGGGTACTGGCGGGTGACCGGGAGGCGGCCGATGTGCTCGAGGGTCAGCTTGAAGCCACCGAGGAAGTTCTGCCGCTGGCGGGGAGGCTCGGGGACGGCCATCAGCTGTCAGCTCCTTCGGTGGTCGGGACCCCGGCGGAGCCGTTGGCGTCGGCGGGTTCGGCAGGACGGGACCATAGCCGGACGCCCACCGGGGGCACGATTGCCCGTGTCTCCTCGCGCTCAGAGCCGATGGCGAAGGCCCGACGGATCACGATGGCCGCCACCACCACCGCCCCGGTCATGGCCACGCCCCACCAGCCGTCGATCACGAAGCCGGCCACGATCATCAGCCAGCCCAGCGACAGCGGGATGAGGCGCTTCCACCCGAGGTCCATCAGCTGGTCGTAGCGGAGCCGGGGCAGTGCGGCCCGGAGCCAGACGAACACGAACAAGAAGACGAGGGTCTTGGCCAGGAACCACAGGATGGGCCACAGCCAGTACAGGTGCGCGATGTGGGGGATGGGACCGTCGGGGCCCCCGAAGAACAGGGTCACGGTGATGGCCGACATGGTGATGGTGTTCATGAACTCGGCCAGGAAGAAGAGGGCGAAGCGGATGGAGGAGTACTCGGTGACGAACCCGCCCACCAGCTCGGAGTCCGCCTCCACCAGGTCGAAGGGCGGACGGTTGGTCTCGGCGATGATGGCGACGAAGAAGATGATGAAGGGCACCACACCCAGGCGGATGACGTTCCACTGCCACAGGTGCCCGGCCTGGGACTCCACGATGGTCCGGGTGGACAGGGCCCCGGTGATCAGGACCACGGTGACCACCGTCATCCCGAGGGCCGCCTCGTAGGAGATCATCTGGGCCGAGGCCCGGACCGATCCGAGGAGCGGGTACTTCGATCCCGACGACCAGCCGGCCAGCATGATGCCGTACACGCCGATGGACGACATGGCCAGCAGGAACAGGATCCCCATGGGAGGATCGGCCAACTGCAGCTCGAAGTGGTGGCCGGCGATGGTCACCTCGCCCCCGATGGGCACGATGGCGAAGCTCAAGAAGGCCGGGATGATGGTCAGGTAGGGGGCCAGCTTGAAGACGAACCGGTCGGCCTGGTCCGGCATCAGGTCCTCTTTGAAGAACAGTTTGATCCCGTCGGCCAGCGTCTGGGCGATGCCGAAGGGACCGGCGCGGTTGGGCCCGATCCGGCTCTGCATGTCCGAGATGACCTTGCGCTCGAACCAGATCATCAACATGACCGAGACCATCAGGGCGCCGAAGACCACCAGCACCTTGATCAGGACGATGAGGAAGACCACCCACCCCACGCCGTGGCTGTAGAGCGGGTCGCCGGCGATGAGGGGATGGACCAGGGCGGCCACGGTGCTCACGGTGTCTCCATCCGCAGGTCGACCACCGGGCCGGCCGAGTCGATGAGATCGGCCACGGTCCCCTCGTCGAGGGGGACGTTGAAGTCGACGGCCACCACCTTGCGGGGCAGCGAGGCGTCGGGCACCGCGGCCAGCACCAGCGAGGCGGTCGACGTGCGCACCCGCACCGAGCCACCGGCGGTCACACCGAGCTCGTCGAGGTCGAGGGGATGGGCCCGGAGCGGGGACGGTGACACCAGTGCGGCCAGCGCCGGCGCCGCGCCCACCGCCGCGCCCCGGTCGTAGAGGACCCGCGAGGCCACCAGGCGCACGGAGTAGCTGTCGTTGGGGGCCACGCGGGGGACGGTCAGGTCCACCGGCCCGGCCAGCGGCTCGGGGCGCACCGGCCCACCGTCCCCGGGCCCGGTCCCGTTCCCGTTCCGGGCCACGTCGGCTCCGAGCCCGGCGGTGGGTGACTCGGCCAGTCCGGCTCGGGGCGGGGCGCCCTGGCGCTCGACGGACTCCACGCCGGGGACGGCGATGGGGTCGAGGGGTGCGGCGGCCGAGCGTCGGGTGATGCTCACGGCGCTGGCGCGCAGGGGGGCGACCACACCGTCGCCCGTGCCCGGGGCGTCGAGGACGGCCCGCGTGATGCCGTGGTGGGAGGGGGCCAACCGCTCCACCTCGTCCCACACGTCGCCGACCGAGTCGAGGCCGAGGTCGCCGCCGAGGTGGATGGCCAGCTCGCTGGCGATCATCCAGTCCGGCCAGGCCTGGCCCGGCGGCACCAGCTTCTGGCCCAGGCGGCTGATCCGGCCCTCGATGTTGGTCGTGGTGCCCGGGCGCTCGTGCGCCTCGGCGGCGGGCAGGACCACATCGGCCCGCTGGGTGACCGCACCGGGCGCGCTGGCCACGGCCACCACGAACTCTGCGCCGTCGAGGGCCCGCTCGGCCAGCCGGCGGTCGGGAAAGTCGGTGAGCGGGTCGCTGCCCAGGAGCACCAGTGCCCGCACGCGGGACCCGGCGGCGGTGTCACCGGGCTCAGCGGTGTCACCGGGCTCGGCAGTGTCGCCGGCGGCGGCGCGGAGAATGGCCGTGGTGTCGCGGCCTCGGGCCGCGGGGACCGAGCCCCAGGCGTGGGTGAACCATGGGCGGCCGGCCTCGAGCGTGACCCGACCGGGCAGGAGGCCGGGGGCCAGCCCCATGTCGAGGGCCCCGGCGACATTGCCCCTCCGGAGGGCGGGCAGGAAGCGGGCCCCGGGCAGGGCGCGGGCCAGGGCCTGGGCCGCCGCTGCCACCAGCACGCCGTCCTCGGCCACCGAGGGCCGGCCCACCACGACCACCACGTTGCCCGTCCCCACGAGCCGGCGGGCATCGGCCAGTGCCTCGGCATCGACGGCGGCCGGCGCCGGGGCCCCGGCATCGGTGAGGGCGGCAGCCAGGGTGGCGGACTCGCCCGGCGCGAACCGCAGCGAGGCGGCGGCATAGGGGGTCAGGGACGTGGCCTGGGGTGACAGCTCGACCAGCTTCAGGTCCCCGTCGACCACCGCCGAGCGCAGCCGGAGGAAGAGGATCGGGAGCTCCTCGCGGATGTCGCCGGACAGGAGCACCACGGTGTCGGCGGCGGCGGCCTGGTCGATAGTGGCCCGGGGCAGGCCCAGCACCACCTCGGCCGGGAGCCCGTCGCCCATCTGGGCGTCCACCGAGTCCGTCCCCACGATCCCCTTGGCCAGCTTGGCCCAGGCGTAGGCCCCCTCGTTGGTCAGCCGGGCCCCCCCGACCACAGCCACCGACTCGGGACCGCCCGACGACGTCGCACTCGTGAGGCCCTCGGCCACCGCGGCCAGGGCCTCGTGCCACGGCACCGGCACCAGGGCGCCGTCACGCCGGACCATCGGGTCGGTCAGCCGGTCGTCGCTGTTCACGGACTCGAAGGCGAACCGGCCCTTGTCGCACAGCCAGCCGTGGTTGACCGGGTCGGCATCGATCCCCAGCAGCCGGGTGACCCGGTTGGACGAGGACTGCACGGCCACGCGGCACCCCACCGAACAGGTGGTGCAGGTCGACTCGACCTGGTCGAGGTCCCAGGGGCGGGCGGCGAAGCGGTACGGGGCGGCGGTGAGGGCGCCCACCGGGCAGATCTGCACCGTGTTGCCCGAGAAGTACGAGGCGAAGGGCAGCTCGGGGAAGGTGTTGACCTCGAGCTGCTCGCCGCGTCCGATGAAGTCGATCTGGGCCTCGCCGGCCACCTCGTCGGCGAACCGGGTGCACCGGCTGCACTGGATGCAGCGCTCGCGGTCCAACAGGACCAGCTCCGAGATGGGGATGGGCTTCTCGAAGTGCCGCTTCTCCTCCACGAACCGGGACTCCCCCGGCCCGTAGGCCAGGGTCTGGTCCTGCAGGGGGCACTCGCCCCCCTTGTCGCAGACCGGGCAGTCCAACGGGTGGTTGATCAGCAGGAACTCGAGGACACCGTCCTGGGCCTTTTTGACCTTGTCCGAGTTGGTGGTCACCTCCGAGCCGGACTGGACCTCCACGAAGCAGCTGGGCTGGAGGGAGGCCCCCCTCGGACCGCTGACCTCGACCAGGCACATGCGGCACACCCCGACCGACTTCATGCGCGGGTGGTAGCAGAACCGCGGGATGAAGGTGCCGGCGCGTTCGGCGGCGGCGATGAGGATCTCACCCTTGGGCGCGCTGACCTCCCGGCCGTCGAGCGTGAAGGTCACCATCTCGACCGGCGGGACCAGGGACTCCTCGTTCACCTCGACGTCGCCGGCCAAGTTGGCCCGGGTCGAGCCGCCCTCGGTGGTGGTGACAGGGGTCTGCTCACTCATAGGGGCAGCCGCCTTCTTTCACGTGCACGAGGAACTCGTCACGGAACATCTGGATGGCCGAGCCGATGGACGAAGGGATGGACGGGCCGAGTACGCAGATGGTGGTCTGCTGGGGCGGCCAGGTGAGCCCGGGGGCGATGTTGTCGCACGCATCGAGCAGGAGGTCGATGTCCTGCTCGCGTCCGTGGCCGGTCTCGATCCGCTCCATGATCTTCTCCAGCCATCCCGAGCCCTCGCGGCACGGCGTGCACTGGCCGCACGACTCGCGGGAGAAGAACTTGGTGATCCGCCAGGCGGCCCGCACCGCGCAGGTGTGGTCGTCCATCACCACGATGGAGCCCGAGCCCAGCATGGAGCCGGCCGCGCCCACTTCGTCCTGTCCCAGGGGGAGATCGATCTGGTCGGGGCCGAACCACGGCGCCGACACCCCGCCGGGGATGAACGCCTTCAGCCCGCGCCCGTGGGGGATCCCCCCGCCCAGCGCCGGGTCGTTGATCAGGTCGTTGAAGGTGGTCTTGACCATCTCGAGCTCGAACACCCCGGGGTTGACCACATGTCCGGCCAGCGCGAAGAGGCGGGTGCCGGTGGAGCGGCCCTCCCCCAGGGCGGCGAAGGCGGCACCGCCGTTCAGGATGATCCAGGGCAGGTTGGACATGGTCTCGACGTTGTTGACCACGGTGGGCTCGCCGTACAGGCCGATGGCGGCCGGGAAGAACGGTGGCTTGATCCGGGGGAACCCGCGCTTGCCCTCGAGGGACTCGAGCAGCGCGGTCTCCTCGCCGCAGATGTAGGCGCCGGCACCCGGGTGGACCACCACGTCGACCGAGAAGCCCGATCCGAAGATGTCGCCACCCACCGCTCCGTGGGCGTAGGCGTCGTTGAGCGCCGCCTGCACCCGCTCGAGGCCCAGGGCGAACTCGCCCCGGATGAAGATGAACACCTGGGTGACCTGCAGGGCGTAGGCGGCGATGAGGACGCCTTCGATCAACTGGTGGGGATCCCGCTCCACCAGCAGGTGGTCCTTGAAGGTGGCCGGCTCGCTCTCGTCGCCGTTGACCACCAGGTAGGTGACCGGGTTCTTGCGCAGCATGGCCCACTTCCGCCCGGCAGGGAATCCGGCCCCACCCCGGCCGAGCAGGCTGGCCGTGTCGACCTCGTGGGCCACCGCCTCGGGGGTCATGGTCAGGGCCTTGCGCAGTCCCTCGTACCCCCCGGTGGCCAGGTACCGCTCCAGGGTGTGCGAGTCGTCGTGGCCGAGCCGGGCGGTGACGATCTTCGGTGCCTCGGTGACGGCCACTACGACCCCCCCGCCTTCGGGCCGGCCCCAGAGGTGGTCGTGGCCGCCTCGGCGGCGGCCTTGCGCTGGGCCTGGGCCTCGGCCATGGCCGCCCGCTCCGAGGCCACGCGGCCGGGGTCGGCGTCGAGCCCGGTGGTGCGCACCACCCGGTTGAGGGTGCCGTGGGGTGGGATCTCCGCGCCACGCTCGCCGGCCCGCAGCTCGGCCATCAGGCGGTCGAAGCTCTCCGCTGTCTGGGCGCCGACGAAGCGATGGTTGACCTGCACGCACGGGGTCCGGTCGCAGTCGGCCAGGCACTCGGCCTCCTCGAGGGTGATGACCCCGTCGGCCGTGGTCCCGCCGGCATTGACCCCAAGGCTGTGCTCGGCGTGCTCGAGAAGGTCGGCGGCACCGCCCAGCAGGCAGGCGATGTTGGTGCACACGGCCACCACGTAGGTGCCCACCGGCTCGGTGTGGAGCATGTCGTAGAACGAGGCGGTGCCGAGGACCTCGGTGGGGGTCACCCCGACGAGCCCGGCGATGTCGACCATGGCCTCGGGGGTCAGCCAGCCGTCCTGCTCCTGGGCCAGGTGGCACAGGGGGATCAGCGCCGATCGGGGCTCGGGATACAGCGCGATGGTCCGGCGGGCTCGCTCGAGGATCTCGGGCGACAGGTGGCTCGGGGCCGGGGTGGCCCGCTGGCCGCCCCGCCGCGGCGCGGCGACCGGCGTGGTGGCGTCGCTCACCGGTCCACCTCCCCCATGACCGGGTCGATGGTCGAGCACACGGCCACGGCATCGGCCAGCAGGCCGCCCCGCATCATGAGGGGCAGCCCCTGCAGGTTGACGAAGCTCGGGCCGCGGATGTGCATCCGGTAGGCCTTCGGAGAGCCGTCGGAGACGAGATAGCAGCCCAGCTCCCCGCGCGGGGACTCGATGGCCACGTAGACCTCGCCCTCGGGCACCTTGAACCCCTCGGTGAACACCTTGAAGTGGTGGATCAGGGCCTCCATCGACTCGTCGATGCGGCCCCGGGGGGGCGGGGTCACCTTCTTGTCCTGGATCCGGTAGTCGCCGGCCGGCATCTTCTCCACGATCTGGCGGATGATCTTGACCGACTCGCGGATCTCGTTGAGGCGGATGGAGTACCGGTCGAAGTTGTCGCCGTAGGTGCCGACGATCACGTCGAAGTCCACCTCGTCGTAGCGGAGGTAGGGCATGGAGCGACGCAGGTCCCAGGGGACGCCGGTGGAGCGCAGCACCGGGCCGGTGAGGCTGAGGGCCAGGGCCTCCTCGGCCGACAGGGTGCCGATGCCCTCGGCCCGCTGCCGGAACAGGGGCTGGCCGGTCAGGAGCTCGTCGTACTCGTCGGTCCGCTCCATCACCGTGTCGCAGATGACGGTGACGTCGTCCTCCCACCCGTCGGGCAGGTCGGCCGCCGTGCCGCCCGGCCGGATGAAGTTGTGGTTCATGCGCAGCCCGGTGGTCTTCTCGAAGAAGGCCAGGACCATCTCCCGCTCGCGGAAGCCGTAGATCATCATGGAGGTCGACCCGAGGTCCATGCCGTTGGTGGCCATCCACATGAGGTGGGACGACACCCGGTTCAGCTCCACCATCAGCATCCGGATCCAGTCCGAGCGGGGAGGCATCTCGGCCCCCAGCAGGGCCTCGACGGCCAGGGACAGCACCAGCTCGTTGTGGAGCGGCGCCAGGTAGTCCATGCGGGTGACGTTGGTGGAGCCTTGGACGTAGGTCAGCTCCTCGCCGGTCTTCTCCATGCCGGTGTGGAGGTAGCCGATCACCGGCTTGGTCCGGAGCACCGTCTCACCGTCGAGCTCGAGCATCAAGCGGAGCACCCCGTGGGTGGACGGGTGCTGCGGCCCCATGTTGATGATCATGGTCTCGTCGTCGGTCTGCTCGATGTCGATGTCCGAGGGGTCGACGGCCACGCCTTCGGGAAGTCGGAGGACGGCGCCGACCTCACGACGCAGCTCGGACGGATCGGTCTGGCTGCGACGGGTCAGCTCCTGCACGCCCTCGGACGTCTCGGCCACCAGGCCCTGGGCGCGGTGGAAGGGACCGTCCTCCAAGAACTCGTCGCCCGCCGGCGGGTCGTCGAGCACGGTGTCGGGATGGGGCGGCGCGCCGTCGCCGTTGGTCGGGGTCGTCGCCGTCACGTCGCTCATCGGGGGCCCGGCGCACCCTTGAACTGGACCGGTACCCGGCCGACCCCGTAGTCCTTGCGGAGGGGGTGGCCCTCCCAGTCCTCGGGCAGCAGGATGCGCGTCATGTCGGGGTGGCCGACGAACACGATGCCGAAGAGGTCGAAGGCCTCACGCTCCATGGCCTCGGTGCCCGGGTAGAGATCGAAGAGCGACGGCGCGGTGGCGTCGGACTCGGGGACCTGCAGGCGGACCCTGACCCTCCGGGCCTGGCTGAGCGACAGCAGGTTGACCACCACCTCGAACCGCTCGGGGGTCACCCCGTCCGGCAGGGACCGGCCCGGGTGGGTGAGGTAGTCGACACCACACAGGTCCGCGCACATCTCGAACCCGTTGTCGCGGTACTCGCGCACGGCGTCGACGTAGCTGGCCCGGGTGGGGAAGACCACCTCCTGTCCGGTGCGCACGGTGGCCCGGGCCACGCCGCCGCCCGACTGACTGGCTCCGGTGGGCTCCTCGACCACCGTCACAGGGGCTCACCCACGCTGCGGGCGATGACCGGGTTGCGCTTCGGGGTCCCGAGGTGGACGGCATCGGGTCGGTCCGGGGTCCAGCCCGACGTCGACTCGTCGGCGCGGGTGCGACCGTCGTCGGTGTCCTCGCCCTCGTCGTGAGCCAGCGTGGCCCCGTCGGCCTGTCCCAGCAGCGGCACCGGTGCGCGGTGGGTGATGTCGTTGGTGCGCACCTTCTCGTGGAGCGTGAGGATGGCGTGCATCAGCGTCTCGGGGGTGGGCGGGCAGCCCGGGGCGTACACGTCGACCGGGACGATCTGGTCCACGCCCTGGACGATGGCGTAGTTGTTGAACATGCCTCCGGTGCTGGCGCACACGCCCATGGAGAGCACCCACTTCGGCTCCATCATCTGGTCGTAGACCTGGCGGAGCACCGGCGCCATCTTCTGGGACACGCGGCCGGCCACGATCATCAGGTCGGCCTGGCGGGGGGAGGCCCGGAAGACCTCCATCCCGAACCGGGCCAGGTCGAAGTCGGCGGCGCCGACCGACATCATCTCGATGGCGCAGCAGGCCAGGCCGAACGTGGCCGGCCACATGGAGTAGGTCCGGGCCCACTTCACCAGGTCCTCGAGACGCCCGGTGAGGAAGTTGTGCTGGAGGTCCTCGAGGCCCATCGGCGGCCGGCTCCCGATCTACGCGGCCCGACCGGGTCCGCCCGGCGCGGTGGCCGGCTCTCCGGTCGTCGGGTCGTCGGGGTCGTTGGAGGGGCGGGAGCCGATGTGCGTCGAGCGCCCGGGGCCGGCCGGGCCGGCCGAGATGCGGGCGATGGTCGACTCCGAGGTCCGCGAGGGGAGGGCCCCGACCAGCCGCTTGGCCGGCCCCCAGCTCAGGGCGCCGTTGCTCACGAGGAAGAGGAAGGAGATGAAGACCACGGCGGCGAACACGATCACTTCGGTCAGCCCGAATGAGCGCAGCTGGCG
>Ga0302202_10002004_pt1 | contig 24325 bp, 26 predicted proteins | sample II_Bog_N3_3_FD_194579 | JGI IMG/M metagenome (GOLD analysis project Ga0302202, IMG submission 194579) | Peat permafrost microbial communities from Stordalen Mire near Abisko, Sweden - II_Bog_N3_3 | ecosystem: Environmental > Terrestrial > Soil > Wetlands > Peat | place: Sweden: Abisko...
GCCTCTCCAACTCAAGCAACGTCCTCGGAAAATCCTCGTCCATGCCCCCGAACACTACAGGTTGGGGTCAGTGGCGTCAAGTACATATCCCTATCTTGCGATGAAGCTGCACGATGAATGGGGCACATGCACCTGCGGTGCGGCAGTCGCTCGCGGGAGGCTCGCACGGGCGTTATCGCTGGTTAGCCGGTGATGAATTTGGCGCCCCAGATTAGTAGGGCCCCCCCGAGGATGATGCGGTAGATGGCGAAGAGGGTGAAGCCGTGCTTGCGGACCCATTGGAGGAACCACTCGACTACGCCGAGGGCAACGATGAAGGAGATGACGAGGCCGATGAGGAGGACGATCCAGCGTTCGCCGCTCATGACGACGTGAGCCGGGGCAATGCCGGCGGCGAGTGCGGCTTTGGAGGGGTGGATTTCCTTGAGGAGGTCCCAGCAGGTGGCGGCGAACATGGTGGGGATGGAGAGCAGAAAGCTGAAGGCGAGGGCGGTTGGGCGGTCGAGCGAGGTGAGCTGGCCGGCGGCGATGGTGGACATGGAGCGGGAGGTGCCGGGAAAGACGGCGGAAAGGGTTTGGCAGAGGCCGATCCAGATGGCCTGGAGAATGGTCATTTGCTCAATATCGGTGGTGTCGGGATCGCGGCGGTCGGCCCAGGCGTCGACGACCCACATGATGATGCCACCGAGGAGCAGGGCGATGGCCATGGCGGTGATGCTGCCAAGGTTCTTCTCGCTCCATTTGTGCAGGAGGAGAGCGGGCACGGAGGTGAAGGCGAAGGCGATGAGGGTGAGCGAGATGGGGTGGTTGAAGATGTTGCGGTCGCCGTTTTCACCACGGGGGAAGGTGCGCATGAATTCGACGATGCGGCCGAGGAAGAGCAGGGTCAGAGCGAGGATAGCGCCAAGCTGAATGACAATGGTGTACATCTTCCAGTAGGCAACTTCCGACAGGCAATCCGCGCCATTGGCTGGGCAAGATGCTTCGCCCAGAGGAATGTGCATGAGGGCTTCCGCAATGCGGAGATGGGCGGTGGAGCTGACAGGAAGGAACTCGGTCAGGCCTTCCACGATACCAAGGAGAACGGACTGCAAATAAGGATTCAAGCGGGACTCCGGAGTTTAATAGCTGGCTGAATTCAGACTCGGTTTGACGGGCGTCGAGGAGCAAATACCGCTGGGGCTAAAGCCCAGGTTCATTTGAGGATGTTGCGGCACGGCTGAACAGCTTGGTGAAAAAGTCGAACATTTGATGCTCAAAGGTCGAAAACTTCCTACAGGGGCTAAAGCCCAGAATTGATTCTATTGATCTTACGGCACGACTGAAGTCGTGCCCTGACACTTGTCGCAGCCCCGAATGGGTTTTTCACCAAGCTGTGAGGCCGTGCCCTTTCAAAGCAGCGGGCTGATCCGGCTGATTTCGGCGTTTATTCGCGGTCGATACCATAGACGGGAACGCCTTGATCTAATTTGAACACAATTGCGGCGGCTCGTGCGGTGTAGTCCGACTGCGGAAACTTGTCAGTCAAGTGCCGGAGGATGTCTTTGGCGTGGTTGTGCGCCTCGTCGGACTTTTTGTCGCTGCCGTCGGCGGCATACATGTCAGTGAGGACGGCGTGGCGATAGACGGCGAGGTAGAGGGCCTGCGCGGTGCGGGGACCTTCAGGGAATTCGGCGGCAAATTTCTCATAGAGCGCGGATTCGCGGATTGGGCATTTGGGCTGGCCTTGCCAGTCGCCGCAAAGCTTGTTGTCAAGGAGTTCGAAGGCGGCGAGATCGGCTTCGCGGGCGTGGGGATAGTACTTGATGATTTTCTTGAGCTCGTCCTCGTCCAATTGCTCGCGCATGTCGGGGTCGCGCTCTTTGGCGGAGGGACGGGAGGAGACGTCGGCTTTCTCGATTTGCCATTCGATGTCGGCGGAGCGCCAGGAGGCGGTGGGAACGAGCGTGGACTTGGGAAACATTTCAGTGAGGCGGCGATAGAGGAGGCGGGCGCTTTGCGCGGCGTTGGCGGGACCGCGGGGGTCAGAGGCGAGGGCTTCCTGATTGGCGGCTTCGCCGAAAAGGACCTGGTCGCCATTGGGGGTGGTCTCGATGACGATGCCCTTGGATTCCATCCAGCCGGAGACGGGGGGCGGAATGTCATGGGCGTCGAACATGGGCGCGTCTTTGGTTTGCATTTCTTCAATGTCGGTGTTGGCGTAGACGCGGAGCCAGGTGCCATTTTTCTCGGCTACCACCATTTCGCGGCCGATCTGGATGCGGTCGACTTTCTGGGAGCCGATGTCGGGTGCGACGTAGAGGACGGTGATGCGGAGAGGTGTGGCGCGCGGGCCGGCCAGGGGTTTTTCTTGTTGCTGGGGCTTTTTTTGCGCGAGGGCGGGGAGGGTGGCGCAGAGGAGGGCCAATAGGACGGTCAAGATACGTGTACGCATATCAATCAACATCATATTGGATGGACGAGAATGCGGGCCGCCTGTCACGTTTTCGCTGGAATTTGGTTTCACAAGTATTCTTGGTCGGAGCCGGTGAGATACTTTCGCGTAGCTGAGGATTTTTCACTTCGGGAGGATTGTGTTGGGTTCGTCACTCGCAAAGCTTGTCGAGATCGGTTCGCCGCAGATTGCTCCTCTAGAGGAGGGTGCGGTACGGGCTGCGGCTGAGTTACTGAACGGATGCCCAGGTCTTGCTGAACTTTATGCTGCGAAAAACGGACTCTACGCCTTTGAATCCAGTCTCCATGTGTTTCCTTGCTGCAGTGGGAACGCTCCGGCGGACTTGGTCACCTGGAATGCTGAGGGCTTGTGGAGGGCTGAATATGCAAACATGGCGGCGGGACTAATCTTCTTCGCCGAGGATGTATTCGGCGATCAGTTTGGCTTCAAGGACGCGCGCATTTATGTGTTTCATAGCGAGACTGGCGAGGTCGAATTCATGGCAGAAGATTTGGAGAACTGGGCTCAGATCATTCTTGCTGATTATCAGTTCTGGACCGCCTATCCGCTGGCACATGACTGGCAGGCTCTGCATGGTCCGCTGAAAAAAGGCCACCGGCTGAGTCCGAAGATTCCTTTCGTGATGGGCGGAGATTACGAGGTGGACTTCCTTTACTCGATCGATTCAATCGAAGCAATGCGTTTTCGCGCTTCGATAGCCATGCAGATTCGAAATCTCCCAGATGGTTCCAAGGTGAAATTGATTGTGAAGGAACGCCCGTGAATCCGCATCATGGCTTTTGCTGTACAGAATCTCTGGGAGGAGGAATGGGGGTAGAGTCTAGCGCAGATTAGGCAACGAAAGGTGCGGGGGCTGGTGGTTCCCTGACACACTGGAGGAAGCAGGAGAGGATTCGAGGCGATGGCAATGATTCAAACGACGCTGGAGTTGATTCGCAGGAAATTGAGCGACAAGCTGAAGGTCGAAGACCCCAGGGGCGAGGATTGGGTGATTCTATCGAACATTGTGGACCTGAACGGGGAGCCCTTTACGAATGCACAGGACAAGATGGTGATGTGCCTCGCCAATATTCAGCGCGAGACGATAATTTCAACCTATCAGCGTGCAGAGGCTGCTGCTGGGAGCGAAGAGATAAAGCTGTTGCCGCCACCGCTCTATATCGATCTTTTTGTGCTGTTTTATGCCAACTTTGAGGGCAGGAATTACGGGGAAGGGCTGGGCATGATTTCGCGGACGATCGCCTATTTTCAGCAGAATTCTGTGTTCACGCGCGACAATCTGCCGGCCCTGGATGGAAGGATCGACAAGCTGCAATTTGAGCTCACGAACCTTGACCTTGCGGACTTGCATTGCCTTCTGGGGAACATGGGAGCGAAGTATTTGCCGTCGGTGTACTACAAGGTGAGTTTGACCCCGTTTGACGATGGCAACGGATAGTTGCGTTGGGAGGCGGGAGCGAACGGACAGCGGGGATGCGGCTAGCGAATCATCTAGCTTGCATTTTCGGTGAGGATCCCCGCTAGTTGGGCGGGGTCTACGTTGCCACCGCTGACTACGGCCACAGCGGTTTTGTAGGCGGGGAGTTTGTCGGCGTGGAAGAGAAGGGCAGCTGTGGCTACGGCTCCGCTGGGCTCGGGGACGAGATGGGTGGCGGTGACGATGGCGCGCATGGCGGCGCGGATTTCCGCTTCAGTGACGGTGATGATGCCGTCGACGTAAGCCTGGATGTGGGCGAAGTTGCGAACGCCAACGGATTGGGTGCGGAGGCCGTCGGCGATGGTGCGGGAGGTTAGCTCTGCGCCCCAGGTGACGATGGAACCGGTGCGAAAGGATTCGGCGGTGTCGCCGGCTAGCTCGGGCTCGACGCCGTAGACCTTGGTTTGGGGGCTTAACTGTTTGACGGCGGTGGCGATGCCGCTGAGCAGGCCGCCGCCGGAGACGGGAGCCAGGACCAGGTCGACGGCGGGAAGCGACTCGATGATTTCAAGGCCGCAGGTGGCTTGGCCGGCGATGATCTGGTCGTCGTCGTAGGGCGGGATGACGATGTAGCCGTGTTGGCGGACTAGCTCGTCGGATTTGGCGAGGCGGTCGCTGGATGCGGGACCGACTTCGACGATTTCCGCTCCCATGGCGAGGGTGGCGGCGCGTTTGATGGCGGGGGCGTTGGTGGGCATGACGATGACGGCTTTTGCGCCGACTTCGCGGGCGGCATAGGCTACTCCCTGAGCGTGGTTGCCGCTGGAGTAGGTGATGACGCCGCGGGCAATTTCATCGGACGTGAGCTGGAGGATCTTGTTGGCTGCGCCGCGGATTTTGAATGCGCCGATGGGCTGAAGGGACTCGGCTTTGAGATAGATTTCGCGGGGCTGGCCGTGGCCGGAGAGGTTGGGGAACTGGGCGCGGACGAGCGGGGTTTTGATCGCGATGGATGCGATGCGGGCGGCGGCGGCGCGAATTTCGGAGAGGGTTAAGAGGGGTTCCTGCATTGTATGGACCTGACTAGGAAAGACTGGTGGGATGTATGGCTTCGATGTCGTCGAAGCGTTCGAAATCTCTTGTATTGAAGGTGAGGATGCGGTTCACACCATGGACGTACATTGCGGCGGCGAGTCTTGCGTCATGTACCTGGACCCCTGAGACTCGATAGTCCATAAGCAGCCTGCGCCATTCCTGGTGAATCGCAAGACTGTCGGCGAGCAATCGGAACTCAGCTTCAACTTTTTCGGCTCGAATCAGTGCGCCTTCAGGAGGCAAACCATACCCATTTCGATCAGCGGGTCGAGTCAAGACGTTCCAAAACTCCCCGAGGTTTTGCGAAGTGTAACAAGGCGTATCGCGTGCATCTTCGAGATGATGGATAGCTTGAACGACGGCTCGGAATTCTGACGCTTCGGGTTGAACCCAGCGGATCAGAACATTGCTATCGATTAGATAAAGCCTTCCGGCCATTTACCAGCGGTCCTCATAGTAACTAGCCCGTTCGTTGACCTCTGGCGGCAGGATGGGCAAATGCTCTGATCCCGCAGTCATAACCTTCGTCATTTCGTCGACGTCGCCGGGCTTCAGAATTCCGGTTCCAGCACCGTATAACGGCAGATTCTCCCGTAGGAGCTCATTGGCGTATTGCTCGGGCGCAATGCCGCGCTGCTCGGCCTGGGCCTTCAGGCGGGCTTCGGTTTCCGGGTCGAGATCAAGCAATAAAGTCATTTCGAGACTCCCTAGGCTCATTATCCGCTGAATCTGGCAGGAAAGGGAAGCGACGACCGCACTGACGGCGCTTACATCCACAGAGGACTGGCTTGATGCTTGCGGCTATGGGAGGTATTTCTCCGGTACGGGGTCGGTGGGGGTTTCGGCTTGCCAGACGATTTCCTGGATGTGCCACTGCTTGCCATCGTAGACGGCCTGGATGCTGTTGATGCCGCGGTCGCCTGCTGTCTTTGGGCCTTCGCCGATTTTGGTTTCGTAGGTGCTCCAGAGATGGGCGAGGTGGGCCCAGGTTTCGGTCTTCACGTTGAGTTGTTTTTCGATCAGGATGGTGCTGCCGCGCTTGGCTACGGCGTCGATCCAGTCCTGAACCGAGAGGATGTGGGGCGTGGCCGTGCCGTCGGCGGCGATGCGGATGGGGATGAGGCGGGCGTCGGGCGTGAAAAGCGCGCGGAAGCAGGTGCGGTCTTTGTCGGCAGGGCCGGTGATGGCGGAGTCGATGGCGGCGATGAGTTGGTCGGTGGTGGCCGTGGAGGGGCAGGTTGTCGGCGCGGCGCTGGATTGGGCTTGGAGGAGTGGGGCTGCCGGTGCGGCGGCGAGGGCGAGGAAAAGCATGACATGGCGCATGGGGGGATTTTAAATGCAGGGAACAGGGAGTAGGGAACAGGGAGTAGGGAACAGGGAACAGGGAATGGGGAACAGGGATCAGGGAACAGGGAATGGGGAACAGGGATCAGGGAACAGGGAATGGGGACGTAGGGACTGAGGGACTACTGGACTAGGACGCGTTCGAAATAGATGAGTGGGTTGTTTCGGTAGGTGACGTGGGCTAGTTCGCGGTAGCCGCATTTCGTGTAGAAGGGGCCGGCTCCGGCATTCGCATCGAAGGCGTCGAGGCGGATGGCGTCTGCGGGATTTGCCAGTTCCCAGGAGCGGGAGGCTGGGATCCGGGCGAGGGCTTCGGCTTCGTTGAGCAGGAGACGGCCGATGCCTTTGCGCTGATGGGTGGGATGGATGGCCATGCCGGTTAGGTAGAGGGGATGCGTGGCGGGGGTGAAGTAGGCGGTGTCGATGGCCCAGGGTTTTTTGGTGTGGAGGCGGAGTGTTCCTACGATGCGTCTGCCGTTACGGGCGATGAGGGTGCGGGAGAATTTGGGATTACGCATGTTGACGACGATGGCGCGTTCGGACGTCGGGGAGGACCAGAAGCCGTGGCCGTAGCGCGCGGTGAGGTCTTCGGAGACCGCGCGATGGAGGTCAGCGAGCTCAGGGGCGTCGGATTCGGTGGCGGCGGCGAATTCGAGTTTCATGTTTGAAAGTGATTGGCGATCGCGCGAGGCTAGTGGCGGATGTTGAAACTGTAGACCACGCTGTAGGAGAAGAGCGGGTAGACCTTGACCATCGCCAGGTCTTTTCTCCACTTGGTGAGCGAGGAATTGACGGCGTTGTTGAACTCGATTGCGACGGGATTGGCGGGGTCGCCGACGTTGCTGCATCGGGTTTGGGCGGCGTCGAGGCAGGCCCATCCAGATACGTTCACGTTGGCCGTGGGTGCGCCGGTGAAGGCGACACCGAAGTCCGAGGGGAACGACCAATGGCGGTCGGAGCGGGGGATGTATTTTCCGAAGCCGCCGGAGATGGTGAAGGCGGGACTGTTGGTGTGGAGGCCAAGGACTCCTGATCCGGCGAGCGGCGTTGCGCCGGTTAGCGGGTTGGGGCTGGCTGAATAGAAGGTGTCGTTGTTGAGGGTGAAGCTGGTTCCGGGAACGATGTCGGTGGTTACGGAAAGCTGGTTGCCGTTCATGAACAGGACGCCGGGGCTGATGCGCCAGACGCTGGCGAATGGGTACCAGTCGACGGCAGCGGCTATGGATTGCATGTGGAGATCCGCACTGGCGTTGAAGCCTTCGATTTCGAAGTGGCCGCTGTTGTAGTTGAAGAAATTTCCGACGAAACGGGCGTCGACTTTGTGGTTGAGGATGACGGCGGTGGTGATGCCGATTCCGAGCGGATTAACGTTGGCACCAATGCCGACTCGGGAGAAGGGGCGCTGATAGGCGGTGACGGAGGGTATGACGTTGTATTTTTCGCGGCCTTCGGCGGCCGCGGGGTCCGGGGATGCGGGGAGTAGGGCGGCGGGGTCTGAGGAGCTTTCATTTGAATGGAGTAAAGCGGAGGAACTTGAGCTATCGGAAGGGAGTGGGGTGGAGAGGACGGAAGTGTCGGATGCGGAAATGTTCAGGGATTGCGAAGAAGCTGCGGGGCCTGTGGGGAGGGCAATTGCCGCGATGAAGACGAAAATGAGTGATTTGAGATGGACCCCGTTGGGGATTTTCAAGGTCGTCATGAAACCTCCAGGGTTGTGTAGTTGTCTGAATTAACGCGAAATTGTCCCCTTGTCCTCTTTGGGAGCCGGGATCGCGTTCAAGGAAAGTGACGCAAGGCTAGCATACTTGGAGGTTAGACGGGAATGGGGTGGGTTGGAATGTCAAGATTGGAGCGGATGGGGATGGTCTGTGATCCCGATTGGATAAATATAAATCTCTCTCGTGCCACTCCTGAAGGGAGATTTGCAGACTCTGGCCTAAAACCAATGGGATTTGCGGGGGAGCGGCTTTGCCGGTGCGGCGAGTTGTTGCATGGTTATCAAGGGGATTTCTGCTGGGAATTCCTGGTGATCCAACGCGATTTCGGGGCCCTCCTGGATGAACGTCGGGCTGTAGGTGTCCCCAATTAAAAGGGTGATTCTTCTATTCGTCTCCGCTTTCGCATCCACATTTTTCTCCGTCCAGGTCTTAAATCCTCGGGCTGTCACTTTCAGGTCGTAGACACCCTGATTCAATTGGACAACGCTTTGGCCGGCTGTGTCTGTTGTAGCGTTTCCTCTTACGCCGGTTGCATCGTTTGTGGCCGCGATGCGGGCGCCGGGAACCAAGGCGCCGGACTGATCTTTGACTACCACTGTGAGCGTGCCTATTGGAAGCTGTTGGGCGAAAGCTGTGCAGGCATACAATGCAATGGAAGCGGCGACAATGTGTGCGCAACGCATGGAGAGCATGGTGGCATAATTGAAGACCCAGGTCAAAAAGGCAAACCATGGACAAAACAGAACAACTGCGTCCGCTAAAACCGGACGAGCTCGAATTGCTCCAATGGATGTTCGAGCACGGCTCGGACGATCTCCGAAGCTTTCTTTCGCAGATTGAAGGAATCCGTGGGGCGCGGAGTTGTATGTGTGGATGTCCTTCTATTCGTATGGATGTCTTGGAGAGCGCCCCCCTGGGCCGTGATCGTGGCGAGACGGTCATAGGCGACTTTGGCGGGAAGACCGCGCGAGGTGAGCTGGTTGGAGTTCTTCTGTTCCAACGCGCAGGAAGACTGACAGAACTGGAAGTCTATTCCGTGGACGGGAAAATCGAGGGAGAAGCCGGCGAGTTTGGGCTGCCGACGATCAACAGCCTGAATCTTCTTGTGTGGGAGCCTTTGCCGGGCCACCCGAATGTAAAGGTGCCCGCTAAATCTCCAGAATCAGGGGCATGATCATGGGGTGGCGGCCGGGGTGTTCCGAATCTGCGGGCGGATCCTTTGGCGGATCAATTGACTTGTTTGGGGTGGATCGCTTCGACGAAAGTGAAGCGTGTGAAGTCGCGGGTGTTGAAGGTAAGGATGCGCTCGATGCCGTGGACCTGCATTGAAGCGACGAGGCGGGCGTCGTGGACCTGGACGCCGGAGATGCCTTGGGCAACGAGGAGTTTGCGCCAGACGGCATGCACCGAGGAATCGTCGGGTAGCATCGGGATCTTGCTTTCGATCATCCGCGTTCGTCGATCAGTCTCCCGCGGCGTCAGGCCGAATCCGTTGCGATCAAGGGGCCGTGTCAGGACGTTCCAGAACTCGCCCAAGTTCTGCGAGGTGTAGCAGGGAAGAGCGTCCGACCGAATAAGAGAATCGATAGCGCGATCGACCAGCGGCTGCAGGGGGTCCCCGGACTCGAGCCAACGTATGAGGATGTTGCTATCGAGCAATATGCGCATAGGCGGCTTATGGGTGATCGTCGTAGATACCTTCTCGAGTTAGCGCGGAGTCTGGAAGGTGCGGCAGGTGCTCTAATCCGGACCGTAGCTCGTCGAGCATTTTATGGAAGCTTTCGACCGTAAGCTGTTTCTCCGGATCTGGCGGGGTGGGGCGGTGGGCGCGGAGGATCTCAAGAGCCAGAGACTCGGGTTCCACTCCACGCCGAGCGGCTTCCGCCGCGTACACGGCGACAAGTTCCGGATCGAGTTCGATGGTCAGGGTCATGGCGTCCTCCTGCAGTCATTATCAGCCCATTTGAGCGTAAAACAAAAGCTCCAAAAATGCTGCAGGAGGGTAAAGCGCTCAGATTTCGAGGATTACTGGCATGATCATGGGGCGGCGGCCGGTGGTTTTCTGGATTAGCCGCTTCAGTTCGCTGCGGACTTTGTCCTTTACCATGCCGTAGTCGGATTTCTGCTCTACGCTGAGGCCGTCGAGAGTCTTCAAGACCAGCTCTTTGGCTTGCTCGGTGATGTCAGAGCCGCCGAAGCCGCGCATGATGACTTCAGGCTGCTGCTCGACCTTGCCGGTGCGCTTGTTGATGGCGAGGACGGCGAGAACGATGCCGTCTTCCGACAGAATGCGGCGGTCTTTAATGACCAGATCTTCAACTACATCGATGCTGGAGCCGGAGTCGATCAGGATGCGGCCGGCATGCACTTTATCCGCTTTGCGGGCGTTGGTCTTGTCGAGCTCGAGAACGTCTCCGTCTTCAATGACGATGGCGTGTTCGACGGCGCCGGTTTCCATGGCCAGGCCGGCGTGGCGAACGAGATTGCGGTAGTCGCCGTGGACGGGGATGAAGTACTTGGGGCGAACGAGGTTGATGAGCAGGCGCTGCTCTTCCTGTGCGCCGTGGCCGCTGACGTGGATGAGGCCGTTGGAGCCGTCGTCGGCGATGACGTGGGCGTCGCGGCGATAGAGATGGTCGATTACGCGGAAGATGCTCTTCTCGTTGCCGGGAATGATGCGGGAGCTTAGGACGACGGTGTCGCCGGCGTCGATGTGGGCGTGGCGATGGTTATCGACCGCGGCACGGCTGAGGGCGGACATGGGCTCGCCTTGTGTGCCGCTGATGAGGATCATCAGGTGCTCGGGTGCGAAGTCGCGCATTTGGCCGGGGTTGATGACGAGGCCCTGGGGAATGTCGATGTAGCCGAGGTCCTGCGCAATCTCAGTGCTCTCCATCATGGAGCGGCCGATGACGGCGACCTTGCGGTGGTGCTTCTTGGCGAGGTCGAGGGCGATGCGGATGCGATAGATGGAGGACGAGAAGCAGGTGAAGAAGAGCTTCTTTTTAGCTTGCGAAAAGACTTCGTCGAGGCGGGGAATGACGGCGCGTTCGCTGGGTGTGTAGCCGGAACGCTCGACATTGGTTGAATCCTGGAGCAGGGCCAAGACACCGCGCTTGCCGTATTCGGCGAAGGTGTGGAGGTCGAAGGCGTGGCCGTCGATGGGGGAGAGATCGATTTTGAAGTCGCCGGTATGGATGACGACGCCGACGGGGGTTTCGATGGCAAGGGCTACGCAATCGACCAGCGAGTGGGTGACGCGGATGGGCTCGATGGTGAAGGGCCCGAGGGTGAATTTGTGGCGGGGCTCGATCTCGATGAGGGTGGTTTCGTCGAGGAGGTGATGCTCTTCAAGCTTGCCCTCGACGTAGGCCAGGGTGAACTCGGTGGCGTAGACGGGGACTTTGAGCTCGGAGAGGATCCAGGGCAATCCGCCTATGTGGTCCTCATGGCCATGGGTGAGGATGATGCCGCGGACGTGCTGTTTGTTTTCAATGAGGTAGGTGATATCGGGAACAACGATATCCACGCCGAGGAGTTCCGACTCGGGGAACATGAGCCCGGCGTCGATCACGATAATGTCGTCTTCCCAGCGGAGCGCGAGGCAGTTCATACCGAATTCGCCAAGACCGCCGAGGGGGATAATTTTCAGTTTTTTCGTTTGCATCTGTCTCTTTGATGGTAGCACTGGGAGGCAGTGGACAGTGGTTAGTGGTTAGTGATTAGTGGTTAGTGGTTAGTGACCGGGGCATGACGACTTAGGGGCGCGAGGGGCTATTCGGTGGGGAAGTGGACGCCCAAGGCTTTTCTTGCGGATTCAAGCAGGTGGGCCATTTCTAAGGACATTTTGTGGGGGATTATGTGGCTTTCGTGGAGGCCCTGGCGGATTAGTTGGCAGAAGTGGTCGGTCTCGTAATTGAATCCGCCGGACTCGAAGGGCTCGTGGAGTTCGATTGTGCGGCGGTCGAGGTAGTGGATGGTGGCGCGGGTGGGGTTCCACCAGTTGGCGTGGATGAGTACGTAGCCGCGGGGGGCGGAGAGCAGGGCGTCGCCGTGGCTGAGGAGGTCGAGGCCGGTGTGGAGTTGGGCCATGCCGCGTTCGTGCTCGGTGTGGATGAGGGCGAAGGAGTCGACGCCGGCGGCGTTGAGGCGGCCGAGGGTGTGGACGCGCTTGAGGGGGCCTAGCCAGTCGAGGGCGAGAAAGGCTTCGTAGGGGCCGATGCCCATGATGCCGCCGCCGCCCAACTCGGGGAAATGAAGCGGGTAGTCGGGGGCCAGGCTGGAGTCGCAATGGCCGGCGCGGACGAAGCCGACGGGGCCTATGGGGTCGTCGCCCAGGTGTTGGCGGAGACGCTCGTAGAGAGGGAAGAACGGGGGCTTCATGGCTTCCATAAACAGCCGGTTATGCAGGCGCGCGGACGCGAGGACTTGCTCGAGTTGGGCGACGTTGAGTGCGGAGGGTTTCTCGCAGAGTACGTGCTTGCCGGCGGCGAGGGCCTGGATGCAGAGGTCGGCGTGGGTGTCGGGGTGGGTGGCTACGTAGATGGCGTCGATGTCTGCGGCTAGGAATTGATTTAGTGTGGCGGGGGCATGCGGGACGCTGAATTTTTGCGCGAAGGATTGGGTTTTGTCGGGATTGCGTCCCCATACGGATTGAAGGGTGGCGTTGGGGACGGCGGTTAGGCCCTGGGCGAAGCGGGCTGCGGCGCGGCCGGGGCCTATGATGCCGAAGCGGATTGGTTGCGATTCATCGATCACGTGGGGGCACTTGGGGCGCTTGCTTGATCCTATAGGTATAGGCTAACTCTTTTGAAACGGGACGGGATTGGAGTAGCTTGGGTGGGGAGATTTCTGATGAAATGCTGGGGCGGGGCGTGGCTGGTTGTGGGGATGGTGTGGCTGAGCGCGGGGATGGTTCAGGGGCAAGAGGCTGCGCCGGCTTTGTCCAACACACAGACGATGCCCCAAACGCTGCCTGGAAAAGTTTATGAAGTTGGGGCAAATGTGAGTGCGCCGGAGCTTGTTCCCCAAGAATGGGCCTTAGCGACAGGCGACACTTGCAACGATAGCGTCGATGGTGTCGTGATGCTCCTGCTGGTTGTGGACGCAACGGGTGCGCCGCAGGACGTTACGATTGCCAATGCTCAAGGGGCGGTTCTTCAAGGGTCGGCTCTTCAGAGACTGGCGCTTCGTATCGTTAGCGCGGATCACTTTAAGCCTGCGACTCTGAATGCCAATCCAGTGGCTGTATCCCAATGGGCAGAGGTGAGCATTACGGGCTGCATCGCGACCAAGATGGACGACGGCGGAAATTCGACACAATTGTTCCGGCTTACGGAACAGCCAGTGCAAAGATTTGGCCCACTACCCGCGCCAAAGGGGTCAGCGAAGTCTCGGGTTGGCGAGGCGGCGGAAGGTTCTCTCCATCTCTATCGGGTAGGGGATGGAGTTTCCCCACCTATCGCGCGCAATACCGTGAAGGCGGAGTTTCCAAATGATGGGCGCAAGCGGAGTTATGGAGTGTGTTTGGTTTCAACAATCGTGGATGTGGATGGAAAGCCCCGGAATCCGCGAGTGGTGCACAGCGCTGGCACGGAATTAGATCAGAAAGCGGTGGAAGCACTGAACAAGTACCAATTCACACCCTCGATGTTGAAGGGGAAGGCCGTCCCTGTGCAGATCACCGTAGAAGTGAATTTCAATCCTTAAGCAAGTCGGAGATGTCGCGTATGACTTCTGGCATTTTTATTGCAGTTTTTCTCGTTGGAGCGAGTGTTGCCGTGGGGCAGGATGCGAGTTCTCCTGCGCCGAGTTCGCCACAGACAGAAACGATATCGCCGGCTGCGAAGGTTTATGACGTTGGGGCGGATGTGGTTTCGCCGGTGCTGGTCCCGATGCAATGGCAGGTGATTGTACCCGACACCTGCAAAGAGCCGAAGGAAGGGCTGGTTTCGCTGGTCCTGGTGGTGGATGCCGATGGAGTGCCGCGGGACATCTCGGTTGCGGGTCCACAAGGCACAACGCTGGAGAAGATGGCTCTGCGGATTGTGGGTGCGGATCGATTCAAGCCAGGGACCTTCAAGGGCGAACCCGTGGCTGTGAGATGGATGTCTGAAGTGACCGTCAAGGGTTGCTTTGTGACAAAGACGGATGATGCGGGAAACACGAGCGACGTATTCCGGTTGACGGCGCAACCGGTGCAGGAGTTTGGAGCGACGGCGAGGCAGAAAAAGTCTGCGCAAATAGCGAGTGCGATTGCTGCTTTGCCGCCAGAGCCGGGTTTGTATAAGGTGGGGAACGGAGTTTCGCCGCCCGTGGCGCTGAATCATGTTGAGGCGAAGTTCAGCGAAGAGGCGAGATATAAGCACATCGAAGGGGTATGCCTGATCTCAGTGATTGTGGATACGCAAGGCAAGCCGCAGAATGCTCGCGTGATCCGATCGCTGGGGTATGGGCTGGACGAAAAGGCGATTGAAGCGGTGAATAAATACAAGTTCAAACCTGCAATGAAAGAGGGAGTTCCTGTGCCGGTGAGAATCGCCATTGAGGTGAACTTCAGGCTCTACGAAAAAGTGAACTGAGGAGAAGGATCTGAGGGTATCTCATTGGATGCGGTGGAAGGTTCGGGACCAGCGGGTTTTGTCGAAGAAGTGGATGAACTCGTGGATGGTGGATTGGGCCTGATCGGACAAGGGTTTTTCTTCGATGCCGGAGTCGGGAATATCAATGGACCAGTAGACGAAGAGAGGGCGGCCGATGATGTTCTCTCGCGGGACAAAGCCCCAGAAGCGGCTGTCCATGCTGTTGGTGCGGTTGTCGCCCATGACGAAGTAGTGGCCGGGAGGGACGACGAGATCTTCGCCTTGCATGTGGTTTGGGAGGTCGACGGTCCACATGGCGGTGACGTCGGGCTCGTTCGTGGGTGCGACGGAAGGAAAATCGTTGACGTAGGGGTCGTATCGGTCGGGCGTGGGCTTGGCGGCTTGCGGCTCGTCCTGTGCGACGCCGTTGAGGTAGACGATGCCGTTGCGGAGGTGGATGCGGTCACCGGGGACGCCGATGAGGCGCTTGACGAGGGGGATGTGTTCGCCGTTGGTTTCCGGTATCGGCTTGAAGAAGACGACTACGTCGCCACGGCGCGGATCGCGTTGATGGACGAAGGGCGCCCAGCGCGCGGCCGGTGAGAAGGTGACCTTGTCTGCGAGTACATGATCGCCGGTGAGCAGGGTGCTGGCCATGGAGGACGAAGGGATGAGGAAGTTTTGAAACAGGAAGGCGTAGATGAAGAGGACGACTGCCAGGGTGGGCAGATTGGAGCTTAGGAGGTCGAGGAGTGATTCGCGGGGTTGTTTGGGGTTCGCGGCGGGCGCGCTCTGTTTTGGCTTTCTGGTTTTCATTTGTCCTCTTGACGAACAAGAGATCTGGTTGAGCGGATTCAGCAAGTCAGCTGCGGCTTCGCCGCGATAGCAAGTTAGCAAGTCAGCGCAGGACCCGGTTTCCGGCAACTGTTCATTTTATCCGTAACTCGACTTGGGGTATGGAACTGCTCTCCCTGAGGAATACGCCTTGGGATGGGCTGATGTTCCACGGCGCTGGAACTCTGCATCTTTAACGCAGCAAATCTTCAAGAGTTGTACTGAGATTGGTCTTGTCGTCGCGGTATTTGACGATGATGGGGGCGTAGAGGCTTAGGCCCCAGGCGTCGGCGTTGGGATGGGATTTGCCTTTGGTGACGGCACGGGAGCCGGGGACTACGACTGCGTCTTCGGGGATAATTAGCGGCAGCTCGTCTGTGGCGCGGAGGACTGTGCCGTTGACGAGGTCGAAGACGGGCGTGCCGCGGGTGAGGATGGTTCCGGGGGCCAGCACCGCTCCGCGGCGCACGATGGTGCCTTCATAAACGCCGGTGTTGCCGCCGACTAGCACATCGTCTTCAATGATGACGGGGCTGGCGTTGATGGGTTCGAGGACGCCTCCAATTTGGGCGGCGGCACTGAGGTGAACGCGCTTGCCGATCTGGGCGCAGGAACCGACGAGAGCGTGTGAGTCGACCATGGTGCCTTCGTCGACCCATGCGCCGGCGTTGATGTACATGGGGGGCATGCAGACGACGGTGCGGGCAACGTAGGCGCCGGCGCGGATGGATGAGCCTCCGGGAACGATGCGGACGGCGTCTGTGGCGGCGAAGTGGCGGACGGGGTAGGTGTCCTTGTCAATGAAGGAGAGTTCGCCGGCGGGGTAGTCGCGAAGGACGCCGAGACGGAAGCCGAGGAGGATGCCTTGCTTGACCCATGGATTGACGCGCCAGCCGGTGAGGGCGGTTGGGTCGGGTGAGGCGGAACGGATTTCGCCGGCTTCGAGGGCGGTGCGGAGGGAAAGGAAGGCGGTCATGGCGGCGGTGTCGCCGATGGCGGCAGGGCCGGCGGCGAAATGGCGCTCGATGGAGTGTTGGAGTTCGATCAGGGACATGAAGACAGCTTACAGCGGACAGCTAACAGCTAACGGTGGACAGCCCCGATCCCACTCATCCCGCGGTGAGGCTGCGCGATGAATGGGGCACAGTTTTTGTCTTCTCAAAGACGGCCGACCCCCGAGATCTGGACTGTTTGCTGTCAGCTGTTCGCTGTCTGCTGTTTAGTGGTGGAAGCCGGGGGCGTCGCCGGTGGCTTTCATGCCGGGTTGGGTTTCGAACCAGGCTAGATGACGGCGGATGTCGCGGACTAACATGCCGGCGAGGTCGTGGGTGAAACCGTTGCGGACAACGACGCGCTGGATGGCCATGTCTTCGCGGTTGGCGGGCATGCGGTAGGTGGGCACTTGCCAGCCGCGGTCCCGGAGACGGTCGGAGAGGTCGTAGAGGGACCAACTGGTGGCTGGGTCCTTGAGGGTCCAGGCGATGACGGGGAGATCGACGCCGGTGGAAAGCATTTTGAAGGGGCCGAGTGCCGCGATCTCAGAGGAAAGCTGGACGGCGACTTCCTGACAGGCTTGGTGGATGGCGCGGTAGCCTGCTTTGCCGAGGCGGATGAGGTTGTAGTACTGGGCGACGATCTGGCTGGCGGGGCGGGAAAAGTTGATGGCGAGGGTCGGCATGGACCCACCGAGGTAGTCGACATTGAAGACCAGCTCGGAAGGAAGGTCGGCGGCTTCGCGCCAGACGATCCAGCCGACGCCGGGATAGACGAGGCCGTACTTGTGGCCCGAAGTGTTGATGGATTTGACGCGGGGAAGCTGGAAGTCCCAGAGCAGGTCGGGGCTGAGGAAGGGCGCGACAAAGCCGCCACTGGCGCCATCGACGTGGATGGGAATATCGAGGCCGGTCGTTTCCTGCAGGCGGTCGAGGGCGGCGGAGAGAGCGATCACGTTTTCGTAGTCGCCGGTGAACGTGCTGCCGAGGACGCAGACGACTCCGATTGTGTTCTCATCGCAGGCGGCTGCGGCGCGTTCGGGGTCGGTGACGTTGTCGGTTGGTCCGAGCGGGACATCGCGCTGTTCTACGTCCCAGTAGCGAGTGAACTTGTGCCAGCAGACCTGGGTGTTGGTGCCCATGACGAGGTTGGGACGGACGGCGCATGCGAGATCATCGGGTTTGCCCTGGGCTTTCATCTTTTGACGCCAGCGCCACTTGAGGGCGAGGCCGCCGAGCATGCAGGCTTCGCTGGAGCCGATGGTGGATGTGCCGATGGTGGTTTCAGGCGAGGGGGCGTGCCATAATTCCGCCAACATGTGGACGCAGCGCATTTCAAGCTCGGCAGTCTGCGGATATTCGTCCTTGTCGATCATGTTCTTGTCGAAGGTTTCGGCCATGAGCTTGTGGGCTTCGGGCTCCATCCACGTGCTGCAGAAGGTGGCGAGGTTGAAGCGCGAACTGCCGTCGAGGATGAGCTCGTCGTGGATGAGGTTGTAGGCGGTGGAGGGCGCCATGCCTTCCTCGGGAATTGCGTGGCGCGGGGTGGGACCGAGAAGCGACTGGCGTGCGTACATGGGGCGAACAAGGTCATTCCTGTGCTGTTTCCGCGGAGGGTGCGGAAGGGCGGTGTCGTTTGTCATGGGTATGGGTTTCCTCTGAGTCCCTGATCATAGATGGGTCATGAGGGAGAGGTCTGTCAATATTTGTCGAATGGGAGGGGGGTTGTTTCTGGTCAGTTCTTTCAGGAGTCGGAGGCGGGGTGGGGATTTGTGGGGACCAATTGCAGGCGAAAGGAGTTCTTTCCGGCGGGAATCATGGCCAACGAGATAGGCCTGCCATTGAGAACGGCGAGCAAGTGTTTGGATTTCAGCCAGGCGCACAGGCGGGGATCGTAAATATCAGTGTTGCCGTTCCAGAAATCGGGAGGAAGCGCGCACTGGATTTGCAGGTGATCGAGGTGCAATTCGATCTCAGAAACGTGTTGTGGAAAATGGCGCTGGACGTTGCCCGCGCCGACATGAAGACCGGTCACGCCCCTGGCCTTCCTCTGTGTTTTCACTACCATAATCATCCTTTCGAGCAAGTGGGGATGAGGTGAGTTTAGGGAGCGCAGGGGCCAAAGCCGCGCTGGGCAAGGGGAATTCGCAATCCGACTTCCTACGCTGATACCAGCGTTACGGAAGTCCCGATGTGGGATAGATGCCGAACTTTCTATCAGGTTTCAGCTGGATTTATGGAATTTATTGGCGATGCGGAGAGGGCCGGGCGGGAGTTGGGAAGGGGAACCGAGGTGTTGGCTCAAGGTGGGGATGCTCCCGGACGGCAGGGTTTCGAGGTTCGGGAGCACCGATGTCAGTTGGATTCTTCTTGAACGTGTTTGCGGTTGCTGGGCTGATGGAGCGGGGCAGGTTGGAGACGGAACGAGTTATGCCCGGCGGGGATCATGGCGAGCGGTACCGGCGCGCGATTCGGTTTGGAATGCATGTGTTTGGACTCAAGCCAGGCGCAGAGCCGGGGATCGAAGATTTCCGGCTCACCTTGCCAGAAGTCTGGATTCAGTCCGCATTGAATATTGAGATGGTCGAGTTGCAATTCGATTGTTGGAACGTGTTCACGGAAATATCGCCGCACATTGGTCTGGCCAACATGAAGCCCAGTGACACCACGGCATTTCGAGTGAGTTTTTACGACCATAGGTACCTGCTCTTCAACACCGGAAAAGGTTGATCCAGGGGAGTGAGGGAAAGGATACCGATGCTGACGATGGGGACCACGTATTGCGAAATCCCTTAGATAAAGCTCGTCAGCGGGAAGGCCCTAATAGGTAAGATCGTGCGCCCCTTTTCCTGCTGTGTCAAGGTCTGTTCCGGAGTTTGACTGAGTTGGACATTTTCTTACTCTCCAACAGATGCGCGCCGAATGTGGAGGTTGCCCGCGAAAAAGGAATTTCATCAATTTTCTTCGAACGAACAATTGCCGAGATGAGCGAAACTCGACGGAATAAACGGGAGATGTCATGAGGTCAAAAAAAGACGGCGCTGCGAAGGATTTTATGTCGGTTTCTGCTAGCGGCTGTTCCCAAAGTTGCGAGTGAAAATCGCGAAAAGAAAATGCAGCTCCTTCGACTCACCAGCCCCAAACCGAAAAGCGTTTGGGGTCCCGTCCCCCACCCCAGCGACGAAGACCTGTCGCCGGGGACCCCGGTTCGCTCCTGATGAACAAGAAATTCGGTCGAACAAATTTAGCAAGTTAGCCGCGGCTTCGCCGCGATAGCAAGTTAGCAAGTCAGCAAACGACCCGATCTCCGACAGCTGTTCATTTCAGGCGTAACTTGCCGAAGCGAGTCATGATGCTCAGGATGACCACTTCTAACCATATTGTTTCTGTGAGCTGGTCGCTCAGGGCGGCAGGTCATTTTATGTTAAGAACTTTAGGGACGGGGCGCTAGCGGCTAAGGGCAACGACCTGATGTAGAGCCTCGGCGACGTGTTGTTGCTGGTCAAGAGTGATGCGGTTGAAGAAGGGGAGCGCGAGCGTGCGGCGAGCTATGGACTCGGTAAGGGGAAGGCTGACGGCGGCGCTGGGTTGGGCGAGCCAGGCCGGTTGCAGATGGATGGGCGCGAAGTAGCGTCCGGTGGCGATGCCGCGCTGAGCGAGAGTGTCCTGCACATGATCGCGATTTACAGAGTGGGGAAGGCGAACGACATAGACGAACCAGCTGATGCGGCGACTGGGAAGCGTGAGCGGAGGAAGTTCAAGGCCGGGGATGTGACGAAGGAGCTGTTGGTAGCGCTCGGCGACGGTGTGGCGGAGGGCGAGAATTTCTTCGATACGGGAGAGCTGGATACGGCCGAGGGCGCAGGCGATTTCGGAGAGACGGTAGTTGTAGCCGGGTTCGGCGTGATCGAGCCAATCACCTGCGGTTGATTGACGACCTTGATTGCGCAGGCTGCGGAGGCGGGCGGCGTGGGCGGGATCGTGGGCTAAAACTGCGCCGCCTTCGCCGGTGGTGATTTGCTTATTGGGATAGAAGCCGAAGACGGCGAGATGTCCGAAACTGCCTGTGCGGTGGGCATTGGGAGGCTGGCCGAATTCAGCGCCGATGGACTCGCAGGCGTCCTCAATAAGGAAGAGGTTGTGGCGAGCGGCGAGGGTTTGAAAAGCGACGATGTCGGCGGGAACGCCGAAGGTGTGAACGATGAGGATGGCGCGGGTGCGGTGGGTGATCGCGCATTCGACGGCTTGTGGATCGAGATTGAGAGTGATGGGGTCGATTTCCGCGAAGACGGGTGTGGCGCGGACCTGCAGCACAGCATTGGCGACGGCGATGAAGGTAAAGGAAGGGATGATGACTTCGTCGCCTTCACCGATGTTGAGGGTGAGCAAGGCCAGGTGAAGGCCTGCGGTGCCTGAGCTGACGGCTACAGCGTGGGGGACGGCGTGGTAGGCGGCGAAAGCTGCTTCAAAGGCGGCTAGCTCAGGGCCGAGGCTGAGATGGGGTGTGTGGAGGACGGCGGTGACAGCGTCGATTTCGAGCTGGGTGATATCGGGGGCACTGAGCGGAATGCACGCCGTCATGGGCGATCCGAGGCAGGATTCTGTTCCAGCGCGACCGGTGCTTCTTTCAAAGTGGCCGCAAGCATCCTGGTATCTGGGTCGGACCAGCCGCGCTCCGCGCAAACCGCTAGAATCTGCTCCGCCGCGTCTATTGATTGCTGCGTGAGTTCACGAATGCGCGCATGAAATGTCCCCATTAGTTTGTCGCCGGAGGTGTTATGCCAGATGAACTCCAGATCGACTGCGCCTTCTTCCGCTGATGAGATGTCGACTGAATACGGATTGTGATAGAAGCGGATTCGCGCGTAGTTTCGTTTGCCGGACAGTATTTTCACGATAGCGTCGAACCATACGCTGACAAAGGCAACAACCAAGTCGGTGTACCACGACGCTGGAAAGGCCTGATCCCCGAAGCAGAAGCAGATATGGCCAAAAATTGTTCCTTGCCTGGAGCGGCTCATCTCTGGTGGATCGATGGAGATCCTGAATGGGCTGGGAGGCTGTGCGAGGTTGACGGACTGAGTTGCGGGTAGAGGTTGAATGGCGGGAGGTTGAATGGCAGGCGTGGTTGGTGTTTCCTCAACTTGCCCGGCAATGGAAGTGTTGGGAAGGGAGTCCTCTGCCACTGAGGCGTTTTCCGAGAGTTGCGGAGGCTGTTTGATGAGCAGGTTCGCGAGGGGGACGGTGGTGAGGACCTGACCGATCGTCCTGGCAGCGGTGCCGTTGCCGTAGGGGTTGGCCATGCCTGCGATGGATGCGCGGAAGTCGGGGGCCAGGGCGCGGTGAATGGCTGCGAGGATGGCACGGGTTTCCGCGGGGGCGTCGATGATGTTTGCGGCGCGCTCGCGGCCTTGCTGGCGCATGCCGATGTTGACGACGGGGAGGGCAAAGCTGGCGGCTTCCATGATGCCGCTGGATGAGTTGCCGACCATGCAATCGACGTGGCCAAGCAGGCTCCAATAGATGACGGGATCGAGGTTGATGAAGATATGCGTGTTGGGACGGGTGGCAGCGAGGGCACGGGTTCGTTCGACAAGAAAGTGGCTGCCGGCGTCGGCGTTGGGATAGACGAAGATGAGTTGGCCGTGGAGTGCGGCGACGGCGGCGAAGAATGCATCCGCTTCAGCATTGGTGTGTTTGAGGATGGTGACGGGGTGCCATGCGGCGAGGAGAGTGGGCGTGGTGAGGGGGATTCCGAGGCGGGCTTCCAGCGAGGGCCGATCGAGGAGCGCCGAGTGGGTTATGTGGTCAAGCGAAGGCGCTCCGGCATGATGTACGCGCCAAGGTTCTTCGCCCATGGCAATGACGCGCCGGCGGGCTGTTGGTGTGGAGGTGAAGTGAATGGCGGCGAGCTTGGTGAGGGCATTGCGGACATGATCGTCGATGGCGCCCTGCGAGATTTCGCCGCCTTCGATGTGGGCGACGGGGATGCGCAGGGCGAGCGCAACGGATGCGGGGGCAAGCATCTCGTAGCGGTCGGCGATGAGGAGGAGGATGTCGGGGCGCCAGGCAGTGAGTGCGTCGGCGAGACCGAGGATGGCGAGGCCGATGGTTTTGGCCATGCCGGTGTCGGTGTCGGAATAGAGAAGGCACTCGATGCGGGCTTGGATGGGGAATCCGTCGCGTTCAATTTGTTTGATTGTGCTGCCGAACGCGGGAGAGAGATGAGCGCCGAGGACGAAGACGCCGAGGTTGACTCCGGGGTGGGCGGAGAGTTCGCGGAGTGGCCAGTAGAGATGGCCGTAATCGGCGCGGGAGGTGGTGACGACGCCGATGCGGCGGGTGGGCCTGGTTTCAATCATGAAAGGAGTCTCAGAGGGACACCCGAGAGCCCTGTTGCTGCGACAGCGCGAGGACGGACGGGCTGGGAGTGTAATCCGGAACCAGGAAAGTGAGATGCAGGAGAGCGGCGGCGAGGTTGCGAGCGTGGAGTGCTTCGCGAAGGCTTTCAAGGCCGGAGGCGAGTTGGGCGGGAGGCAGCTGGCTGGTTTGGATGGAGACTATCGCGGGCTGCTGGGAAGATGCAGCGGGGAGAATGGGGCGGGTTTGGTCGGCGGGGGACCAGAGCTGCTCGGTGATTTTGTCGCCGGGGCGGGGCGCGGTGAAGTCGATGGGGATCTCACGGCCGGGGGACAGCTCGCGGATCATGAAGTGGGCGAGGTCAGAGACGTAGTGGGGCGCGGGGAGTACGGGCGCAAGCAAAGCCGATGGCACAGCGAGGGCGGCTGCGATGAGAAGCAGGTTGACGGCTTCGTCGAGGGTGAGGAAGTAGCGACGGGCGGCGGGATCGGTGACCGTGACGGGACCGCCCTGGGCGATTTGCTGGGCGAAGAGCTCAACAACACTGTCGCGGGAGGCGAGAACGTTGCCGAGGCGGAGAACGGCGCCTCCGGAGGCGAGGACGATTTGCTCAGCGACACGCTTGGTGGCGCCCATGACGGAAGCAGGTTCGACGGCCTTGTCAGTAGAGAGCAGGATGAGGCGCGCACCGTTGGCGGCGGCGGCCATGGCGAGTGTTTCGGTGGCGAAGATGTTGTTAGCGATGGCGGCGAGGGGCTGTTCTTCCATGAGGGGAACGTGCTTGAAGGCGGCGGCGTGGAAGACGATGCGGGGGCGGTGCGTTGCGAAGATGTGTTCGACGAGAGCTACGTCGGCGGCGTTGCCGAGGATGGGGGTCATGAAGCAGGCGGTTCCGGCTTCAGCCCAGGCACGATTGAGGGCGTAGAGATGGCTTTCCGACGACTCGAGAAGCAACAGGGCCGGCGGGGTGAGGACGGCGAGGCGGAGGGCGAGGGCCGATCCGATGGAGCCGCCTGCGCCGGTGATGAGGATGGGCTGGTTATAGAGTGCGTCGAAGACTTCCACTTCAGGGGATGGCAACCGGGGGCGGGCGAGAAAGCTGCGCCAGTTGACGGATTCGAGGGACGGAATCACAGGACAAGTATAAATTGTTTGGAGTTTGTGGAGCGGATGGCGTTGATGCGAGCGCCTTATGGGCGAGGCGGAGTAAGTGTGGGGTCGCATACACTGGATGGGGCTTGCTGGTTGCGCGCAAGTGGGTGGCGGCTTGTTCATTTTGAGTTTGAGCGGCGCCTGGGGAAGAGACTTTGGGGATTCGATTCTTGAGAATTTCGGGGACGGTCGTGCTGGCGTTGGGTATGGGCGTTACGGCGTGGGGTGCGGAGACGCGCTTTGATGCGGAGGCGGTGCGGGGCAACAATCGCGGCGTGGCGGAGATGGGGCAGCAGTTTACGGAGCGGGCCGAGGGGTCGTTTGCTGCTGCGTTCAAAAAGGATCCGAAGCTGGCGCAGGCGGCGGTGAATGATGGC